>Ga0310786_10000783_pt1 | contig 50942 bp, 86 predicted proteins | sample AusTroGonzalo_MG_FD_203881 | JGI IMG/M metagenome (GOLD analysis project Ga0310786, IMG submission 203881) | Bovine rumen microbial communities from tropical cattle in Woodstock, Queensland, Australia - Gonzalo_03 (v2) (version 2) | ecosystem: Host-associated > Mammals > Digestive system >...
CGACCTTAAACGGAGACGCTTCGTTCGATTTCCTCTCTGACGACGATTTGCCTTTTTAAACTATGTTTAGCAACGGCGTACCATACTGCAATAGGCAGATGAGAAGAAAGGTAGAGAGATATATGAAGAAACACAACCTCACCTTCACCCAAGCCTATAATAGAATATACAAAACGAATTACTCAGAACCATATAATGGTCCAGATACAACAGTGTCAAATAACAATATGAACACCAATGACACAACTACAGGAGATTACCTATGACCATAACGCTACAAAGATTCTGCATCATGACGGCAGACAGGAAGAAAGTCGAAGTCGGGTTATCGAGGAACTATTACTTCACCGACGTAGCGACGTTAGATGAATCGAAAACAAACATCCATTTATTCAATTCTTTCGCCAAAGCCAAGTCCAGCTTCAACAACAGCTGGTATGGAATAACCTGGAACGAAGAAAAGCAAATGTTCGTTAACTTGCCGGGAAGGGCGACTGAAGAATACATAATCGTCCCTATCACCGTGACATACGTCATAGACGAATAGCAGGAGAAGGGGTTAGGGGTTTGAGGTAATCACGGCGAAGCCGTTTTGGGTAGACCCCGACTTTCAAGCAAAACAAGGAGGCGATATAATATGGGTTGCGCGAAACACATGTTGGAAGAAGAATACGAAAAGAGACGCAGAAGGAACGAAATGGCCAGCTGCAGAAGATGGGGAATCCCATATGAAGAACCGGAAGAAAAAGAACCGAAGAGGGAAATTCGTACTTTAGAAACATCCAGCAAAAACACATTATATTATATCAGGACATACGTAAACGACAGACAGTACCTATATAGGAACGTATACTTCGACCAAGAAAAAAGACACTTCTATTACTATTACATTAAGAATAACGTAAGAAAATACGACATCATCCCATACGAAGACGTGACCGACATCCACTATGAATCCAAGGTAAAGGGAGAAAGGGACGACAGCCTAACGGTAGACTATAAGAAGCTGAAGCAAATCGATTTGCATACGTTCATGTGCGGAGACCTATATAACGGCAGGAAGGACTCCAAGAATCCTGGGGTATCGCTTAGGAAAAGTCACTTCGCCGTGCCCGATAATCTCATACCGGCGGATGCTTAGGGGCTTGTATTTTAATAATTTAATAATTTATTAAAAAATATTAGCTAAAATAAATGAAGGTTGTTAAATGGGGCTTTTCCGCTCGCTTGAGCAAGAAAGTCCTGGGTAACAGGCTTTTTTCTTTTACCCTTTTTTAGTGTAAGGCCGACCCAAGGCGCGTGCGCATACGTGTGCGGGTGTGCGATACTCTACGCCGTCCCTCCGCCTATATGAAAACATTCTCGCCTAAATTTGAAAATTTTCGTTTACATTATCGCTGTACCTATGGTATAATATTAATGTAGAGACGGGAGGACGAGAGACTATGATGCCATTATATATGAGCGACGCGGAGAAACAGAAGGCGGTCTATGACTTGCTGAAGGAAGTGTTGGCAACTCTCACTAAAGACGATATTCATTTATCCATTGAGGGGATTTCCATTCAAATTGGTTTCTTTAAGGTCCGCTTCAAAGACGAAAGCCTTAAGGATTTCATTTGGAACTATTCGAGGAACGATACGTTCGACCTTTGCTTTTCAGAGACGATGCTTGGATTCGGAGGCGGGCCAATGGATCCGCTTGCGTTGTCGTCCCCTACGCAAAGACCTATACTAGTCGACGAGTTCCGCCAAGCCATCAAGCGACACTATGAGGAATGGTATGAGAGGACCATGGTCGCCGAAGGCAGGGAGATCAATCCGCTTAGAGTGCTTCGCAAAGCGACCGATATCCTATATGAGAGGAAAGGGATTAATATCAATCTTCATTCTCTTTCTAAACAACCGGCCCAACTTTGGAATGCCTACATGAACGGCGGAACACAAATCGGAGGACAAGACTGCGACTATACGCTCAAGCTTTCCACTAAACTGGTAGGCGGCGGAATCGCGGACGTCGATCTATTGGTAAGGACCAACGAGCTTTCCTGGCAGAAGCATTCCATCGATCGCTTGGCTAATATTCCAGACACCATTAACGGCGAAGAGAGGATTATGCTTAGACTAGCCTTCATCCTATATAAGGTGTGGAGGTTCGCGGCGCATAGGGAGATGGATCCTCGAATGAACCACCAATTAGGCATCCTTAACATTACAGTAAACTACTAAGTTTCATATAAAGCCGAAATTGATCTGTTTTCGTTTTTGAAAACAGATCTTTTTCATTTTACGCGCGTGCATATACGCGTATGCGCGAAAACAGATCGTTTTCGTTTTTGGAAAAAAAGTGTTTTCATTTTCTCCTTTTTGCGTTATAATACAATGGGGAGGTATTATTATTAAAAGGCGAAATTGGATCGTTTTCATTTTTGAAATCAGATCGTTTTCAAATTCGTCCATTTTGAGACGTTTTGATGCCTGTATATATAAACTACCTGGCTAATAATAAAAACTCCCCAGAACGCGAATATGGGCTTTCTGGGGCTATTTTGAAGTTATTTCGTTAAAGTATTATTTGTATTAAATGAAATCAAGGCATTTTCGCCCTGGTTTTTAAAGCAATAAGGCTAGGAATTTTTAAACAGGTCATTAATTTAATAAATTATTAAATTAATGCTAATATTTCTAGCACTTCCGTCGTATAATATAATAGGAAGTTATAATGATTCTGTAAATACCCTAAATTCATTTTTCCTAATTATGGAAACCAACGGTTTCCTGGGAGCTCGCTCCCTTAATTCAGCTAAATCTGAAATTAGGCCGATTTCGCAGAATACAATTATGTATTCCCAATATATTATACGCTTATTAAATTATTAAATTAATAAATTAATGAATTAATAGCACATAATTATATTATTAACTTATATCTAATACTTATATCAGATCTAAAGCTTTAACGTTATAGCTTATATATAGCTTCAGATCTGAATGCGTGCACACATATGCATACGTGCGCGAAAATAGGGTGATTTCAAATCAAGGAGATTTCAACATGGAGAAGACTAACCAAAATTGAACAGTAATCAAGTGCCCACACTGCGGCTATGAATACACACCGGCGGATATCTTCTACCCAGAGGACATGTTAGGTAGGAATGATTCAGTAGTCCGAGATGCTTTGGGAAAGATCATCTACTTAGACTATAGAGAAGGCGAAGAACCTTGTCAAGCCGAAGAGTTCATATGCTTCGAATGCGGAAAACCATTCATAGTGGAACCGGTGATCAGCTACAAGGTGAAGAAGCAAGTCGAAGAAAAGGATTTCTCTAATCCTTACGTATCGTTGTTAGACGACTAATCCAAATCGGGGTGATTTCAAATGATCTACGTCACTGAACTCAGACCCCCAAGAAAAATATCAGGACTTTCTAGCTTCGCAATAAACTTTGACTATAATCAGAACATCGTAGATACTCTTAAGTCTTTGCCGACTTACTATTATCACAAGAAAGACTATACTTGGGAAATACCTGCAGACTGTCTCGCCATGGCATTGGATGCCTTGACGTTTTTTGACGTTATAACACTAAAGCTTGCAGATGAAAACGACCCGATTCCAAACCCGGGCGATTTCGAATTGACTGAATCGGAAATAGACCAATTTCGTTCTAAGCCGTTTAGACATCAGATCGAGGGGATTAACTATGGGTTGCACCCAGACCACACTAAATGGTTGTTACTTGATTCCATGGGATTGGGAAAGACCAATGAGATCATTTGGTATGCCGAGACGCTTAAGAGAAGAGGACAAATCGACCACTGTTTGATTATCTGTGGGGTCGATTCGCTCAGACAGAACTGGAAACGCGAAATCGGGAAGTTTTCGACAGAATCCTGCCTGGTGTTGGGAGAGAAGATTAGTAGGAACGGCAAAATCAGTTACGCTACCATGCCAGAGCGCGCGAAGATTCTAAAAGAACCAATTTCAGAATTCTTCGTGATCGTCAACGCAGCCACACTAAGAAGTGACGATGTGATCGATGCATTCGCGAAATCCAAAAACGAGTTTGGTTTAATCGCTGTAGATGAAGTTCATAGATTCGCCAGCAAGACATCCCAACAAGGATCGAATCTACTAAAACTTAAATCCTACTATAAGGTGGCTGCCACAGGAACGTTACTTATTAACTCTCCGATCTCATGTTACATGCCTTTGGCCTGGACTGAGAACGATAAAGCCACACTTACCACATACAAATCGCAATACTGTGAATTCGGGGGATTCGGCGACAAACAGATCGTCGGATACAAGAATTTAGAGACACTAAGGGAAGAACTGAATTCCTGCATGATTCGAAGAACCCTGGATCAAGTCAGAGACGATATGCCGCCGAAGAGCATCACATATGAATTAGTGGAGATGTCAGATGCGCATCGTAAATTCTATGATGCTGTGAAAGACGGTGTAAAGGCAGAAGCAGATAAGGTCACATTAAACGCCAACAACCTTTTAGCCCTTACCACTAGATTGCGTCAGGCTACGGCAGATCCGGGAATCCTTACCTCCCAGGGTATTCAGTCCACTAAACTAGACAGATGCGTCGAGGTAGCCCAGGATTTATTGGATCAGGGAGAGAAAGTAGTAATCTTCAGTACGTTTAAGCAACCATGTTACCAACTCGCTAAGATGTTGGAATCATATGCGCCGATGCTGGGAACAGGGGATTTTAGTGACCAAGAAGTTCAGGAGCGCATGGAACGATTCCAAAACGATCCGAATTCGAAACTGTTCATTGGCACCCACAGCAAATGCGGGACTGGCTTTACACTAAATGCTGCCAGTTACATGATCTGCGTAGACACCCCATACACATGGGCTGCGTTCTCACAGAGCACTGACCGTATCTGGAGGGTTACCAATACTAGACCTGCTTTCGTCACAGTCCTTACATGCGCAGATACGATCGATGAGCGCGTCAGGGAAATCGTTGAGACTAAAAAAGAGCTCGGGGATTATCTGATCGATGGCAGAGAGAACTCCGTATCAAAAGAACTATCAGACGAACTTCGTAAGATCATCCAGGAGCTGTAACCCCATGGAGAAGCACACTAAAACACTGGTTAGCTACGATGTTGGGGATCCCTTGGATTATCGAGGAGTTCATATAGACTTTGAGTTTGACCCTATTGGTAGACAGATTGTTACAAAGTGAAATGACAGACTAATAGAATTCGGTACTGACAACATGATGTATCGGGAAGACATGATGTTGCTGATCGATGACTCACTAGATACTATTACTAGATTCGAGGAATACTCTGACTTGTATGGTTCCAAATTAGAATACTTTCAGAATGCATCGAATCGCGACATCAGGCTGTTACATCGTGGCAGGATACTAAAAATATATCTTGGGGATGGCGCCCCGGCGGCGGTAGCAGATGCTGTGCCTTCACTGCACAGGTATCTGAAATTTAATAAATCAATAAATCAATAAATTATTGAATTAATAAATCAATAAATCATTGAATTAATAAATTAATAAATCATTAAATTAATAATTTAATAAATTAATAACATATGGTATAATACAATAGGAGGAATGCTTATGAAGCCTATTTTGAAATGGGTTGGCGGAAAGACTCAACTGTTACAAGAGCTTGTGCCGTTAATCCAACCATACTTAAAAGACAATACTTATTACGAACCCTTCGTAGGGGGAGGCGCCCTTGCGTTCGCACTAGAATATCCGAATACGATCATAGGTGACATGAATTCAGAACTTACGGAGATGTACGAATCGATCAGGGATCATCCTCAAGAGCTTCTTAGTGATCTAAGAGAGCATCAGACGAATCATAATGCACAATGGTATCACATGATCCGAGGATTGGATCGCACCGGTGGAATTCGTCAGCTCACTAAATGGTGTAGGGCGGCCAGAACGATCTACCTGAACAAAACGTGTTTCAATGGTTTGTATCGAGTGAACTCCAAAGGTTACTTTAACTCTCCAATGGGTCGCACCACAAATGGTGTCGCACCAGATATCGTACAAGAAGATAAGATTCTAGAGATGAGTAGGTTCCTTCAGACCGTACAAGTAAGGAACTGCAGTTACGTCGAATGCGTAGCCGATGCTAAGCCCGGCGATGTAGTGTACTTCGATCCACCATATGACAAAGGAACTGAAATCAAAACGGCAGGATTCGTCGGATATCAGAAAGAAGGCTTCACGCATGACGACCTATTATTATTAAAAGAAATGTGCGACGCACTTGCGCGTAAAGGCTGCCATGTGGTAATTAGTAACAATGATACCGAATTCGTACGCGATCTGTTTAAGGATTATGATATCAGAGAAGTCAGTGCCAAACGTTCTATTAACTGCAAAGGTTCTGACAGAAATAATGGAAAAGAATTAATTATTACAAAAAATATTTAAATTTGTCGTATAATATAACAGGAATGAATAATTCCTAAGTTCATAGTAGGATGCGCAAGCATCCGGTATCCTCCCTTTCAGCAGCAGCTTATCGATTCAACTTCCTCCTGAATTAATAGTTGCTGTTTTTCTTTTAAAAAATAGTTTACAAATCAAAGAACTTGCGTTATAATATAATTGAAAGCAGAGGGGTATAATACTATGAAACATAAAACTTATCAAACTGTCCAACCTAAGAAAAAGTCTAATGTGATTCATCTTCACATTACTGTTGACCCAATCGCTCGCAATGAGTTGCATTTTGAAGTTCAACTTAAGACTAGAGCGCATGTTTATCAAGACAAGCGCAAACGCAAACCTAAATATAAAAATAAATATGAGGATTTTTAATATTCTCTATTTACAAATAGGCGATTTAGCGTTATAATATATACAGAATAAGAAAAGAGAGGAACATAATTCATGAAAATTTATTCTAAAGAAAATTACGAAAGCTTCGAAGCGTTTGAAGCTGACTTTAATGCTGCTTTATCGGTAGCTGTTGGACTTAAGGTCACATGCACGAAATATGGAGAAGGACAAATCAAATCAATCTATCTCCATTCTCCTGAAATCGACTTCGGCGGAATTTATCTTAGTTCTGACCCAATCCTTGAGATTTTTATGGATGCAGAGTTCGCTTGCGGACAAAAAACATTTATGCTTTCAAGAGCATTGAAGACTGGTTTTTTACAGGTCGATGAAGTTACGATTCTTGCGATTAATGAAGCATTCGATATTCTGAAAGATTCAGAAGCTGCAAGACGAGTTGAACTTGAAGAAGCAATCCATGCACAATACGAGGCCGATCGTTTAGAAAGAGAAGAACTCGCCGCAAAACGTAATGCTGAAAAAGAAGCTGCTAAGTTTGCGCTTAAAAAAGAACAGTCTTTAGCTAAATTAAACAAAATTAAACCTGAAAACTCTAAGAAATTGTTTGGTTCTCCACACAGTTTCTATGAAGCTCTTGGTTGGATGGCAAAACACGTTAAGAACATTAAACCAACTATGCCAGATTATATGGAACCTTGGTTTATTGCGAACTTCGGCGATGTAAAAGAGCGTTATGTCGTCGATTCGCAAAAGAAGACTTCTGGCGGATTTGCATATCAATGGAGTTTAGGCTTCAAGATGACCTTTGACGAAGAAGTTTCAGGACCATTGGTTCAAAAGGCCACAAGTAAAAACAAAAAAGCAATTGATAGCGTTGCGTTTATCTGGGATTTGATTGAAAATCATGGTTTCAAATTTGGAAAAGTCCAAGACCTTGATAAAATCATCGATGAAGTTCCAGTAGAGTGCTTAAATGAATTTAAACGAGGCTATGCTCTCTAAAAAAGAGCGTAGCTTTCTACTTTGAGGTAATTATATGGAAGAAAAGAGCGATAAGACATTTGAAATGCTAGTTAAACAAGCATTGGAAGGAAAACAGTCTGATTTCGAATTTGTCAGAAATTTAGCGGGACTTAAGGTTCTTAACATTTATATTCGCGGAGTGAGAAAGGTTGTCAAGTCTTTTAAAACTACCAGAGATGCCATGCTGCGTTTGTACATGAAACAAGTAGAACAAGGAAAACAAGACATTGAACTTACGTTTGCAGTTACGCAGTTCACTCGTTGCATTGAATACTACTCTAAGGAATTGGCTATTGCTAAAGATATGAGAAAAGAGTATAAGACATATGTGATGAGCGGACATCTTCTAGACGCTTTGTTCGGTTACACACGTCCTGATAGTGATTTGGTGGATTTCAGGAAACTTCCGGTTAAATGGTTCTAAAATGGAAAATAACTTAACGACATTATTTCAGGTTTATTCTGAAACCGAAAACCCACCAATAATTGAACTTCAGAATATTGACCATAAGCCAGTTGGCGCATTGTATTTAGATAAGTTTCGCGAAAAGGGAAAGTTCGCAGTTAGCGAAACAAACAACCAAGAACGCTATTATTTCTATTGCGACGGAATTGGAATTTACTTCTCTTTCTTCAAAAAACTTAATCCATAAGAATATCGTATAATAATACAGGAGGACAGAAACTTCTGTATTTTTATTTATGAACTATCAAACTATTTATAAATGTGCAACATCTGACGGCCCTGGCGTACGCGTCTCTCTTTATGTTAGTGGATGCAGAAACCATTGCAAGGGCTGCCACAATCCTGAGTCGTGGGATTTCGGGGGTGGCATCCCATATACAGATGACACTAAAAAAGAAGTATTAGATCTGTGCAGCCGCAGTTACATTCGAGGACTTACGATCTGTGGGGGAGAACCCATGGAACCGGAGAACCAAGAAGTTTTAGTGAGCTTATTAGAAGAATTCCATGATCTGTATCCGAACAAAGACGTCTGGTGTTTCACAGGCTATGAGTTCGCGGATCTGTTACCCGGTGGTAGGAAGCACACTAAATATACTGATAAGATGCTGCAGCTGATCGATGCTATGATCGTAGGACCATTCGTTCTAGAGCAGAGAGACATCACTGCCGACAACCTTTGGAGGGGATCCCGCAATCAGCGCGTGATCGACGTTAGTGCGTCACTAAATTCAGGACAGCTTGTTATGCTGAGGGGAATTCCGAACAACGAATAACTTGAGTAGTCAAGTTATTTTTTTTTATTTTCTTATTTACATTAAAGGAAATGTGCGTTATAATATATATAGAGTAAAGAGAGGTTAATTAATATGAAAGTAAGATATTATTTATTCCAAATGCCAATTAGCAATAAGAACATCTTTAGCCATTATGACAGAGTTGATGAAGTCAACATGGACGATTACGTTCCAGTTTATACTGGCGAAATTGAAATTGATCCACAAGTCAACATCGAGAATTATCTTGAAGACCTATTCATGATCTTCAATGTGAAACATCCTGAAGGATTTGCAGCTCATTCATTATCTACTAGTGATATTGTTATGATCAAATTTGAAGATCACAATGAATACTTCTATTGTGATTGGGCTGGATATAAGAAACTTAACGGAGAAAAAAAGTTTAAAGAATAGCTTAAAAACTATTTACAAATCTTTTATTCCATGATATAATTATTATAGAAAAGAGAGGATAAGCAAATGAAATCATTACCTAAAGTTGGAGATCAAGGATATCTCCGCCAATTCACCGGAAGCTATTACGTCGATATGGTTAAGAGACCTGTGACCGTAATTGCCGTTACCGACAGCAAAGTCGTTGTCCAACATGCCAAACTCATCGCACCTATTTATCATTGTGTTGGCAATCCATACCTCGACAGACCCGATTTAGAAGGTCAAAGAGTCTTCTTCTATGATACCGTGGCTGAATCTATCGAACCAGACCCTAATGGACAAACCGAAGAGCTTACATGGCATGGTAAGAAAGAGCGTTGGGGAACTAAAGGAAGAGATTCCGACTATCCTGAATACCTTATTACGGAAGAGGGATACAAACATCAACCTTATTTAGATTAGGAGGCAACGAAAATGCCAGAACAAGAACTATTTCAAGCGGTATTCGACAATTTTACCCAAAAATATCCTGAAGTTGTCGTAAGTCATCCTTATAATGATGCTTATATGGAATTCAGCGTCAATGGAAAGACTATTGGCGGATTTAATCCGGCTGGGCACAATCTATTATACTGTTTGTGCGAACTTACGAAGATTTACGAGTTTGAACTTTATTAATCTTCCTTAAAAAACGAAAAAAAGGCGTTTACAAAAGCGCCTTTTTATGTTATAATATATATGAAAAGGAAAGAGAGGAACTTATCTATGAGAATTAAGATTAACGAAACAGAAACAATCAGTGTTTCAGACCATACCGGCAAAATGGAGCATATTCCATCAATTAGCACCGATAAATTGATGAATGGAAATTGCAGAGCGATGATGAATAGCTCAGACCCTAATTGTATTTGCAAATATTGCTATGTCGATAAAGTCTTTAGCCGTTATAAAGATTTAGAGCCGGCATTGATTAACAATACGAACATCTTGACCAAAAGGCTTTTGACGAAATCGGAATTGACCGAAATTCGAAAATACTTTTCTAATACTTCCATCGTTAGATTTGAATCGTTCGGCGATTTGAATAACGAAGTGCAACTTCAAAACTACGTGGCGATTGCAAGAGCTTGCGTTCATACTAAGTTTGCATTGTTCACGAAGCATTTCAGAATCGTGATGTCATACTTTAAGTCTGGCAAGAGATTTCCGTCTAACATCACATTGGTTTTATCGAGTCCATTTACGGATTACGAATTGCAAAAGACTTTCGTCGAGTCATTCAAGAAATATCACGGAAGAGTGATTACATTCACCGTCACTAAAGACAAGACTCATACCGGAATCAATTGCGGCAAGAGAAAATGTGTTGAGTGTCGAAATTGCTATGATTCGAAAAGGCCTCACGACGTTCTCGAATTAATTAAGTAAATTGTTTAAAAAACAGTTTACTTTTTTCTTAACTTGCGTTATAATATAAATAGAGGTGAGTATAATATGAACTATGAACACATTAACGATTGCTGGAATGCAATTAGACAAGCAAAGACTTATGATGAAGTCTGCAAATTATTCGATGAGTTTCCTCGCTGGTCCGGTGATTGGTCAATCGAAGTAGAAGATGGCTCTTATGTAGTCTACAATACTTATTGGGATAAGGACTTAGGTCAAGAAGAAACGGACGCTGAAACATTGGACATTGATTTAGAAGATGAAGTCAAGACCTATAAGATCAAAGTCACTTCAGTCGACTATTGCGTCGAAAAAGAAGATGTCTGCGAAAAGATTTGTGAAGACGTCACTATCGAAGAAGATAGCGAAGAGTTCTATGATGCCATTCACGAAGAAATCGAAAGAGTGAAAACTTCGTTGCCACAAGAACTTGAACTTGAAATCGAGTGTGAGCCAGAAGATTTAGAAGACCAAATTGCTGACGCAATCTCTGAAGAAACAGGTTGGTTGAATAATTCATTCACTTATGAAATTGTTAAAATTATTTAAAAAAACTGTTTACAAAGTTCAAAAAGCGCGATATAATATATATAGAAAGTGAGGAACAAACAATTATGGAAAAAGTTGAAAGTTCAATGATTGATGCCGCTGAGTTTGACGGCTCAAAACTCTACATTCAATTCAAGACCGGTCGTGTCTATGAATATGAAGGAGTTGATGTTGAAGGTTATTCTGCCTTTATGCAATCAGACTCAAAAGGAAAATACTTCCACGAGCATTTTGCTCAAATCCCTGCGAAACGCATTAAATAGGAGGAAAAACAATGGGACTTGATATGTATCTCTATCTTCGTAAGCACGAAAGTGTTGGCCGTTGGGAAGAAGATTATGAAAATAAGAAAAACGGTTTCTATCCTGCGGAATTGGCTGACTTTGAAAAACGTATTTCTGAGCGCAACTTTCTTAGCAAGAATACTGTTTGCCAAATTGGCTATTGGCGTAAGGCGAACGCTGTTCATCAATGGTTTGTCGACAACTGTGCCGACGGCGAAGATGATTGCAGAACAGTTTATGTTTCTGTCGAAGACGCAGAAAAACTCTTGAAACTTTGCAAAGAAGTCTTAGCGACTCCTGATAAAGCCGCTGAATTGCTTCATACTCAAAGTGGCTTCTTCTTCGGTGGAACCGAATATGATGAGTGGTATTTCAATGACGTCAAATACACCGTCGAACTTCTCGAAAGCGTAATCGAGTTTATCAAATCGCAAGAGAACGATCTTGGTTGCTATTGGGATATTCTTTACGAAGCGAGTTGGTAAAATATATATTCCTTTCTTTCAAGAAAGCCTTAACAGCAATGTTGAGGCTTTTTTGTTTTTACAGATCGTTTAACAGATCGTTTTGCAGATCGCTGCGTGCAGATCAGTAATCTGCACTAAATTTAGTGAAGGTATACGATCATGGAATTCCCCCGCGTATGGTAAAATATCTTTTTTAAGATATATTGTTTACAAATTATCTTTTATATGATATAATTATTATAGAGGTTAAAAGAAAGGATACTTATATGGAACAAACAATCGGAACAATTAATCTTACAACTGGAAAGGTCACAGTCACTGACCCTTGCTATGACAAAGGAGAATGGTGCTCTGCAGAACTTGAAAACGTTCACAAAGGCGAATGGGAAGTAATCATTGAGAAAGTCTCTTGTGGCTTTTGGGGAAATAGGGTTGCAGCCCTCGAACTTCGTGTCGTCGGTGAGAACATCACAGAATATCGCGAAAGAGTGAATGCTGACATCGGTGTCGATGCCGGTGTGTGCGGTGTGTTCGAAGACAAGCCAAACTACGGAACCAGCCGTTGGGGTAATGTCTGCGACGAGATGAAAGGTTTTGCCGGCATTGCTAAAAAGGAAAATGCATTCGGCTGTGTCGGTGCATGGTCTAGTAGCGGTTTTGGTGATGGCAGTTACGATCTGTATGTCGCTAGAAACGATGACGGAGAAATCATCGGCATCTACATTGATTACGGTGTGGAAGGCGAACCAGACGAAGAATAAAAACCTTCAAAAAAACCAAAAAACTTTCAAAAAAGTCGTTTACAAAAACGGCTTTTTATGTTATAATATATATAGAGTGGGGAAGAATTACTTATGTCTAAAAAAGAAATTCAAGAAAAATTAGAAAAGATTTGGCAAGAACTTGATGAAATTCAAGAAACAAATTATGCACAAAAGCATGAAGATTTTATTAATGAAATCGGTGAAGCAATGGGTTATGTTGACAATGCAATCGATTGTCTTGGGAAATAACTAATATAAAGAGTGCGGAGGAAATTAACTATGGAAACTTTTTATGTAATGTATTGGAATGACCGTGAGGACTATCCAATTGCTGTCTTTGAGGTAAGGGCAGATAGCGAAGGGGAAGCAGAACAAATCGCTTATGAAAATGGTGGCGAAGATTATGAAGATGATTGGCCATTATTAACTGAAACTGATTTAGACGAAGATCGAATTAAAAGATATAAAAATTCTGTTTATACAGATTACTTCAAAGTAAATTAATAGGAGGAAAATTATGAAGAAGTATATTATTATGTCCATGTCAATGGATGGAACTACTTGTGATGCCGACGGCATTTACAGTGCTTGTGCTTTTGACCTAATCGGTACAAGAGCATGCGATACTCTTGAAGAAGCCATTGCGGTTAGAGATGAAACTATTGAAACTGACCTTGCCGATTTTCAAGGACTTTGGGTTGAAGAAGATGGGTATTCTTATGAATGTGGAGAAATGCCAGAAGACGTCAGAGCATTAACGCCAGATAAGTTTATTGATGTTTATTGCAATGGCGAAATCATTAATGAAACAATTTATAAAATCAGAGAGGTTGAATGTTAATGAAAGTTTATGTTTTAACTGAAATTAGTTCTGGGGAAGTAAGAATTGAATTAGATAGACAAACTATTTTTAAGAATCTGCGTGAGGCCGTAGACACATTAGAAAAAGATTATAAACGAATTCTTAAAGAGATTAAAGGTTATGGCGAAATCACTCAAAGCGCATTTGATTTGAACTACTATTCAATTATTTTAGAAGCAGATTGTGAAGATACAATCTATGAAGGATACGTTAGAGAACTGGAGATTTTATAATGGAATTTGGAAAATTAACTCAAGAAGAATTTGAAAAACGTTGTAACGAAGTATTTGACACACAACTTGGTGAAGAATACTATGGCATCAGAATTGAAGATGACGGTCAAGTATATGTTGAAATGGGTGAGACTGGAGATAAGTCAGAACAATTCCATTGGGTTTACTTTGATTATAAGCCAGATATGACCGAAAGACCGCAAGCATTAGATTATTTAATGGGAAAGAGAGATGACTTCAATGACTAAAGAAATCACGATCACCCTTACAAAGGATGAAGCCGAAGTAGTGGATAACTACATTTTTAGGAAGATGTGCAGATTAGAAGACGCGAATTTAATGGAGTCTCACTGTTATCCTAATCTTGCATCAGTGCATCGTAAGATTCAAAGAGCGAGAAAAGAACAAAAAGATTAAAAAAGGGTTTACAAAACCCTTTTCTTGCGTTATAATATTAATAGAAAGAAAGAGGAGGAAAAATTTATGGCAACTTTCTATGGAATGATTAGAGGACATCGTGGAGCGGCAACGAGAATCGGAAGTAAAGACTCTGGTTTTAAAGTGGCGGCTCAAAGTTATGATGGCTCTGTAATCACAAGACTTGATTACGATTCAGAAAACAAACTTAAAGTCAGAATCGAAATTTCAGACAAATCAAATAATTATGGTGAGACTTATTTCGAAGGAACACTCGAAGAACTCAAAAAGAAATTGAGGGGTTAATTACTATGAACAAGAAAAACATCGTTACGGAAAAAAACATTAAGAAAATCGCAGATTTCTTACAAGAAGCGTGTGAATATTTCAAAAAGAATCCAGACAGTTGTTGCTGCTATCATTTTCCGCTATCAGAAGACTTATCATTATATGTAGGTTGGTCAGATGGCTATGATATGGCAGATACTGATATCATTAAATCGCAAGGTGACAGGCCAGACAATAAAAATGGTTGGACTTGTGGTTGGGCTGTTAATGCGGCGGTCAAAGTCAGAAATGATTGCGACGATTCAGATTTCGATTGGTTAGACTATCCTTTCTATGAAGATGGAGAATGCTGGGATAATGGAATTACTATGAGACCAGACCAATCTCGTAGAGATTATAGAAACGACGCCAAATGGTTTTTGAAAACCTTTGTGGCAATGACCAATGCTCATGCGAAAGGAGAACTTAGATATGAGTAAAAGAATTGTCAACATTGGAAACTGCGATACATGCGACTATGCACTTAAATGCACTCGCTGTAGTTGCATTGGTCCAAGTTTATTGCAACAAATGTTCGGTTGTCCAAAAGATCTCGTAGAACAAGCGAAGAAAGACATGGAGGAAAACAAAGATGAATAATGAATTCACAAAAGTAGAATTACCAAAGCTCTGGCCAGAATTCAGAACTTCTGAAACTGGAAACAAGTTCAATAGTCCAAATAAGAGTCGTAGATATATTAAGATTCTTGCTATGTGTTTAACCTATGCACCAGCAAGCGTAATCTATCCAAATGTCAAGAACCCTTTAATGCATCAAGTTAGAGACTTATGTCGTGCTGGTTATTTGGAAAGATTTAAAAGAACTGGTAAAAGAAAGTATTATTACAAGACTACTCCTAAAGGACACGACCTACTCATCAAAGCATTGGAGGTAAAATAAAATGGTATTTACTATCTTTCTGATTATTGCAGCTTGGAACTTGCCGCTACCACAATGGCTACAAATTTGTCTCACTGTTTTCGGCGTGTTACATGCATTGTTCAATACGGGTGAGCGAATTGTTAAAATTGAGCGAAAAGATTAAAAAAATATGCAAAACCTATTTACATAATAGGTTTTTTGCGTTATAATATTATTAGGAGGAAAAATATATGAAAACTTATTACATTACAATTGAGGATTGTCAAAACAATCCAATGGCACTTGTCAGAGTAAAGGCATCAAGTGAGGAGGCTGCTAAAGTAAAGGCACTTAAAGCTCTTCATGCAAATGACCAACTCAGCACATTAAACAAAGAAGAAGCTTTGGAATATGCTGAAGAAACTGGAATGTTCATCATTGATGAAGATGGTTCTGAAGTGGAGGATTAATTATGTTTTACAAAAAGGGAATTGACATTACGAACGCAAAACAAATGTTCAATTTTTTGAATGAACATTATACTTATTATACTTTGAATAGCTGGAATCAACTTCAAAGTATCGCCAATAACGTTAAGTTATATAAATTAAACTTAGATGGTGATTGGGGAAATGCATTAGGCTACATCTTTGATGAAAATGACATTGGTGGCTTGCAATATGAAATTACTCAGATGATTGAAGATTGGGAAGCAGACCATCCGGGCTATTTAGTCGGCTTCAATGGCCGCTCGGCTGGTTACATGGTTCTATATAATAAAGGAAACAATCATTCAGTTATTCCTAATGACCTTTTAGGTTATGACACATATAAAGAATTCAAAGATTCTATTAAACAGTCTTGGTATGGGGAGACTATTAAGGATTATGTGCCTATGTTAAGAAAATATACTCAACTTGTCCAAAGTTTTGATAGACTTTGCGATGATATTCGCAATCTCGTCAACGAATATTCTAAAATGGACTATGAGGCCGAGTTACGGGCGGCCGGAAAGGACTTATAATAGTGGAAGACGAAGAAATTTTGAAAACACCTGAATTTGAAGATGACTTAGGCGACATCGAACTTACTTCTGCAAATTACCAAGTTTGGTTGTTGGGTTACGATGAAGATGATAACATTACGGATTATGAACTTTTAGTAAAAGAGTTCTCAGATCCGCAGCGCGCCGTAGAATTTGCTAAGAACTATGACATTGGTTCTATCGAAGCTCCAGATGCTGTAGCCTATGTAGAGCTTTTAGTAGAAACTGTCGTAGCTGATGAAGATGATTCTGAAATGAATGTCGGAACTCTTTATTCAGAATACATTTCTCTGAAAGAAAATTAATTTAATCTATTTACAACCTTATTTCAACATCGTATAATATATATAGAGCTATAGGAGGCAATTAAAAATGCGTAAATCAAAATACGACAATTTCAAATCTGGAAAATGGACATGCACTCATGTTGGAGTCGCTTATGTTCAGCCACAAAACCTTAAAGGTTCCAAAGAAAAGTCTTTAAGGCCACATCATCAAACTTACTACTATATCTTCGAACGTGAAACTTCAGACGGCAAGGCAGAGAAATTAGTTCGCTTGAACAAGAGTGAGGCTGCAGCAGTTTATCGCGGAGAAATTACTGTCGAAGAAATCGCGGAAGCAAGACAAACACATAAAGAGAAGAAGTTCACAAAAAAGGTTAGTTACCATTTTTACGGGAATTAAACTTCTCAAACAATTGAAAGGAGAAATACAATATGAACGCAATTAAATTGGCATTCGACTCTTTTAAGAGAAGTGCCACTATTTTAGAACGCGAAGAAGGCATCAGATACGATGCTAAACCCGCAAAAGAAACTATTAGAAAACTTTTAGACGGATTTTGCAAAGCTTGTGATGATAACGATGAACATCGTAAAGACATTTACATCGCAGGATTAATGCTTCGTTTTTGGTATGTCATTACCAAGTTAGCGGAGAAATCGCCAGGTTTGGGATTAGACACCGCGGACTTCATGGCATGGCTTTACGAAGCTATCGAATATGCTTGCAAATACCGTAAGTGGCAAGTAGACGAAAAGGTCAATGCGCAACAATGCATTAACCAATGTATCGAAACCATTCGTTTACAACACTACTACGAATACAATCTCGATAAGCACAAGGCTAATTACAACACCGTTTCTTTTGAAACTCCAATGGATGACGAGGGTAAAGTCACTTTAGAGGACACTATGGTGGATGAGGCTGCAGAAGAAGAGGCTAGATTGCAAGAAGGTACCGATGCAGCTAGACATTTGGTGCAAATGTATCTTAATAAGGATAAAGTCGTAGAGGCAATTATCCTTGATACTATCGCTTTTAACGATACTCAAAAGGTTACAAAAACCACATGCAAAGGATTCGATGAAAATGGAAATCCATATAAGTATTCCACTCAAACATCCGAATTCTGGGCATTCAAGTGCGTCCAAATCCTCAGCAACCTTCCAGAAGACTATTCTGAATACTTTATGAGGCATTACAAGATCGATTCGGAGAAACTTGCAGCGTCTTTGGCAAGCATTCGCAGTGCGAACAACCAAAAGCTTTACAAGTTCCTCGCAAGAACGTTACAAGATGCTCGTGCGAGATTCGGAGTGAACTAAATCAAACCAATAAATGAAAGCGCCCAAATTAGGGCGTTTTTAATTGTATAATATAATGAACTTAGGAGGTTTTCGTATATGTTGATAGATTTAATGAGCCAATATAATTATTTACAAGTTAATATCAAGCTCGCCAATCTATTGGGGTTGAATACAGCTACGTATTGGGCTGAGCTACTAAATATTTACGCGAGAGTGATCGCGAAGAAATTCGAAGAGACAGTTCAGAATGAAGGATATTTTGAACTTGACAGAGATTACATCACTCGCAGAACCACATTATCAGAAGCTGATCAGCAGCTATGCGATAAAGTTTTAGTGAGCTTAAACATTATGGGTAAATCCTCGGATGATCCGAATTCGATTCGCTTAGACTTACAGGTTATGGAATCGATCCTTACGCAAGACGATCCAGAGGCACTAGAAAAGATTCTAAAGACCGCGAAGATCAAAAGTACGGATAGGAAAGAGTCTAAGAAGTTCATGATTAAGAAAACGCTTAAAGACAGCATCGTTGAAACAGATGCGGATTTATTAGTAGCATACTATAATTGGGTCGATACGATCTATGATTCTGGAAATTATCTTTCCAAACCAATGGTTGAAGCATTCATCAGAACCGTCAGGGAATTCTCCACTAATAAAGACGTACAGCTTAAGGTGATCGAGATTGCGATGATCCAATGCTACAAGAACGCTACTTGGGCGATTAACGCTTTTAAGCGTGACTATAAATCAGACGCTACTTTCATCAGCGCAGGCGCTGCTGCGAAGAAGAACACCGGAATCGATCCGAATTCAGCTTTCTAATACTGGTCCAGGCTCATTTAAACGCTTTTAGGGACACGTTATCTGATCTGGGGTATAAATATACTAGGTTAGTCAAAAACGGTTCTTATAATCAGAATTTAGATAATTTCGAAAATTAGCAAAAATTAACAAATACATTATTGTATAATATATCGAGAGAGACAAAGCAAGATAAATCTCACTTTTGATTCAATTGAAGATACTCACTTATAACTATTTGCTTTGGATTATACAAACCTCCTTATAAATAAATTGTATAGATAAAGTCTCTCTCAACACCACCTCCTTTCAATGGATTCGAAAGAGTCCACAACCAGTCAGAGATATTCTGACGAAAACTTCATAATGACGCGCAAAGTTGGTTACTGCGTGTCCTTTTTTATACTGATGTGTGTACAAATGCGTGTACGTTTTTCGGTACGTCAGGTAACAGATCTCCCGCCCGGCGGGAGATCTTATTTTATCCACTAAAAGTAAATTTAATCTATATCATAGATATAGATTACTTTCGACCGATCGCGCGAGCGCGCGCGGATCGGCCTTCGGGAATCAGCCACACTAAATATTCCACATGGCCAGGCGCACAGAATTTCGTACGTGTGTTTGCATACGTCACATACATAAAAAATATTTTTAAAAAAGTATTTACAAGCGTATATATTGGGTGTATAATATATGTAGAAGATAAGGAGAAACTACTATGAGTACAAGATGCAGAATTGGAATTAAGAACGAAAACGGAACAATCACATCAATCTATTGCCATCATGACGGATATCCAGAAGGTGTCGGAAAGACTTTAGTTGAGAATTACCAAACCGAAGAAAAGATTCGCAAGTTATTGGCGCTTGGAGACATGAGTTCGTTAGGAAATGAACCTGTTGACAATCCGAACGCTTGGAACGATGCGGCATTGAGAGAGGCAATGAAGAACGGAAACTACTTAGAAGCCTACAAGCAATTGAATCCCGATGATATGTGCAACACATACAAATCTCGTGGGGAAGATGTGCCAGCATCTGATTCAGAAGACGAAAAACAATATCTTAAAGATACTGATAGTTGTTGGGGAGAGTTTGCGTATCTCTTCAAAGACGGTCAATGGTTCGTCAAAGGCATTTATGCTGAAGAAATGGAAGAACCACTTGATTGGATTACGGTTGATGAAGCATTAAGGAGGAACAAGTAATGAAAGCGAACAACTATTTCACCCTCTTGAGACAAAGAGGCTACAAATGCAGAGAGCGTAGCGAATATCAAGGAACTAACGTATTCGTTAAAGAACATCTCTACAACAAAATTGTTTGTGTTGTTACGAAAGACTCGCATGGTAAAGGGGTTACGATGACATTTACCGCATACACCGGCAGAAAACTTCCTAAAGACATGTATGAATTCAAATCCGCCGAATTCGATAGAAGTTATCTAGTTAAAGAGGCTACGAAGATTCATGAAGCGTTCGAAGAACTCAAATCTCAGAAATCGCCTAAACATATTTACTTTTAATTGAAAAAAACTATTTACAAATTCGATAACTTATGTTATAATATAATTAGAGAGAGAAAGTGAGGAACTAATTATGGGATACAGAAGTAATGTAATGGTTATGATTACAGTTGAGAACGAGGACAACTTCAAAAAATACCTCGAAGAATTGAAGGACGATAAGTTCTTCCACCTTATCGACGGAGATACGGTCTCTACGAATGGAGTTGACGGAATTAAACTTCATTGGCCTTCTATCAAATGGTATAATACTTTTGGAACATACCCAGAAATCAATGAATTCGAATCGTGGTTAGATAAAATCGCCGAAGATGAAGGAACGAGTTATCACTTCATTAGAGTTGGGGAAGAACTCGAAGACGTAGAAGAACGAATCGAAGGAGATCCAAACTATTGGGTCTATATTGATAGAAGTTTGAGCGCAGACTTCTAAAGGAGGAAATAGAAGATGAGATTTAACACAAATCAATTGATTGACAATCTTACCGGCAAAAACAAATCGTTTATCAAACGAGTCGCGAAACATCAAGAAGAGAAATACGGAAACGTAGACATCTTCGAAGCGAGCGTCTATGATAATGAAGTAGATATTTGGTTTGGTGATTACGGAATCAACTTCTACTTCCGTAATGGTAAAGTATTCGACACATTGGGAAACGGTCAAGGACATAAATACCATGCATCGTTGCAATCTTGTGCCGAAGAACTCTACACAAAGTTAATCCTATCATAAGCCGGATGAAAACTCTGGCTTTTTGGTCTTATTATAAAAAGGAGAAAGAATATGAATAACTTGGTTGAACAATTACTTAGAGAAAACGGCGGCTTCAGTCCAGAAGATTACGCTAATGACCACACACGATTCAATAACATGATCCGTTATGCGATTCGTGAGAAATTAGTTAATCATCCGATCGGAAAGACTCTTACCGAAAGTCAAGCGGACGAAATCGTTAGAGACGTATTCTTTGCGTTTAGCGATTCCGATAATACAAAGACAATCGATGAGTTACTTGACGAAGAACTTAAATAATTTTGAAAAAATTATTTACAAATCATCAAAAACATGATATAATATAATTATGAAAGATGAGGTAAAAAACTATGAGTGAAATTATTAAAGTTGAAAATAAGGACCAATTGAAATTCCTTTATGATAATTGGGCGATGACGTGGGAAGGACTTATTGAAAAAGACTTTGACCTTGCTCTCAAAGAATGTGGAGGCGAAGGTGCCAAAGGTTATGTCATGACTGGCAAGACGATGAATGAAATCTGCCATTTGACCGGCACGAACGCATATCCTGATGATTTGACGATTTTCTCCGTCTATCCGTTCAAAGGACTTGCGATTCAATTCGGAGCGCGATGGATGTATGATATCATCGACAACAACGCTCGTCGTGAAGATTATCACCCGTTCGACGAATAAGATGAATAAACAAAACGAAAAAGACACAATTTAATGTTGTGCCTTTTTTATTGGAATGAAATCAAGGAGAATTCGAAATGAAACAGAAAACGTTCAATTCTAAAATCGTTAGAGCTGCGTTGCGCGCCGCGAAAGCTGTAAGACTTTCTAGTGACTATAAATTCTTTAGGATGGGATCATGTATCTTCACGAGCAAACGTATCTTGGTAAGTGGAGCGAATGTGAACAAGACCAGTCCGATGCAAGGGGAATATAATAAGTATCGCCCATTTGACACGAGACACATGCGCAGCTGCTGTCATGCAGAGATGAGTGCACTAATCAGGTTTAAACGACTCTACCCCGACATCGACGGATCTGATGTCAGCATTTTGGTCTATCGCGAAACTGCTGATGGATGTTATGCCATGGCAAAACCCTGTCCGGCATGTGAACATGCATTAAGAGACGCTGGTATCACTAATATCTACTATACCGATCGTAACAAGCTGTGCTACGAGAAGTATCTTTAAACAGAATTTGAATTAAGACGATTTCAAAAGTCGTCTTTTTTATATGTACGAAAAAATGTACATCTCCCCATGACGATCGTTTTTAGTATTCCACACTAAAGCTTTCCCGCGTGCAGAGCGACATGCGAAGCTACGCGTAAGTTCCGCGGAGGATTCATCTGCGCGCGACATCTTATATTTTTAGTGCGAATGTCCACGGTTACATGCATGCGCAGATCGATCTTCGATTCTACGCGAAGTCGCGTCGATATCAGGCAAAGTCTACTGTATAATATAATGAAAGCTGAATTAGAACCTCAGCTTTTATTGTGGAAGGACAATTATTATGGTGTTTGAAGGAAATTGGAAAATCTTCATTAAAGACGAGACTGACAAGTATGCTGTTGCGATTCGACGCACTGACAATAATCTACTAGCTAGATTTGATTGCGCTTACGCCGCAGAAAAATATGCTAAGGAACTTGGTCTTAAAGATTTTGTCGTAAAAAAATAATAAAAAGCGTTTACAACTCTCTCTAATATGATATAATTAAGGTGTAAGGGAAAGGAGAAACAGTATGACCCAGGAAGATGCCAACATCTCCAACACTCTGAACAAGGACTTTGACTCTAACAAAGAGAGCAAAGAGAACACCGACCTTGTTAAGAAGCTTGTTGAAAAGAAAGCCAAAACTGCAAAAAACAGGTACGACCAGTATATTGTTGATGCAAAGCAGGCTGAGATGAACGAAAAGCACAACATCGAAAACAAGTAAGTTTCAACATCATAAATCTGACCGATGCTACTGCCATCGGTTTTTATTTACCAACCACAGTTCTTGGAAATTTCCCCGCCCCGCGGGAACACATAATCGACTGCACTAAAATTCTGATGACGGTTCTGCGCGGCGCGATTCGGATTTTCGATTCTAGCGCTAAATTATACAGAAATGGTTTGGAGGTATAAGATGTTTAAATGCATAAAACAATTCCTAATCCAATACAGCATGACATTCGCCACTATTTTTTCCGCGCTATTCTTCGCGGCGCTGATCGTTACATGCATTCTCGGAATATGCGGTGTTCCAACAGTCTACGTAAAAGCAGCTGCGGTAACATCCCTGGTATCATTTGTTTTAGTGATGGTTAATACGTTGATCTTCAGCCGCAGCTAAATAGACTTTCTTGAAATTAGGTAGAGTTCGAAAGAACTCTTTTTCTTTTTTTATAAAAGGGTTTACAAAATCGATAAGTTATGATATAATAATATTAGGAGGAAAGATAAATGAGTGTTGTAACCGTTAATAGATTATTCCAATTGTGTGCGGAACAAATCGCGAAAGGTAATGGGAACAAAGAAATCCTATTGTCTAATGACGATGAGGGAAACGGTTTTCATGAGTGCTATTATGAGTTCACAGAGGATGTGAAAGGTAATGACTTGTGGGGAACTGTTGAACATCCTGAAAACAAAATCATTCTTGGTTAATAACAACAAGAAATAATTGGGACTTAATTAAGTCCTTTTTATTTTATCCAAATTTGATCGATTCGATTCGGCGCGCGGAATTTCGTACACCAATAATACTAAAAACTAATTCCCATGCATGTTGCCGCAGAGCGATCATCGAACTCATAGAGTCTGCACGGGGGTAACGATGCGCAATCATCCCGACTATTTTTAGTGCAGGATTTATCGGGGAGGAATCCGATCCGAACTTTCTGATCGTAAGAACTTCCAAAATATGGTTACATTTTGTATACTGATATGGTATAATAATAACAGTCAAGGTTAGAGGAAATGCACCAAGACCTCTAACGTTGTGGGTTCGACTCCCACCGTGAACGTAGGGATATTGCAAGTAAGACTACGCGAACGTCAGCCAGCGATCGGTATCTGGCATGAGAGCCAAGGGGTAAAAGTCCATGTTGTGCATTGAGTGGCAGAAAAGACAACGAGTTAGGATTGCAACTACCGTTGTCTTTTTGTTTATTTATGCATAAGAATATGGTATAATAAAAATAGAGGTAAGGAAAATGAAATACTATTGGGTAATCAAAACAACTGACAATGAATATCGTTCGAGTTACAAATATATCACTGATACGTTAGAAGACGCCGAAGCACATAGAATGGAATACTGTAATTGGTATTGTCAGCAAGGCGACGTAGACATCATCAAAATCGATCAGAACTTTCGGGAAGTCGAAACTATCCACTATTGGCAAGGTAAAGTCTGGGAACATAAAACGGCGGTATATGACGAGAAGGGTTATTACATCGATGGAGAGTCTTTTGTAAAAAACGGAATTAAAATTAAATAAACTATTTACTTTTTTCATAAAGTATGATATAATAATAATGTAAGGAAGGTAATAAAATATGTTAGGTGAAAAACAAACAGTTAAACAAGCAATTGAAAATAAAGTTAGATTTGATAGAGTATCTTTCGTAGATAAGAAATATGAGGGTAAGACTTGGATGTCTCCATCCTATCATCCAACTATTGAAGAACTCTTAAATGACTATGGAGACAATATCTGTCAGCAGATGATTGTTCACGATAATGAGGGGTTTGATAAATACTCGTTGGTTATTTGGGTTGATTCAACTGACCCTCATCTCGAAGATAACTTCTTCAAAGCATTCTAAGAAAGAGAGGCATAGAACAATGAGTAAATGTTGTATTTGTGGTTGCGAAATCAATAACATCTATGGAGAGAACAATCCAAGAGGTGCAATGTGGAAAGACGAAGATGGTAATATCGTCGAACCAACATTCGGTCCAGAAGACGTTTGTTGCAATGACTGTAATAATCGTTATGTCATTCCTGGTCGTATTTATAAAATGACTCATAAAAACAAAAATAAATAATTTTGAAAAAAGTTAAAAAAAATCGTTTACAAATAATTAAATCTATGATATAATTATAATATAAGAAAGGAAAATACATCATGAAAACAGTTAATCAAATCAAACCTGCTTACACATTCTATCTTGAACCAAAACTTGGAAAACTCTATTCTCAAATGACGAATAGAAACGTTACAGTTGAAGACATGAAACGAAACGTTAGAAATTATATCTACGATGCTCGTTATTCATTTACTTCAAACGGTCGAGTTCAATTCACGAAGAAACGTTGGTTCTTAGACGAACTTGAATCTCTTGAAACAAAGAAACAAGTTTACTTCTTATGCAGAAATTCTGTTAATAAAGCGAAAGAAACAGAAGTTCGTCATTAAGAAAAAACAAATAAATCAGACTCTTGAAATATAGAGTCTTTTTTATTTTATTGCTAAATTATATTGGAATCGAAAAAGATTCGGATTCGCCGGATCGGATTAAGGAGATTAGTATGGCACTAGGAATAACAGAAGAATATGAGATCAAGAAAATCGTTAAGAAGAAACTTATCATTAACGACAAGGTAATTAACTATTTGTTTAAAGTCTTGACTGATGAGTCTGGGCCACATTACGTGATCATGAATGGTTACGGCAAGTATACTGAAATCACTAAAGACATCATCAAACAATTGCTCAGCTCGGAACGAAACCTCTCCGCTGAAGTAATAGCCGAGATAGATGAGTATCCAGAATACGAGGGCGTTCCATTCGTAGTATCACACGCTTCACCTTACGATCACCGTTGGGAAGGCGACTATGATGAAGACGCCTATGATGATTGGAAAGTCGTAACTCACACAATTGAAGACATCTTTTATGATGACACTTGGGATAAAGAACCTTACTATGCCAAACACCCAGATGAATTCGATTGGGAAGATGAAGTGGTTGAAGAGAAAGACCCTAAGTTAGAATACACATATTACTCTGTTCGATAGAAATTCATATGTACGAAAAAAGGTACGGATCAAATTCCGTACTTTTTTAGTATAAAGATTCGGGAGGATTGACCCCGAAGAATCCGATTCCGGAAATTTATGCGCAGCCGCATCTAGATTTAAAAAAGTTAGTGCCGTATAATATAATGAAGGAGCTTGCGCAACATGGAAAAGTTAATGGAATACGAAAACATCTATGAAGAATATGATGAATCATTTAAGGAAAGACTGATACTAATTATAGAGAAGGCTATGCATGGGGAACTGACATCCAATGCAGATGCTGCGATGCTTTTCCATTGGATTCGACACCAAGATGAACCTCGCTATGCATTCGTTCCTGAAAAATATAGGAGGTAAGTATGAACATCAACGATACATTACTCGAAGCTTTGAAAGTTGGTATAATAGTTAAACGTTATCCGACGGAAGGTGGATACAATATATTCTATGGTGATGAACTCTTATTGATCTATCATCATGGGGAATATCAATTATTAGTACAGAATCGCGGTGGCATGTTAGCTGCGCATGAATATGGAACCGTTTGGGTTCTTCGACCTGAAGATACGGTCAAACAAGAAACAGACCAAGATGAATTATTCGAGGATCTGTATTTAGAAAATTTTCAGTAAAGGAGATTGAGGTAACATGGGATATTCAGAAGATGTAGCATTGGCGTTAAGACATCAGACAGAACTCATTAAGCAACAAGTATTACTAGAAATCATTACGATAGCATGTAACTGTGATGATTTCGATCAGTTCAAGAAAGTATTATATTCTAGAGCATTAGGGTTCATGAAAGAATTCGAGGATCAGGGAATGCTGAAACCTGGTACTACTGAAAAAGTAGCAAAGGGAGGTAACGTAGATGATGAAGACGTTCTTCTCAAGGCAGATGAATCGGCCCCATCCGATAAATAATCTATACTAAAAACAATAAATTCGGAACGATCTGCGATTCCGAATTTTTATTTAATTGCTAAATTATTTGAGGATTTGCAAATGATTAATATTAATTTTGATTTTATTAAACTATATGAATCTTTGGAAGGAGCATTGTCAGAAGACATGTTTTTAAACGAAGCATCTAATAACGAACGTGGCAAATACAAGAAAGCATTTCTAAATTTAGAACAAGGAATTTATTTCGAGAGCGCCGATAGTAAAGACATTCATGGTCAGGTATCCAATATCGTCGGCACTTCGTATGCAGACAAAGTAAAAGACATTCATGATATCTATGAGATAGCGAAAGCATACAAGATAGATACGACTGCTGTGGATCCAGAGAATGGCGCAGTAAGGACACTAGAACCATCAGAGCTCGTTACGGCGATCAACACGAAGTTCAAGAACAGCAGAAAAGAGCGCAACGCCAGAATCATCCAAACTAGAAAGACCGTAGACGATAAGGGTGTGGAGAAAAGAAGTTATACTACCTTCTGGATGAAATCAGAGGTATTACATCACATCGACGGAAATCATGACAATAACGCAGAGGTAAGACCTTATACGTATAAACCAACCGAAGACAGTAAGTCTAAGACTACTTATTTATTTACGAGAGGCGATCAAGGTTTGCAGAACTATTTGATGATTTGGGCGGAGGATAACAAAGTCGCTGCGAAAGCACATATGTTAGTTCATCTCTTGGCGATCATCACGGCTGCTCTCGGGGAGAAAGAAGACACTAAAAATCTTTTGGGAACGATCGCAGCTGCGTTTGATACGAATCAATTGTCTGATAAGAAGGTTGAGTTCAGATTCGTGAATGATGTAAATAAGATGACTACTAGTAGCGTTTCGTCTTTAGCTGGCTACATCAACAGCGACGTTACCTATGAATACAATGTTAAGTTGTCTAAGAAATATTCCAGCGCCTCTAACCTAACCAAAGACATAGACCAAGATACTGTCGAAGAAGTCAGCAAAGATGATATTGATACAGACATCACGGAGAATTCCGATTCGGATAACTAAATGCACTAAATAAACATAATTAACCAGATCATGTGGATCTGGTTTTTATTTTGTTTTCAAAGTTAAGATGAGTTTAATGTATAATATATAGATGAAGGAGTCTTTATAAATGGACCATATAGAATTAGCAAAAAAGTTAGGCAAATTAATCAAGGGAGTTTGTTCAGAATGCGGGAGCGGAAGCGATGACGTAGTGGACTTCATTATCCACAACGATTCGGATCAGCAGATGCTTGTAGACGCATGTGACTTACTAGCAGATGATTATCGCGAAGAACTCATGAGGATTATTCTGGCGAGCGATTATGACATCTTCGTTCCTTGGTATAAAACTGTACTATTCAAAATGGCGTTCGGGGAAAAACCAAATTTCTTCGCGAAAGACTTATATGAATACTATAAGGAATCTTTCGACGTTACCGAGCTATTGGAATTATTCAGACGATAGGAGTCAATCATGGAAAATGAATACGAACTAAATAGAGAAATACATAAATGGGAAAAAGACCCAGCCAAAGAGTCTATTGTAGAGTTAGGCACTGCATACGGTTACGATATCAAATATGTCAAGCTTCATGAAAAAGCAGACGAAGGTTATTGGAAGCAGAAAGACGAGCTTCGAATATATAGTGGCGATACCGTCGTGAGGTCGCATAGGCCAGCGCTCGATGCATATGTTACGACCACCGATAATATAGTGTGTATGACCAGTGACGGGGAATGTTGGGTATGTGACCTTAAGACTCTAAAAGAGAATTCTATTCAGATGCCAATCGTAGCATTCGAACATTATGTGGATTTCGATGAAGACCAAAGACAGGATATTCCGAATACGTTCGTAGTCAGTGGCACTGGTTGCTATTGGGGCTGCGAAGCGTATGAACAAGGATTCGAGATCTACATCGACAAAGATACACTAGAAGAGAAGCGACAAGACGTCTGGGACGAAGAGGACGGGTACGAAGCTTACATCGAAGAACTAGACGAGGAAGACGATGGAGAGTAAGTATTTAAATTTTGAAAAACAAATAGTTCCAGGAAGAAAAACGCCCATTTACATTATTACGAATAAGGGTGGAGAGTCTTTAGGAATTATTCATTTTTATCCAGCATGGCGTAAATACGTATTTACGTCTTGTCCTGAGGTTATCTATGATAGCGGATGCTTGAATGATATCCTTATATTTATTAATGAAGTACAAACTGAATGGAGGGCATCGTTAAGATAATGGCTGATTTAGTATTTTATTATGGCGCCATGGGCTGCAGCAAAACTGCCAATGCCCTGATGACGCGATTCCAATATATCGATAAAGGACTAAACGTTTGGTTGGTAAAACCAGCTACGGATACGAGAGATGACGTAGTTAATGAAGATGGTTCTGTTACGGCGATCGTTAAATCCAGGGTTGGAATTAGTGCAGAAGCGGATGTGATTCCGGCGGCCGGATCTCCATTCCAGTTACTTAGCAAGAAACTTCAAGATGGAATGCCGATACATCTGACTATCGTAGATGAAGCGCAATTCCTTACTGAAGACCAAGTAGATGAATTTAAAGCGATCGCGGAAACGCTCGGCATTCCAGTCTACTGCTATGGACTACGTACAGATTTCCGTACGAAGCTTTTCCCAGGTTCCGCAAGATTGTTTGAAATCTGCAGTAAGGCAGTGGAACTCGAATCGATCTGCAGCTGCGGAAAACCCGCGATCATCAATGCAAGGTTTAGTAAAGGCAGACTCATGACCCGCGGCGCCCAAGTCGACATCGGCGGTGATGAAAAGTATAAAGCTCTTTGTTACAGTTGTTGGAAGAACTTGGCTAAGGAGAACGATTAACATGAAGAAGATATTAATAGGACTATTTAGTATATTATTGCTTACGGGGTGTAGATCCGTGGAAACTGTTCCTGTGGTGGAAACGGTAGAATCAGAAACTACCTCTCAAGAAACCACTTCTCAGGAAACGACCGAATCAGGAGATTCCCAAGAACCTGATACTATAATAGAAGAAACCGCCGTAGACAGACTCAACAACTATTTTAACTTTCACGTTAAGAAGGATTATGACATATTGACCGAATATGTGGTAAGGGAAAACTATGAAGGTTTCTATTTCGATTATATCGTAGAACCGGTCACAGACGATTCGGAAGAATCCTTAGCGCCAATAGTCACTAAATTCGCGGAATACCTCCCCGGCTATTTGTTCAGGATAATAGAAGCTTACAATTTCCCTACCCCCGTAGAATCCGGCGAATACGTATTAGTGATGGCGAATTCGAATATCTCCGCGGCATCGACGTTCTGCAGCTTCATGCAAGACGGATACTTGCACATAGAGATACTTATATACGACTGCTTCCTCAATGGCGGCGTGTTCTATTAAAGAAAGGATGTATTAATTATATGGATAAGATTCATGCATTAGAAATTTTCAGGGACTTAATAGGTAATCGTTTGTCTATCTGTAACAGAGACAAAGACAAAGACGACGTAATTGTCGAGGCCTATAATTTCTTACATAATATGCTACTTAACGAGGGCACTCAAGACTTAGCGATTTCCGATACGTTACAAGAAAAGCTAGAAGCTGGTGAACTAAACGAATATCATAATAATTATGAAGACAGTGGTTATGTGATAGATTTATATATTAGAAAAAAGGACTTTTAAGTTAATGGAAGATTTGGATTACAAAGAAATATTCGATAAACTAGCCAGAGACGTCGATACTGACATAATGAATCGGTTATTGGCCGTAGCTGGAGAGAAGCGCATTACTAATATACATGATATCATATATGCGATCGAGCAGCTGAACAAACCTGAATATTACTTAGTGGCGAATACTGCGCATAGGGAAATTCTCGATGAATTCGTAAAGAAACAAGAAATCAAACTTAAGGTTCTATATTCGCCGGTAATGGAGAAAGACACCATACTCGTCGTAAAGAACGACGGTACTTTAGATGGTTCGGTCGGGCACTTCGAAATGGTCTATCCGTCAAACCCAACGCAGATTTACATGAACTACGAATTCAAGCTTACTCATCCAGAGCTCGCTACGAAAGTCGTCATTGAAGACGTCATGTAGGAGAATCAGACTATGAAGAAATACAAAACCGATAAAGTTTTCGAGCATATGAAAAAGAAGTATGCCGACAGAACTGACAAAGACAATATGTTCGGCGTCGGAATGACGGATACTGAATTCACTAATGCAATTATATATGAGCTGCTCGGGGAGGACTGGTATGTTACAGATCCGCTATCCCACGAGCAAATCAGTGAAATCGCCTTCCACGAGATAATGGCTGAATACCAAGCCAGAAGATATAAGAAATACTGGAAGAACATGAACTATATTAGGATTTACTTCAAAGTCGAGCCACCTACGAAAGAAGCATATTTAGACATATTCTGCAAGTCGTATAAACATAAACATGATAGTAAGACTGGTTGTGGAACATGCAAGATATCAGGTGGAGAATTCGACGGTGTGAAATACACCAATGTTATAGGAGTGGAAAGGATTAATTAAATGAAAGACAAAAGCATTAAAATCAAAAAGACGGTCAAATGCGACACTAGGACATTGCCTCCTGGGGCGGTTATATCAGAAGCGGATGCGCTTACCGATACCTTAAAGCATAGGGATGCGGTAGTAGCTTGCGCCAAGTTCTTAATCGGCTTATTGGAAAATCAGGTAGAAGAACACGATAAGACCAAAGTAGATAATATCGAGTGGTTCACAGACGGTTTGAATAAAGGCATCGATAGCAAAGAATTCGATGAATGGTATAAGATGCATGTAAATTCAGAACGCCATCATCTGTTACAATCTGTTCCGGAAGACGTTAATTTAGTAGACGTCATTGAGATGATCTGCGATTGCGTTTCCGCGGGAATGGCAAGAACCGGCAAAGTGTTCGATGTGGAAATTCCAGCGAAAGTATTAGAGAAAGCAGTAGCCAATACCGCTCAATTGTTAATCGATAACATCGAGGTCGAAGACTAATGGAGCTTAGGGGAGAATTGACCATTTGGTCATATGACAGACAGATAGCTACATACGGCGACGCCACATTGACTACGTTCGACGACCATATAGAAGTTACCTATTATGTAATCAATCCTGCGCTTAAGAGCAAACGTAAGGCAATAGCTTATTATCCAAATACCGTAGTATATAGACTAGTTAAATTCATGGAGGAATAGTTATGCCGATATTGATTCTTATATTTATGTTCTTCGCGCATATCGTAGACGATTACTATTTGCAGGGTTGGTTAGCCAGCGGTAAGCAAAGAAGCTGGTGGGAAAAGAACGCGCCGGATAAGCTATATAGATATGACTATAAGATGGCGTTAGTATGCCACGCATTATCCTGGGCGATCATGATCATGCTTCCTATCATAGTATGGGGCATAATCAACAATATGTATGTGGACAATACATTCTTATGGTTCTTATTGTTCATACCAGCGAATATGTTTATACATTCCGCAGTAGACGATTTGAAAGCCAATAGACATGCCATTAACCTTATTGTCGACCAAAGCATACATTTCGTTCAAATACTTATTACTTGGCTTACTTGGTTCATGATATTTTGTAGATAAGAAGTTTTAAAAAAAGCTTCTTTTTCTTATATGTAAGTCGTATAATATTTTAAGGTCAGGAGGTACTTATATGAAGAAGGTATACGTTGCGGCGTCATTCGCCTATGAAGACAAAGCCAAGACCAGTCAAAGGAAAGACCAAATCGAAAAAACGGTAAAGAAGATTAAGAAAATCGTCGGAAGGAATTTCGGTTGGTATCTTCCTCATCAGCTTAAAATCCCAAATGCTTGGGATATTAGTTTAGAGGAATGGTCTATGGCGGTTTACAATCATGATGTATCCACTTTAGACAATGCGGACATTGTTATCTTCTTAAGCTATGGCAAAGAAAACAACGCCGGTTCCGTATGGGAAGTAGGCTATGCTACGGCTAAGGGAATTCCAGTAGTGATGGTTAAAATGACCGATGAAGTAGAATCGCTTATGTTGTTCGGCAGTATCGACCGTATCATCATGGAGTCGGAAGTCGATTCTTATGATTGGCTAAACCTTCCTAAATATAAGACTAAAATGGCAAAGCTAAGTTAAGGAGGCACATATATGAAAAGATTATTCGCATTGATGCTATCATTCATGACTATCTTTTGCTTAAGCGCCTGTAATGCAGACGTCGGTTGGGGAAGCTATTCGTTCCACTACGTCCATGTCCAAATGTACGGCATGGAAAAACCTGTGCATTTGCATGTCAACACTTGGAAAAGCGATGACGGTGGAATTGAGCTTAAGGTTAAATTCAACAACAAAGAGACTACGATGCTTTTAGGCGATGGTACTTATATGATGTATGATACCGAAGAATGTCCTATTTGTGGAAAAGTTACATATAAGTAAACATATAAGTAAAATTTATCGTATCATATTGTAGAACTTAAAAACGAAAGGAAAAACAAAAAATGATTAGAGCAATACTATTCGTACTATTCTTCATTCTATTAGCCGCTGCGGTTGCGGTCATCGTCGTCGGAGGCGTAAAAAGCTATAGGGACTATGATAATAGTCATGAAGGCAAAATCAGCAAAGGTTCCAAGGTAACCCTTTGGGGAGGCATTGGAGCATTCCTATTGATGTTAGGACTTGTCGTTACCGTTCCAGGTTCGTTCCATCAAGTCGATACCGGGACTGTCGCAGTCGTAAGACATCTCGGTAAGATTGAGGGCATGAGAACCCCAGGTACGTATTTCGATTTCTATATGACTAAGAATTACGAAGTATACGATACGAAGGTCCAACAAGATAAGATTACTACATTGGCATATTCTAAAGACGGCCAAATCATGGAGCTTGAAGTATTCCTTCAATACCAAGTCCAAACAGACCATATCATGGATATCGCGACCCAATACGGAACATTAGACGCACTTCAATCTCGTATCGAAACGCAGACTATCGAAAAGACTAAGACGGTTATGTCCAGCGATATCGCTATGAACATCATTCAAAACCGCGCCCACTTCTCAAATGAGGTTTCAGAATCTGTCCGCGAAGGCATTTCCGCAGACTACTATGTTAACGTAAGAGACGTCGTTCTTACCAATATCGATTTCTCTGATGAATTCGAAAAAGCAGTTGAAGACAAAGTTATCGCGGAACAAGAAAAGCAAGCCGCTATTACTAGGGCCGAAGCCGAATTAGAAGTCGCTAAACTCGAAGCGCAAAAGAAAATCGAAGAAGCTCGTGGTAATGCCGAAGCACAAAAGATTATCGCAAGTGCCGCCGCAGAAGCCGCTACATATAACATTATCGAATTAGCTAGAACATTAGGATATACCGTCACTGAAACATATATCTATTCTGTCGATGGCGTTGAAACAAGTTATGCTGCTAAGCAAGCAGAATCAGAGACTGTCATTTACTTAAAGACTATCTATGTCATTGATACAACTTCTGGTCCAGGCGTCGATAACTTCAAGAAGTTAGTTGAAGACTACCTTGCATACCTCGCATACTTAGAAGCTTGGAACGGCGAACTTCCTGATGTCGTCGCCGGCGATGATGCAATCAGCATCATTGTTCCTAACAACTAGTAGGCAAAAACAAAAACTAAGGCCAACATTTCGTTGGTCTTTTTTTAATTTTATGTTTACATCTCCATAGTCGATATCGTATAATATAACAAGCGGAGGTTGTGTATGCTTAGATTTAATCAACTTAATATGAACCCAAAAGGTCGTAAGACCGGCGACTGTTCTACCAGGGCTATTAGCTATGCTCTTGGTATTACTTGGGATGAGGCTTTGAGACTACAATTCGAAGAGTCTTTGAAGACCAAATATGACCCATCGTCTAGACAGGTCACAGAGCGAATTCTAGCTAAATATGGTTTCGTTAAAATGAAACAGCCTAGAAAGCTAGACAATACAAAATACGTAGTCAAGGAGTTTGATAAGGTATTAAGCTCTAATGCTAGAAAGAACAGAATCGTCTGCAATGTGGCCAATCATTATGTCGTGGTCGATGGTGATCATTATGTAGATACTTGGGATTCTGGATACAAAACAGTAGGTAACTACTATATGAAAATCAATTAAAGAGGTATTAAAATGGACGTTATGAAAACATTGGATTTAAGTTTAAAAGACGTGTATCAATTGCTTATTGGTGAAATGAGATATGGGTATACTCGCAATAACCATCTTATGCCAAGTTGCGGTTATGATAAAGCATATGATATTCTTCCTCGTTTCTTAGAGGTTGACAAGGAATACGCATTGCATACTGCTAAGCAATTATGCGACGAATGCATTAGTGACCAAATCGTTGGGCATTTCTACAATGGCATTGATGATGAGTTCGGGAATCTTGTAGAGGCACGTAAGTTCGTTAGATGGCTTTTGAACTTTGTTATGACTAATAGCGATGGCGAAGATTGGTTCCCATATAATTATGATATGTTCGTCAATAATCTAGCTAAAGATGACGAGCCTCGTTATCTGGTGTATGAGGAAGTTGATGGCGAAAAGAGACTATTAACTGAGACTCCGGTAAGTTTAAAGCAATATCCTGATTATGTCTTTGCAAAGGAAAATCTTGATAAAGATGGTAGAGCCACATATCACCATATCGTAATGCGTGGTGAACTTGGTTCTCCTGACTATCTTCCATATAAGGAAGCTCCAATTAAGTTTGAACTTATTGAGCCTGTTAAAAGAACTTATATCGTAGAACTTATTAAAAAGGCCTAAATAATTAGGTCTTTTAAAATACTGCTAAATTATTAGACTTGCGAGGTATTTGCTATGGATATCCTATATTCTAAATCTGATAAAGCATATGGCAGCTTAAGCGTAATAGAAAGATATTATTATGTAGTTAAAGCTGGAGATAATTTTTTGGCTTTTAAGACTAAGATATATAAGAGCTGGTGGGTATCTGTCGAATGCAATATGCAGACCGAATATTTTTCTAAATTAGAAGACGCAATTAATTGGCTTTCTGAGATTCCAGTCTAGTTTTATAGATAATTTTTAAAAATTAAGGAGCATAGAAGCTTCTTTTATTTTGCTCCGTATTGTATAATATTATATGGAAAAACTATCATATACAGAAAAAGAACTTTATAATTTTGGCCGTCTTAAGGCAGGAATCGCCTGGCGTAAAGAGGAGTATAAAAAAGAACTTGATACCGGCAGAGACGGAGACGGCGAAAAATTGACCGAGGTCAATAGGCTTATCACATTAAATCTTTATAATATTATGTGCGCCTTAGAGAGTTATTATACCGAGGACGTTGAAGAGGGGACATCTAATGAGTAAACTATTTAAACATCTTAGAACGATTCATAAACACAGAAAGTACGTCAGACAGATGTGCTGGAAAATGGGACTATTTTGGCAAGGCTTGTTTCATGATCTTTCTAAATATTCTATTCCAGAACTAAAGATGTGCAAGTATTGGGATGGCAAGAAAAGCCCACACCAATCATGTAGAGAGGCTATTGGATATAGTCCAAGCTGGATTCATCATTATCATAGAAATAAACACCATTTTCAATATTGGTGGGATGAAGACGAGCTAGGTAAAATCATTCCAATCAAAATGCCCTATAAATATGTCATAGAGTCCTTCTGTGACATGGTTGGGGCCTCAAAGGCATATAATCCAAAAGTATGGTCTCCGGCGAACGTGTGGGCTTATTGGACTACTAAGTGCAAGGGTAGACGTATTATGAACCCAGAATCTGAATATCTTGTAGAAAAGCTTATTTGGAATCTTAAAGAGTATGGCGAAGATAAATTTATTGCTTGGTATAAACAGGCTAAGAATTATCTTAAGAAATATTATGAAGATGGAACTCTCGCCGACCATGAAGGCGAGGGCGGTATCTTAACATATGAAGAATAACCCACATCTATTTGAGATAAGCGGTAAAAAAGCTTGGTATTTAGAACTTACACGAGATTTATATAAGCCAAAAGTCAAGCTATTAAACGAGAATATAGATTCTTATTCAGCGGCAAATAAAGATAGTATTATAATCAATGCTGGACTGTTTAAGTTATTTTCTAAGAAACCTGCTGGACAATTGATTATAGATCATATTGATTACAGTTTAGAAGATTATATTATACACGATAACCTTTATGGAGAGGTAAGTGATAGTGAGTGTTATCCATTGATAGTCGATAATGGAAATCTGTATTCCTTATCTTCAAATAAGCTAGATCCAATTTATGCAAGAACAAATTTAGTTAATTATGAAGGTGCTGTTTGTGGCTGGGGTACGTTAATAAATGATTACTTGCCAACTACCTTATCTACTGATGAGGTTATTTGGGGAAAGGCTATGGTCACTAGGCAGATTGTTGGGCTATTGAAAAATAATGACTATTTTATATTAACCTGTGAATGTGCGTATTATGACGATATTATAAAGTTTTTACAAGATAAAAAAATTAAATTTGCGTATAGTTTAGATGGTGGGCGTTCTGCTAATTTATATGTTGATGGTTTACCCGCGACAGATATGCCATTTAGGCGTTCATATATACCGACTATTATAGAATTTGTAAAGGAGAAAACCTAATGCATTATTATACTTTATTATATTTAAGTGATTATAAAATTGAAGACATTAATGACTTTGTTCTTGAATCAATTTTAGATGACTTTGGAGATGCCTTCTCTGACAGTTTAGGAGAAAGAACGCCAACTGTTTATGACTACTGCGATTGGTTTGAGGTCGGCGGTCGTTGGGCTGGGGCATTAAAAGCCACTAAAGGTATTGCCTTAAGTGCTCAATGGGCACATGGTTATGATGAAGATGAAAAGCTTTATAATAATGAGTGCAATGGTTGTAATGTAGAAGACGTTGAAGAATTCCATTATCCTGCTACCCTGGTTATTAATAACCAAATGATTTTTCAGCATGATGATAATGATTATTATGGTCAAAATGCTGACTATCGAGAGTGGGCAGATAAGATAAAATCTAAGAAAATTAAAGGCGTGTTAATAGTTCTTGATTGCCATATGTAGAGCTAAATTTTTATATATAATTTGCTAAATTAAAGGTAAGCATTTATGCTTAAAAGAGGATATATAAACTAGAGTTGAAAGGTTAGAGGAGCTCGTGTATTAGCTCCTTTTACTACCCTAAGATATTAGCTAAAATATATACACTCATCATATAAATATAACTTAGGAGACATTATGAAGGTAATTAAAAGAGACGGAAAAAGAGTAGATTTTGATGCGTTTAAAATTAGAGTTGCAGTTACCCACGCAAATTCTAGAACGCATGAAATGTCAGAGGAAGACATTCAAAGAATCATTGATATTGTTACTAATAAGTGCAATAGAATATCTAATGATTCTATTAGGGTAGAAGATATTCAAGATATCGTAGAGGAAACCTTATTAAAGAGTAAGTTTAGTAGAACAGCTAAAACATATATCTTATATAGAGACAAAAGAACAAGAATTAGACAAAGCAAATCGAAACTGATTAAAGAAGTTGCCGACAAGCTATTAGGTCTTAAAATTGATAATCAAAATGCTAATGTTGATGAGATGTCTTTTGGTGGACGTAAGGGAGAAGCCGATAGCGTTTTGACAAAACAATATGCCTTAGATTACTGCATGTCTGATATGGCAAGAAATAATCATTTAAATAATGAAATTTATATTCATGATTTAGATGCTTATGCCGTAGGTATGCATAATTGCTTAAGTATTCCATTTGATAAACTTTTGGCAGAAGGCTTCAATACTAGACAAACAGATGTTCGTCCAGCTGCATCAATTAATACAGCTTTCCAATTAGTTGCTGTTATCTTCCAATTACAAAGTTTACAGCAATTTGGTGGCGTTTCTGCAACGCACCTAGATTGGACAATGGTTCCATATGTTCGTAAATCATTCTTAAAACATTATATATTCGAATATCTAAAAGATACTGATGAATTTTATGAGTTAAACTTAGACCAATTAGACGATGAACAATTAGACCAATGGATTAAAGAAAACAAAAAGAAATACTTGGATTCTTGGGGATTAAAGGAAGAAGACTTCTATATCGGTAATACTAATTTATTCAGAAATACTTATAAAAAAGCATTATTTGAAACCCGCAGAGAATTAATGCAAGCAGTTGAGGGCATGTATCATAACTTAAATACACTTCAATCTCGTTCTGGAAACCAATTGCCATTTACGTCTATTAACTACGGTACATGTACATCAGAAGAAGGTCGTATGGTTATTAGAGCTTTATTAGAAGGTAGTTTAAAAGGTGTAGGAAAACTTCATAGAACGCCTATTTTCCCTTGTGGTATCTTCCAATATATGAAAGGCGTAAATGACAGACCAGGTACTCCAAATTATGATTTATATCAATTAGCTTTAAAGTCAACAGCCAAGAGATTATATCCTAATTATGCCAATGTAGATTGGTCTAATAATGCTGGCTATGACAGAAATGACCCTAAAACATATTTCTCAACAATGGGCTGTAGAACTGCAAATGGCGCTGATATTAATGCTGAGCCAGGAACTAATCCTCAAACAAAAGACGGTCGTGGAAATATCTGCCCAGTAACAATTATTATGCCAACACTTGCTATGAAAGCAGGCAGAGACGTTGAAAAGTTCATGGAATTATTAGATAACAAGATTCATGAAGCAAAAGACATGCTTATCGAAAGATATGAATATATTTGTTCACAATGTGCTGATTCTGCAAAGTTTATGTATGAAAATGGAACTATGATGGGCTATAAGCCTGAAGAAGGAATCCGCAGTGCAATGAAGCATGGTACATTAGTTATTGGTCAAATTGCTATGGCTGAAACTTTAGAGTTATTGATAGGTAAGAATCAATGCACTCCAGAGGGCATGGAATTAGCAAAAAGAATAGAACAACTATTCAAAGATAGATGTGCCGAATTCAAGCAAACTTATAAATTAAACTTTGGTGTTTATTATACTCCTGCAGAAAACTTATGTTATACTGCTATGGGCAAATTTAAAAAGCAATATGGTGTAATTCCACATGTTTCTGATAGAGATTATTTTACAAATAGCATTCATGTTCCTGTTTGGGAAAATGTAGATGTATTCCAAAAGATCGATATTGAGTCACAATTGACTGGTTATTCTAATGCAGGCTGTATTACTTATGTTGAGCTCTCTAGCTCCGCCAGAGGCAATTTAGAAGCTTTAGAAACTATCGTAAATTATGCTATGGATCATGATATTCCATACTTTGCGATCAATGTTCCAAATGATACCTGTTTAGATTGTGGTTATACTGATGAATTTAATGACCATTGTCCTGTTTGTGGAAGTGGACATATTCAACAATTAAGAAGGGTTACTGGATATTTAACAGGCAATTATAAAACCGCCTTCAATTATGGAAAGCAAAAAGAAGTAGAAGATAGAGTTAAACATATATAATGAAACATATATTTAAAAAGTTACCATTTACTAAAAATGGGCAATTTATATTTAAATCAATGCTCGCTGGTATGCTTATAGCAATGGCGGGCGGAACATATTTAAACTGTGCGGATAAGACAATTGGCGCATTCTTATTCTCAATTGGCTTAATTGCGGTTCTTGTACTAGAGGCTAATCTATTTACTGGAAAAGTTGCTTACGTTCAATCTTGGCATACGTTTGGACTAGCTTGCGCAATGCTTACCTACAATATCTTAATTGCATTTTTAATTGGATTATTATATAAAGGACTACATTTTCCGGAAATGCAGGGTGGAGGCCCATTTGGGCCCGATAGCGCGAGAATGGCCAAAGAGTGGTATAGAATGTTATTTGATGGGTTTGGCTGTGGCGTGTTGATTTATTTAGCCGTAGAGCTTTATAAAAAGACTAAAAATGTTATTCCTGTAATAATCTGCGTTATGGCATTTATCCTCAGCGGTACAGAGCACTGCATTGCTGATGCATTCTACCTCGGAGCAAGCACTTTATCATTAAAAGCTTTTGGTTATTTGGGGCTTGTTATTATAGGAAATTCACTTGGAGCCGTTGCTGCTCATTGGTTACATGTTGGAGCTGATAAAGCAGTTGATAATCTTAATATAAATAAATAAATAAATAATAGGTGCTTATATAGCACCTTTTATTTTGCTAAATTAAAATGAGGAAACTATGAACAACAAACGTTTTAGTTATGCTGATTTTGAAGAGGCATATTATCACTGCCATTGACGGTTGTGTCAAGAGATAGGTAGTTATTTATTAGGCTTTTTAAAAGATAAAAGAGCTAAAAAACTACGCAAAAGCTTAATAAAAGAGCCATGAGCATGAGACTGACCACAGAAAAAACAAGATTGATTTACAAAAGTCTTAGATGATACTAAAATATGACTTATGGTAAACCAGAACAATTTATAGCCAAGCGAAAAGCTTGGTTTTTATTGTATAATATAGTAAGATTAAAGATAGGACTTATTACTTAATGAAAAATACTTGTAGAAATTGTCGTCACTATCATGGGTGCTTGGGAGAATGTGACTCTCAATATCATATTCATGATTATTGTGACGCTTGAGACAGAACAAATACCTGTCCGATGAGATCTGAATTAAATAGCTTTTTAGAAGATTATTGGACTGATGGCTGTAATGCACGTGAAGATATCACTGGGGTATTCGATGATATTGAGACCGGTCGCGCCGGCTGCTATTTGTTTGAGCCAGCCGGAAAAAGTGAAGATGATGAGTTAAAAAAGAATTTTGAGTCTAATAGAACACTTGCACTATCAACTATAGATTATATTTTTGCTACTAAGCATTATCATAATCCGGTAACCGGTGAATTGGACTCTTTAGAGCCTGAGGATATAGAATATTTTATGGGATTAAGAAAATTATTCTCAGAAATGATTTATTAATATAGGAGATATTAAAAATGGCAATTAAGATTATTAAACATGGTCAAAAACCAAAATTTACAAAAGTATGTCCACATTGTGGCTGTGAATTTGAATATGAGTTTGAAGATTTAAGAGTAGAATCAAATCTTTCATTAAACACCTGTTCATATCCTCCATATAAAAAACGCGTTGTAGTTTGCCCAGATTGTGGCGAAAAATTATATCATGATTCAATTGTTGACCCAGATTGGACATACCCAAATGTTATTTATACCAATACAAATGGTCTTGGAACAGCTGATTTAGACTGTGATAAATGTCCAAATAAACCAGATTTTAAAAATGGTAAATATGTTGTTGGTGATACACCATGTACCTGGTGCCCCAAAATGCAGCCTTATTGCACAGTAACTAGTACGTCTGCTACTTATAATTATGATGGCCCAACTTATACTGTAAATATTGAAGACAAAAAGAAAGAAAATAATGAGCCTAAATAAAGGCTCTTTATTTTTATATTTGCTAAATTATATGATAAATTAGCAAATTTGGGAGGCTTATTATGAGACCTATTATTATGACAGAATCATTTGAAGAAGCTTGGGATGCCCTTGATGAGGTTTATTATGGAAAACCAAGATCAGCAGTTGCATATTCAAGACTTTATGCAAAGGCTTTTTGAAACAGCTTAAAAAATAATCTTATAGATTGGGATAGTTTTCATTATGCATATGATGCAGATTTGAAAGACCTTAATATGCTGGATATATTTGAAGATTCAACAGTTGATCACAAGCTTATTAATAAAGGTACCTATGGCAAAATTAAGCAGGCAAAAGAGGCTAACCCAGAATCCTGGGCGCTAAAGGCCTGTATGCAAGTTTGGGTTGCGCAGTTTAAAGATAATGCACAAAGTTTAAATGATAAACGAGCAGAGGAAGAAAAAGCTAGAGCAGAGAAAAAAGCGCGTGAAGATGAAGAAAAGCGTATAGCTATGGAAAAGCTTAAAATAGAGACAGAAGAAAAAAATCGCCAGGTTAAGGCTAAATTGCCTGAAGTAAAAGCAGCTCTTGAAAAAGCTTTGTACACAATTGAGCAGGCAGGATATTACGACAAATATAATAAAGCTGCAGATGATTTTAATAGTTTTCGTGCTGAGATGGAGGATACACAAGCTGCTGTTTATTCTAAAACACATGTTAAAGGTTCTACAGCAAAAAAAGCTTGGTATGCGGCTATTGATCCGAATAAAATTATAACCTATGTTAAGGAAACATCTGGAAAATATCTTTCTGGTCTATATATGTCAGAATCCAAGATTACCGTTCATGTCATTTATGCAGAGCATTCACAATATAGTAGATTAGAAGTTAAAATTGACTTAACTTATGATGTTCTTTTAGGTAAGACTGAAAAGGATATTGAAGATTTCTTAGCAACTGAGCTGAAAAAAGACTTTGACACAACATTAGAAAGACTAGCAAATAGTATTGCCGATTTCAAAGAGCATATTGATAAGGCTATTAAAGAACGTCAAGCACTTGATGATGAGAGAAAATCAATTGCAGATAAAATGGCTAAGATTCAGGCAGATGTAAATGCTGGCAAGAAACAAGATCAAGATTTTGTAAATTGGGTAGTTGAAGTTATGCAGCATACTATACGTGAGGCTAATTCAGAGTGAAAGAGCTGGGCGGGAAGTACCGATGGTAGCCAAGGCGCTGCGTATGCAATGGCCATACATCACGGCATTAACCAGCTACATGAATATCTTTTAAATTGCTGCTGGCAAGCTAAAATAGCCGGTAAAACTATTGTAGCTTGGGAAATTGGTGATTATGAAGAAGATTTAGATGAGCATATTGGCAAGGCAATTCAATCTTCAGATGAAAATGATTTTAAATTCATGATTGTTCCAGAATAATCTAAAAATATATAAATAGTTGTTTATTAACCTTCTTGTATATTGTATAATATATAAGAGGGTTTTTATTATGAATGATATTTTAAAGTTTCCAAATCCAATATTAAAAGCTGTTTCTGTTCCAGTTAAGTTGCCAATTAGCAAAGAGGATAGACAACTTTTAGATGAGATGTATTCTTATGTAAAAACAAATAATGAGACAGCCGTAGGATTATCTGCTATTCAAGTAGGTGAAGCAAAAAGAATGTGTGCAATTCGTTATTTTGACGGTAAAAGTCACTTTAATTATAAATTGGTTAATCCAAAAATCATTAGGCATTCTCCAGATTATAAATTATCTTTTGAGGGTTGTTTATCTGTAGAAGATACTATTGATAAGCCAGTTAAACGTTGGAGGTCTGTCATTGTTTGCGGGTATGATGTAATTAAGAATAAAAATATTATTATTAATGCTGATGGCTTTTTAGCAACAGTCTTGCAACATGAATTAGACCATATGGATGGAATTTTGTTTATTGACAAATTAGAGGAGGAAAAATAATATGGAACAATTACTTAAATTTAAAGCTTTTTTTAATAAAATCACTGCAGAAGCTGGACGAAATTATAAAATTTCAGTTTTAGAGGAATATAAAAATGACGAAGATATTAAGTATCTTTTAAATTTTATTTATAATCCATATATTACGACTGGGATTTCTAATAAGAAATTATCTAAAAATATTGATAAAAATCTTAAAAGATTTTTAGCCTTTTCATTTTATGAAGTCTTAGAATATATTAAAACATATAATACTGGCACTGATGCTTGTATTGCTACGGTTCAAGATTTTCGTGACAGCGTTATTGATGATGCAGATAAAGGTTTGTATAATGCAATAGTTACAAAAAATATTCAGCTTGGTATTGAGTCTAAGACTATTAATAAGGTTATTCCAGGTCTTATTCCAGAATTTAACGTTATGCTTGCAAATAAGTATTTTGATAAACCAGAAGTTATTGATGGCAAAGAGTTTGTTATTACTACTAAAATTGATGGCAGTAGAATTGTTGCAATTAAGAACAATGGCGAAGTTTCATTTTATACTCGTCAAGGTCAAAAGTATGAGGGTTTTGTTGATCTAGAAGCTGAATTAAAGGCTTGCACTTATGATAATTTCATTTTTGACGGTGAAATTGTAGCCATTGACACAGATAAAGAAAATACATACAAGAATACTATGAAGTTAAGCCGTACCAAAGATTTAGAAAAACACGGATTAAAAATGCTAGTATTTGACTTTATGCCTTTTGCTAATTGGGAGATTCAAAACTGTCCTGTTTCTTATATTAATAGACGTGCAGAAGTATCAGCCATGTTTGATTTAAGTAATTTTAAATATTTTGAACTATTGCCAATGCTTTATAAAGGCTTTGATACTTCAAAGATTGTTGAGCTATTAAATGAACAGACAGCTAAAGGCGAAGAGGGTGTTATGGTTAATGTTTGCGATGCCCCTTATGATTTTAAGAGAACGAATAATCTTCTTAAAGTCAAAAAGTTCCAAGATACTGAATTAAGGGTTATTGGTTTTGAAGAAGGAACAAATAAGCTTTTGGGCACTTTGGGAGCTTTTATTTGTGAATATAAGAATAATACTGTAAAAGTTGGTTCTGGTCTTACAGATGAGGACAGGGCATATTTCTGGGCACATCAAGAAGAAATGCTCGGTAAATATATTACAGTTAAATACTTTGAGACTTCAATTGATAGCAAAACAGGCTTAGAGTCTCTTAGATTCCCAATTTATATGAGAACCCGTGAGGATATTTAATTATGGAAAAAGTTTTAATTACTGGTGGTGCCGGCTATATTGGACAGAACATTGTTGACAAGCTGGTAGCTAATGATTTTCATGTTATTGTTGTGGATGTTAATGAAAATGCTGAAATGATGCTATTAAAAAAGTATGGCAGAGAAAAAATTACCGTAGCTAATACCTCTATTATTGATAAATGCTTATTTGGAGACGTTTTCAAGAAGTATACTCCGGATTATGTTATTCATGCTGCAGCTCATAAACATGTGTCCCTCGTAGAGGCAAATCCAAAAGAAGCTATTAACAATAATATAATTGGAACTATTAATGTTTTTTCTTTATGTATTGAATACAAGGTTAAAAAATGTTTATATATTTCAACAGATAAAGCAGATAACCCAGAGTCTGTCTATGGTTACACCAAGAAGGCCGGTGAAGTTTTAATAGATAGTTATAAAAACTTATCTAATACAGAATTTATGGCAGTTCGTTTCTGTAATGTATTAGATGCTCCGGGAAGTGTTACACAGATTTTTAGGAATCAGCTAGAGAATAATTTACCCTTAACTGTGACTGATTTTAGAATGGAACGTTATTTTATAACAGTTAGTCAAGCAGTAGACTTTGTATATAAAGTTTTATTTAAGGTTGGAACAACTGGACATGTTTATATGTTAGATATTGGTAAACAAACAAATATTTATGAACTGGCAAAGCAATTAAGAGCTGAAGCTCATAAGGAAGACTTACCAATAATTGAAACTGGGATACTGCCAGGAGAACGTTTAACTGAGCCATATAGTATTGGGCAACAGACTTGTGTGCTAGATAATATTTATTTAGTTAAATAGTTTACAAACCCTCTTTTTATTGTATAATAAATATAGGATGTATGAAAGGAGCTTAAAAGATGTTTGTTAAAAAAGTAGAAGTTAAATGGACAGACATAAGTTTATTGAGTAGCTTGCTTAAACTATTCAATGCTTTTAGATATGCAAACAAAGAGCTTTACCTTGTCGGTGGCTGTGTACGCGATTTACTTTTAGATAAGGCTCCTAAAGATTATGACTTATGCACAAATGCTACACCAGATGAAGTTAAAGCAATTTGTGAATTAAATAATTTAAGAACTTTTGATTCAGGTATTAAGCATGGTACTTTAACCATAATTGATGTTGGATATAATCAAAGTTTTGAGATTACTACCTATCGTATCGACGGTAATTATTCGGATGGTCGTCATCCAGATAAAGTTGTCTTTACTCCCTCATTAGAAGAAGATTTAAAGCGCCGTGATTTCACAATTAATTCTTTTGCTTATAATTTATTAACTGAAGAGATTTATGCCCTAGATGAGTCATTTTTTAAAGACTTAGAGTTTGGAATTATTAGAACTGTTGGTGACCCATGTGAACGTTTTGAAGAAGATGCTCTAAGAATGCTTAGAGCCATTAGATTTGCTGCGCAGCTTAATTTTACATTAAGTAGATATACATATCATGCAATTGAGATGGATGCACCGCTTTTATCTAAAATTTCGAAAGAGAGAATTAGAGATGAGTTGACTAAAATTCTTTTAAGTGATAAACCTGATATGCTTAAGTTATTTGTTTTATCTGGTTTAGAGGAGAGAGCATTTGATGGAATGACACCATTAACAGATATGATGAAGTGTGATCATGAGAATCCTTGGCATTATGCTGATGTATTTCATCATACAATGGATGTTGTAAACGCAGTTCCGAAAACTTTTGAATTAAGGTGGGCAGCATTATTGCATGATACCGGAAAACCTGCAACCAAGACATTAAAAGAGGGCACTGAGAATTATCATAATTATATTGGGCATCCAGACGAATCTGCCAAAATTGCAGAAAAGTTAATGGAACTACTCAAGTTTTCAAATAATCAAAAAGAAATTGTTTATAAGTTTGTTAAATATCATGATGCTCATTTAGCTGAAGCACGCAATTCTGTATTTAAGACTGTGGTCAATGAAATTGGCAAAGAGCACTTCTTAGACTTTATTAAATTAAGAGCTGCTGATGGCTTTGCACATAGGTTGTTAATGGATACCAAATTTGCTATTGATTTTCCAGATAAGGTCAAAGAGCGTTTTATGAAAATCATTGACGATGATGATGCTCTAAAGGTTACTGATTTAGCAATTAATGGCAATGATATTATTGCTGATGGTTTCTTGCAAGGCAGAGAAATCGGTGAGTGCTTGAGATGGATGCTTAACATTGTATTAGAACACCCAGAATATAACACAAGAGAAAAATTACTTGAATATCTTGAGTTGTTCAAAGAGATGAGTTTTCAATCAAGTTAAATAAAAGGGGTTTACAGACCCCTATTTTTATTGTATAATATTAATGGGTCTTAGAAAGGAGATTTTTTATGAAAGAAATCGATAAAAATTTTGAAGCAGCTATTACGGAAGAATTAGCTAAAAATGCCACTAATACCGGGATTCGTATTGATGATGTCGGAATGTACCAAATGATCGCTGACGTCGATGAGCTTAAGTGGTTTTTTGATCATGTTATTCAAAGACCTCAAATCAATGAGTCATATTCAATGGTCTTCGTTTCTCGTCATAAAAAGCTTTCTAAAGAGGAACAAGAGACTATTGGTTTAACAAGAGCTGAGAGTGAATTCTTAGCAACACAAGCTATCAAGCTTCGTTCAATCAAAAACAGTTCTGAAGAAAATAGTGAATTACGTTGGACTTTTGATGAGTTTTTAAAGCATGTCAGACGTTTTAATGTAGATAAATACGCATATACGACCGCATTGGGCGATCCAATTCCAAGTAAGACATTAGCAGTTATCTTTTATATTAATCCTGCAGATGATATGGTTGTAGCTGATAATATGATTAATCAATTATTAGACACAAAAACTGGTATTGCTAAGGCAATGTTAGGCGGTAAGACAATTACCAATAATATTCAATCTTTTCAAGCATTTGGTAATATTGAAAGTAATGTTAAACATCTTAAGGCTCAATGCAAAGGTACTTCTTATTGGATTGACTATGACTTAGATGTTCCAGCATGGTTTAAAACTAAAAATGATGTTTATGATTTTCCAACTGAAAATGGTATGGTAAAAGGCGGCTATTTCCAAGTTGTTAAAAATGTCTTAACGGAAAGATTTGGCAAAGGTAATTATGTAATTGTTGATACTTCTGGCGGTTATCATATCTTAGTTAGAACTACTTCAATTAAATCAAATCCACATCAATTCTGCTTAGACATGAAAGAGCTTTATGAAGAAGCGCTTAATCTTGGTGAAGAGCCTTATGTTGATGAAAAAGGCCAATGCAAATTTGAGTGTATCTTAAATGGTTCACATCAAAAATATAATCCAGAAGCTGAGGCAGAAGTTAAAGAAGCTGTTAAGCATTTGGAAGATTTACAAGCTGCTGGCACAATTACTCAAAGAGAATTTAAGATTCTTCGTAGAAGCTTATATGATTCTTTAAAGACAAAAGATAATAAGTCAAGCATTCCAGGCATTCCACTACCGGGCACTTATCAATACAACAGGCCTGTTGTGGTCATTAATAAAGAGGATTTTGAATAATGAACTTTTTTACGGTTATTGGAATCATTACGGTAGCGACAATTATTGGAAGTATTGCCGGTATTACAATAGGAATTCCTTTTAGCACATTTGTTAAAAGAAAAATAAAATAATATAAGGAGAACAACAATGGAAGAAGAAAGATGCTTAGATATTGAGCATGGACAGCCAAAAGAAATTGATTATCGAGTTGAGCTTGAGCAGTATATCAATCAAGCTATTAATGGGTTAGATTTATCTAACTCTAATTTAAGATTGGATACTGTTGAAGAAATTGATGAGAGTGGCGAAGACTATGAAGTACCAGAGTACTACATCATTACTTTATTCGGTGGTTTAAATGGTCGCGGAGAAATTTTATTCTATATGGAAGATGTTGAAAAACTTCTTAAAAAGCTTATGATTCGCGGAAATTCTGTTTGGCTTATTGATTGGATTAATGATTGTCCAGATGATGTTTTTACTCTCAGGATCGGCTTTAGATTTTAATAAAAAATATTAATTTAACATTAAAAGAACCGGAAGCCTGTTGTATAATATATTGACAGACAAATTACTGTTAGAAATGAGGTTAATATGAAAGTTGTTTGTACAGGTTCAACATATAAAATTTATGATAACAACTTAAAGACTTATGACAAGCTTCCGGCTGCTACTTATTTAGTTGGTTGCGGTCAGTTTACTGGTTTTTATTTAGAGCGACAAGAAGACGTTAGCGTCACAGAAAAAATTTATGGCGTACATCAATCTAAGGTAGATAAGATTCTTGCATCATTTAAAGATTTTGAAAGAAATTTGGGTGTTATTCTTTCTGGCGATAAGGGTATTGGTAAATCTTTATCTGCAAAGCTTTTAGCTCGTGATGCCATTGCTGCAGGATACCCTATTATTCTTGTTAATAATTATTTTGAAGGTATTTCTGAATTTATTGACAGCATTACTCAAGAAGTAGTTGTTGTTTTTGATGAATTTGATAAGACCTATTCTGAAAAAGGTGCTCAAACTCAGTTACTTACGCTTTTAGACGGTTTTGGTACTGGAAAGAAACTATTTGTTATTACTTGTAATAGCTTAAGCAATGTAAGTGAGTTTTTAGTTAATCGTCCGGGTCGTTTCCATTATCATCTTAGATTTGGTTATCCAACTCATGATGAAATTCGTGAATATTTACAAGATAAGCTTGACCATAAATATTGGGGTGAAATTGATTCTGTTATTGTTTTTAGCGGTAAGGTTG
>Ga0310786_10000785_pt1 | contig 50828 bp, 36 predicted proteins | sample AusTroGonzalo_MG_FD_203881 | JGI IMG/M metagenome (GOLD analysis project Ga0310786, IMG submission 203881) | Bovine rumen microbial communities from tropical cattle in Woodstock, Queensland, Australia - Gonzalo_03 (v2) (version 2) | ecosystem: Host-associated > Mammals > Digestive system >...
GAGCCAAGAAGCGCCGTCTGCCAGAGACGTCCCGTCCGTCCGTTGCCGTCTGGGAACGGATGGATGAACTCGAACTCGTAATGGAACACACAGGACTTGATCAGCATTGGCGCTTCCGCCTCATTCAGCCAACGGAAAAGGTCAGCCATCAAACTGGGAACGAGCGACCATTGTGGCGCCATATGATAGACCTCGCCGCCCGGTCCCACAACGCCGACATTGCAATTGCGCCACTTGCCAGGTCTGTCCACCAACCCTTTGGTCATCAATCCGTGCGCCTTGAGAAGGTCGTCAATTGAGTACGGGTTAAACATTTCGATTGCCGAATAGGCGCTGTGGGCATTCTTGACCTCGTCAATTTCCCGCTTCAGCCCAGAAACCCGCTTGCCGGATATTATCGCCGTAATCTGCTCTTCGGTCAGGGTGTTTCCTTCGATTGCCGTCGTTCCGCGAATGGTGCGGATATGGTTTATCTTCCTGAGGCGGACGCCATTAGGGCCTTCCATGACAATGCGGTAACGTTCCAGCGCAGCCGCAATGTCCACCATGCACTGCATGGCGCTGTCGCTCACCGTATATGGCGGCTCCTTGACGTTGTCTTCTTCCATCATTTTCTCCTTGCCAATACGCCTGTGGTCTTTAGATGGCACTCCGCAATTTCCGATGGCGTCATCTGGTGGTTCACGCTCTCTTTGCGGATGTAGCACCGGCCCTAACTGTCTTTCGTGCGGAATCATCGCCACCGAAACCACTCAGTCGTCCTTCTCGCAGGGGCATCCATCTGTCTTTCAATCTCGCGCTCAATCAGCGCCATCACGTCAATGTTGTCCATTTTCGTTTCCTTTCTACCTTGCCCCATTGTCGGCAATCTCCAATTGCTTGCGCAGTTCGTCTATGGGCGGGAGTGCGCGTTTGAGGTTCTCCGGCATCTCGTCCGCCGTCCTGTAGGTCGCCACGCCCAGGGGCTTGTTGTAGTCGCGTATGGCGTACTCGACATACGGCTTGTCGGCTGACTGGCAGAGAATGATGCCCACGGAGGCGTTCTCGTGCGGCTTCTTCATCGTATCGTCCAACGCCTGTAGATACAGATTCAGTTGCCCAAGATAGATGGGCTTGAACTCGCCTTTCTTTAGCTCGACGGCCACAAGCGCGTTAAGTTCTCGGTTGAAGAAAAGAAGATCGATGAAGTGTTCATGCCCCGCCGCCTCGACGCGGTACTGGTTGCCGATGAACGAGAAGTCCTTGCCAAACTCCGTTATAAACTGGCGGATGTTGGCGACGATGGACTTCTCCACCACACGCTCGTCCACATCCTCGCCGGTTGCCGCCTCGATGTCGTCGAGGTTCACGAAGTCCAGCAGATATTCGTCTCGGAACATGGCGAGCGTCTTCCGCGCCAATGTAGCATCGGGGATTGTCGCCGCAAAGTTGCTCGGCATCGCCCCCCGGTGATGGAAGTCGTCTCTCTTGATGCTTTCACGAAGCTGACGCTCTTTCCACTTGTTTTGCGCTGTCTCGTGGATGTAGAAAAGACGCTCTTCAAGCGTTTTTACGCCTGACAATATCTCCATGTGGTACGAGAAGCTAATTGACAGGAATTCAGCGATCGTAACGGCCATTCCGCTTGTCGCCTCCAATTTGGCCGTCGGTGACGGCCAAATTACGCTGACCGATTCCTGTTGCCCCGATTTGACAGCCTTTACGGACAAATAATTGCCGCTATTCCCTAATTTGGCCGTCGCCGACGGCCAAATTGCGCTATCGCCCCAAGACTCGTAGAACTGGCGCATTTTTCGCATGCTTTTGCCACTAAACCCGCGCAAACCCGGCATTTCCTTCTGGAGCTGGGTGCTGATCGTGTCGATTACGCCACTACCCCATTTCTCGGTCTGCGTCTTGTACGACACATACCGACCGATGCCAAAGTAAAGAGAGAGCATTTCGGCATTAGCGTTCGCCGCCACTCGGCTTTGCGCTCGGACGATTGCCGACTTGATTTCCTTTACGGTATTGACGATGTCTATTGAAATGTCATTCATTTCCTTTTTCTTCCCATTTTGGGGTTCTCTCTGTTAGGCATCGGCGGCTTCATCTCCGCCTTTGCACCCCGCATTGAGCCGCCTACGGTGCTCGCTACGCTCGGGGGATATCTCTGCTGCTTCTGCATCGCGTAACCGCCCCTTGCGGGGGTTCGCAACCCATAGGGAAGCGAACACGCCGAGCGTAAGTGAGTGCCGAGCAAGCCGTCTAGTCTTCACAAATCCCATATTATCGAAAGCCTTGTATGAGTGCTTCAAGTTCCTTAATTCGAGATGCCTTGATGACAAAGGCGGTGTTGTTGGGAATCCTTGATTCAACAGGAAGATTAATCGGGTTGGGAGTAGTAGGAAGAGTTACGATCCCATCACTTTTTGCTGTGTAGCATGCATAATTCACGCCAAGTAACTTAAATCTAGACCCCATAACCATCGTGGCGTTGCTAAATCCTTCGTGCTTCCAATGCTTCCCTTCATCAAAGAGGACCACTGGAGAACCGCTTGACCCACCATAGTTTGGTATGTCTAGGACAAACTCACATCGACCTTGAAAGTCCAGCGATGGGTTTGTGGCAAAACTGCCTGTTCTGAAAATTGGCTGAAGGTTTTTGTAGTCATTAAGGGCAGATGGATAACCTATCATCACAGCTGTGTCTAACTGTCGCAAATCGTCGTAGCATTTATCGTCAGCCAGCAAGTTAGATGTATAAGGGGCGTACAAAATATTTCGGCCCCTTGCCTTAGCCGAATCAAGCTTTTCTGTCATCGGGATGGCGCACAAATCTACATCATTGCTGGGATGTTTATAGGCAATGCTGTATGGTTGAGGAATAGTAAATGTCTCGTAATTCCCCGGCGCTGGTTTCCCGTTATCTGAAACTGGACACATAAGAATCAAGTTGTCTTTGCCATCCAGCACATGCTTATTTGTCATTATAACAATCTGACGCCTCCTGGGGTCAGTTGGATGAGGGACGAGATAAAAGAAACCCGTACCAAAGTAAGTCCCTGTAGACACGGTTGAAATCAATTGAACCGTCGAGATTGCCATGAAATCTTGGCGATACTTTGTGGCGTTGAAATCTGTTGACGCAACGGCCACAATTCCAATCATCGTGACAAACAGTAGACAACTTTTCTTCATCATTTATCCCTTGCCATTCATCAATTCTCTATGGACGCGAGAAGTCCATCACATAGTTTTCATCATCCAATTTATAGAAGACAACATCGAATCGCCCATACTTCTTCAAGTCCGTTACTGAGATATAAGCGCCATCTTTAAGTCCGAGCCTTTTGCGGAAGTACCTGCCTATCTCGGAATTATCCTGCGGGGTTTCGATACCCTTGCCGTTGGCTTGCGCTCTAACGCAAGTGAATATCTTGTCGTCATCAGTAAGCACAGTGAATCGATGACCAATTTCGGGGAAGAAACCCGACCGCTGAAACTGCGACGGCAACCCTATATAGGACTGATTCGGATTTCGCTTGCTGACTGACCCATTTGCGTTTACGGATTCACGAGGCTTCCCATCAGGACGAACGCCCCAGTTAAGACGTGATCCATTGCCAGGATCGCCTTTGTTTGTAAGTAACGAGAGGACAATCTTCTCATCACCATAAAACGGGGATGACTTATCTTGCTCTATTGTGACCACCGTTCCGCTTTTTGCTGGTGTAGCAGGCAAGGCGCGAGGCTTGGGCGCATAGTCCTTTGCCCTGTTTGCAGTTTTACAAGGCTCCGTTTGTTTCTTGATATTCTTGAAAAACTCATACGCAGAAACAGGATCGCATTCAACAAGTGTTTCTGTTCTACTTGGACAATTGAAACCAGTCTCGGAGTAGTTCGCAGATCCCGCAAAAGCGACAACAGGCGTCTCGCCCTTGCACCATACGTACACCTTCGAGTGAACGGACTTAGGCTTCTTTACATAAGAGCAATCGAACGTGCCCTTATAAGCGAACTCTTTGTGTTCAATGAGAGACAGGAACCCTAAATGGTTGATTTTGCTGACACCGTCCGAACCAGCCATTCCATAAATTAGGTCAATGTCTATTGACTTACCCACCTTGGTCGTCTCGATGAGATGTCTTGCGGCCATAGCGTGTGTTGCATAGCCCGACACGACACGAAGGTTGTCTGGCTTGTGAGAGCAAGACAGCGGCTTCATCAAAGCATAGTCAAACAGACTTTGGGAGACGACGACATTCATTTCGCGGACTCCTTTCTGTTCTTCAGTTCCCCATCGTCAGAGATATTGCACTCGACGTGTTCGTAATCAATTCTGGCAAGAGTGCGCAGAAGCGCCTCAAAGATGATTCTAGCCCCGCGAGGCGGAACAGCCATGCCAATCTGTTTGCGAACACTCTCCTTGCTTCCGGTAAACAAGAATGCGTCGGGGAAGGTCTGAAGCCTTGCACGCTCGCGGTTTGTCAATGCACGTGGCTCGTGATAGTGATAAATATGTGTGCCGCCACCACCAGAGCCGGTTACTGTATATGCCGGCTTGTCTGGATCGAGCCGTTTGTAGATTTGGCTAATCTTTGCGCCACGGACATTAAGACGCAGATGTTCAGGCAGGTTGGCCGTGAATGCATTTTGTCCGGGAAGAATATACTGTAGACGTTCAACCACTCGCGGATTCTGCGCGGTCAATTCATTGTTAGGCGCATCCTGCGGAATTGGGGGTTCTTCTAGCGCGGCTCTTGAAGAGTTGTCGCGCTCTTGCAATGCTGCTGGACTTGGAGGATAAAACACATATGGCAAATCCTCGCGGATACCGATAATGATAATCCTATGCCGCGTCTGCGGGACACCATAATCCTCGAACTTGTAAAGATGGGGATAGATTCTATAGCCTGCATCCTTCATGCTTCCAAGAATCTTCTTGAACGCTGCGCCCTCATTTGCGCTGGCAAGACCGCCCACGTTCTCCGCCACAAACCACATGGGTCGGAAGCGGCGAAGCACAGCCACGCCATATTGATAAAGTGGACCATACGATCCGTCTATCCCCTTGTGTTCACCAACCACCGAGAAGTCGTTGCATGGGAATCCAAATGCGAAGCCATCTATCGGCGTAAGTCTTGGATCGTCAAGGCGAAGTTTGCGAACATCGTGACAAATAACCGTCTCGGGATGTCCGTTGCAAATATTCTCCGCATAGGTGTTGCAAGTCTCCTGATCGTAGTCATTAGACCATGCGTGTTCTATCCTGAAGTTTGGATTCTCGATCTGCGCACTCATCGCGCCGCAGGCCAAGCCTCCCGGACCGCAGAAAAACTCTCCAAGCCTGAAGGGTGCGGAATTAAAGGTGGGTGGAGCGACCTCGGCTTGTCCTTCATGAACCCTAATCTTGCCATCGGCATATTCCACGTCCCCCACGGCAGGGAAGTCCCTTGCAGGGATCATTGCCTGCAAAAAGTCCGTCTGAACAGGGTCGAACGAATACGCGGAATGCCACCTCTCTACAAACGGGCGGAGTTTCTCGAAGATGTTTGGTATTGAGCGGCCTCCGCACTTCGGCAACGGTCGCGTATAAAAGTCCTTGTCTATGCGACCAGTAAAACGTGACGAACAGACAAAGACGTCGGCAGTCGGATCTGAAAGAATTTTCTCATACGAGACCTTTCTTCCAAGTACGAATATTACATACTCGTCTCCATGTGGCGAATTTGAAGTTGCGTACCCCTTGTCTCGTAGCCATTTCCTGTCCTCAACCGACGAGAACTTTGCCGTATAGGAAATAGGTTCTTCTCCGTTACCCCAAAGCACGATGTGCGTAAATCGCTTGTATTGGTCGCAATGGTAGCCTTTAGGGAGAGGAAGATTGTAGAGCTTGTTCTTAACTATCCATTCTGAATTTACTTCACGGAATGTCCCGACAAGAATTGTCGGTGCAAGGTCTTCGCAGGATTCCTTTTTTACTGGCTGACTCATATCGTTTTCCTCACTTCTGCTGATTGGGTGCATCCTCGCTGTCCAGCACGACATCCATGATGTCACCAACATTACATTTCAGAGCGTTGCAAATCCTCGCTGTGAGATCACCAGATATGAACTCACCTTTGGCAAGCTTCGAGAAAGTTGAAGACGACGCACCAATGGCAAGACGAAGGTCTTTCTTCGTCATGTCTTTATCTATCAACAACTTCCAAAGTTTCTTATATGATACACTCACAGTAGTTACTCCTTGTGTTGATGGGCGTATATTATACCACATTTGTGGCGTTGCTGTGCACTACAAGTTCGATTTTCCGAACTCAAAGTTCTCTGTATTACACTCTTTACTTCGGGGATTCGAGCACTACGCCACCTTTTGTTCTTTGATAACGCAACTCTTCTTCGTCGTTTCGCTGTGCCAGACATAACACCAATGGCACAAACCGAGCGTTTCCGCCAGGTTTGTGCCAATGTCATTGCTCTCCAATTCGAGCCTTGTCAATTTGATACCTTTTTGCCATCAATTTGGCAATGTGCTTATTGCCGCTCGCCCTCTTCGCCCGGCCACTTGAAGCCGTAGTCACTGCGCTTGATCTTGCACATCGGTTCGCCGTCGAGCCAAAACACGATGCCCTCGATGTTGTGCGTGGCAAGGTAGTCGCGCAGTCCCTCAAAGGTTCGCGGACAGTCGCGGATGACGTCCGCGCCGTGGCGAACGAGCTTGTCGCAAGGAAGATTGTATGGGTTGGATTGGAAATGCGGTCCAACGGCCTCGTATGTTCCGCTCTTCAGGTTGAATCCACCGGCGTTGTAGAATGCGGCGAGATGCCAGTTGTCGGCTGTATTCCTGAAATCGCACTCCAACCAATGCGGCCAATGCCCCGTCACAGGATCGGGGTCGCAACATGGAATCGCCCCAGCCGGAGGCGTCTTGCCTTTCTTCGCGTCATAGCGACGATAGAACTTGCCGTCCATCAACGCGCAACACGTACCATCGCACTTGACCGTGGCGATGCCACGTCCTTCCAACACCCATTCAAGCCCCGGCGTGACATCGGAAGTAATATGCTTCCTGTGCCGTTCATCGAACGTGCGTTTGAACAATGTCGGAATCTTCTTCATGACTGATTCAAGGCGCCTCCATTGTCAATATCAGTAGTCGGCTGCGTGACCTTCCGGCTCGAAAGCCTAAGTGCCTCCACGACGCCAACCTCTGCGATGTCTGCCTTGATCTGGCGATAGTAGGCAAGATCCGCTTCCGCCTCCTTTAGCAGCCATTCGATGTCTTCGTAGAGCGCCGACATCCTACTCTCTTCATCGTCAAAGCGGCCCAATTGCTCACGGCAATCGCAAATGTAATCAGCCAGAGCCTTCACAAGTTCGCGACATGCCTTTGTCTTGTACTTGAGTTCAACCTTTTCAAACACCCAATAGGCATGCTGCAATTCAAGCGTGCGCGTCCAGAAGCGAATGTCGGTCTCGGTCGACTCGAAACAGTTCTGGTAAAGGGCAAGTTTGCAATCGGCCCGCTCGCAGGCATTTTTGTAGAAAAATGAGATCTGCCCAAGAGGATTCGCTGCATCAGTGAGCCATGACGAAAGCTCGGGCCATGTGACGTCTGTCTCGACTTCAGCTTCTTTTACGCCTAGCGGCATCACGTCATCAACCTTGGTCCCTCCGCCAGATACCGTTGCCTGCAACTTGGCGACAAGCCCTGCACGTGATTTAATCAACCCATCGCCATCGGGCTTCAGTCCTTTAAGAGCAGTCCGTTCGCCCTCCGCCGCATCGCGGCGCGCGCGCCACCGCTCAACCTCGCGCTCCAACTGCGGAATCAGTTCCTCTTTCACGCGTTTGTACATTGCCCATCCGCACGAAGGCTGAAATCCATCAAGGCTCACGCCATAAGTCTCCATGACTCCCTCTCTACTTGTCCTTGTTCAGTATCTCGTCCGGAACGACCGGCTTCTTCTGGTGGGCAAGCGCCCACACCGTTTCCGTCAGCACAGCGGGCGAGGTGCCGATGCCGGCGATGAGTATGGTGCGCGTGGTGGTCATGGCAAAGATCCCTTTCTGCCGCTAACAGGCATTTGCTTTGCCGCGGCTATGGCAAGCAGCTTCTCCTTCTCGAACTTGCGCTTTTCCTCGATGACGATTCGCTTCAACGCCAGCTTTGACGGCATAACGCTCGTGTACTGCTTCACGAAGATGCGGTTCTTCTCCGAATCCGGCGTAAACATCTCAACAAGCGCCTGGTCCACCTTCTCCGAAGTAAGCAGGATGCCTATGGTCGGGTTCTCATCGGGCAGTTTCACCTTGCGGTCAAAGTAGTTGATGTAGGTCTGCATCTGCCCAAGTTCGTCGTGCCCGACCTTCTTGAGTTTGAGGTCTATGACGAAGAACGAGCGCGTAAAGCGATTGTAGAACGCAAGGTCGGCGTAGTAACTGTGGTCACCGATGACGCAACGCACCTGCCGCCCGTGGAAGGTGAAACCCTTGCCCATCTCCAGCATGAAGTCCTGAATGTGTTCGAAGATGCGGTCTTCCAATTCACCCTCTGAATACTTGTCGGGCGTGCCGAGGAATTCCGTAACGACGGGATCCTTCAACGCCTCGCCCGCGACTTCAATATCGGGCGCGGGGCGGTTCATGAGGGCGCGAACCTTCGCCTTGTCCTTGGAAATCTGAAGCCTCTCAAATGTAGATGTACGGTACATGCGTTCCAGACGTTCGAAGGTCCATTGTCCTTGTGCTGCCTCGCGCTCGTAAAAAGCCCGTTCCACAGGATCAGCGATGCGCATCAGCAACAAATAATGCGACCAGCCGAGCGTGAACTTTGGAATTTGGCAAGAAGCTATCGCCGACTCCTCTGAAGCGGATTTCCGCAAAGCCTTTGCGGATTTCTCATCCCCGCCCAATTTCCGCAAAGGTGTTGCGGAAATCTCAATCTGGGAATAGAGAATAAAGAAGCGTCTCATTCTCTCAAGATTGTCGACGCTCCATCCCCGGCCAAACCTTACGGTCAATTTTTGCGAAAGGTCAATCAGTATCTGCTTGCCGTAGTCGGCGCGGCGTTTGCCGCCCTGCTCCTCTTCGACAATCTGCCGACCGATCTCGTAGTTGGTGTAGACCTGCGCTACGTTGGCGACGGTGGCGACCCTCTGCCGAGCCGTCTCGATTAGCGCAATCACACGGCTGGCAAGTGAACCATTGCCCTTCACACGTTTTACATTCTTCCCGTTCATGATATCGCGCTCCTCTTTACATGTTGACACTCGGCTCATCCGATAACTTCCCAATGTCCGCCCTTGTCAGGACCGACGCGGCGGATGCATTCTCAACACCTCGCACGGATAGGCGTGTTTATTATACCAAAATTCCGGCGTGAATTCGCAAAGCCGCGAATTAAACTGCGGCGAGCGCGGGGCAGACGGACGTGGAATCAGGATTGACCCACTCGAAGGGAAAGGTTCGGCACTTGTCGGGCTTGACTGGATTGATGAGACAGAGATTGTCGGAGGAAAGATAGACGCACGACCCGTCGGGGCGGCTTTTGAGCATGAGGCTCTTGCGGTCGGGGGCGACTTCGGCCTCGCGCTCTATGAAATCGCCCTCGCTCATGCCGAGAAACGCGGCAATGCGGGCGATCTCCGCCTCGGATACGCGAACGATGCCGTCCTTGATGCGGCAACACGCCCCGCAGCAACGACAGCGGAAATTATCTTTGCATCCTACCACTCGGCGACGGAACCGTCGGCATGGCGCCAGACGGGGTTCTTCCAGTTGTGCGGCGTCTTGTTTTCCTCGACGACGAGTTCCTTGTTGACCTCCACGCCAAGGCCCGGCAGCTTCGGCAGCTGGACGCGCCCGCCGACGAATTCAAAGTCGTCCTTGTTCGTGACGTAGTCCAGAACGGACTTGCCGACGTTGTAGTGGATTCCGATCGACTGCTCCTGGATGACGGCGTTGTAGCTCGTGGCATCGACCTGCAGGCAGGCCGCGAGGGCGATGGGCCCAAGCGGGCAGTGCGGCGCCAAGGCGACGTCGTACGCCTCGGCCATCGCGGCGATCTTCTTGACCTCCGTGAGCCCGCCGCAGTGGGAGAGGTCCGGCTGAATGATGTCGACGCCGCCCGCGTTCAAGAGGCGCTTGAAGTCGTACTTCGTGAAGAGGCGCTCGCCCGTCGCTATCGGCACGTTGCACGCAGCGGCGATTTCCTTGAAGTCCTCCATGTGCTCGCAGAGGACGGGCTCTTCTATGAACATGGGGTCGAACTGCTCAACTTTCTTCGCGAGCACCTTCGCCATCGGCTTGTGGACGCGGCCGTGGAAGTCGATCGCGATGCCGAAATACTTTCCGCATGCGTCGCGGATCTCCTGCACGCGGGAGAGGACCGCATCGACCTTGTCGTAGGTGTCGATCATCTGCAGCTCTTCCGTGGCGTTCATCTTGACGGCGGAGAAGCCGGCGTCCATCTTCTCCTTCGCCGCGCGGCCCGTGTCGCCGGGCCTGTCCCCGCCAATCCACGAATAGACCTTCATGTTGTCGCGGCACCTGCCGCCCATAAGCTCGTAGCACGGCGCGTTGAAGACCTTGCCCTTGATGTCCCAGAGCGCCTGGTCGATGCCCGAGAGGGCGCTCATGAGGACGCCGCCGCCGCGGTAGAAGCCGGCGCGGTAGATGGTCTCCCAGAAGTCCTCGATGCGCGAGGGATCCTTGCCGATCAGGTAGTCGCGGTATTCCTCGACGCAGGCGAGCACCGCTTTCGCGTGGCCCTCCAGAACGGCCTCGCCCCAACCGGTCAAGCCGCTGTCGGTTACGATCTCGACGAACCCCCAGCGAGGGCGGACGAAATACACGTTTACTGCTGATATCTTCATGTCGCTCTTTTCCTTCTTTCTTTCTGGCTTTCCAAGATTACAAGACTCGGCGTCACGCCAATGACGCGCTTGAACGCTACCGCCATGTGCTGCGGCGACGAAAACCGCCATTTTATCGAGACGCTCTTTATGCTGCCCCTGCACGCCTTCAAGTCGGCGTAGGCGTGGCGCACGCGCTGATCCACGAGATACGCATGGGGCGTAAGCCCAGTCATGCGCTTGAACGCTTCGCTGAACGAGAACGACGAAAGCGACGCCTCGGCCGCGAGCGCGGCGACTGGATACTCCTCCTCAGGATGCTCTGAGATGCGCTTTGCGATTTCCTTCACCTTCGCCGTCGGGCGGCACTTCGCGGAATGCGGCGCGTATGGAGACTCTATAAGCGCCAGCAAAAGCTCAAGCGCGGCGTTCCGCATCTCAAGGCGATGGACGACGGCATCCTCCGAATGGGCGTCGAACACGGAAAAAAGCCGGACAAACGCCGAGCGGAGGCGCTCCGTCGCGTGAAACACGCGAAAAGGTATCTTCTTAAGCGCCGTGACGATGCATGAGCTTTCCGCCTCCGTAAGTCCGAGGATTCGCCCGCCCTTCGGCGGAAGGTCAATGAGTATCCTGTAAAGAGAAAGCCCCTTCGGGTTGTTGCGGCGGCGGTGCGGCTCGTCGGGGCGCGAAATGAAGACATGCCCCGGCAGGACAGGATACGCCAAGGCGTCGGTCTCGTAGATTACCTTCCCCTTCAGGCAAAGGCAAGCCTCCATCCGCCCTGAATGTACGTGCAGCGCGGCACCTGGGCGCACCGCGCCGAAGTTGCCGAACGCGAAGAGCGGAATGCAGTCGGCTCCGTGCGGACGCAAATCGACAATCCGCCAGTTGGGGCCGTCTTCGTAGAAGATCGGCTCGTCCTGGACGCCGCACGCACAACATGAATGGGGATTCTTTCCGCCTCTCATATGTAGCGTATTATATCACTTCGCCCAATACAAGAAGTACGAAAACTCAAAAAGTTTTTGATATACTGCGCATCGACGGAGAACGATTCCCTACGGATAAGTCGCCGCAGCTCGGGCGGCGGCGGCTCCTCCGAACGCCTGCGGCACCTGCCATACGGCGCGCGATGCGAAGGTCCCCTCCAGTCCCTGGCGCATGGACGATATCGCCGTTTCGATCGGCTTCTTGGGAATCGGATACGGATCCATCCCAAGCACGTCGTAAGTGCCCATGTACTGGCGCGCCTCGGAAAACACGTCCTGGACGGACCATGTCGGGTGGTCTGGGTCGATTTCCTCCAAGAGCCGCTGCCTGAACGCGAGCTTGGGGATGTCCGCCACCGGGCGTTCGTCGTTGGTGTACCATGCGAGAAGGACGGGGTTGTCCCTGTGCTTGGCGACCGTCTCGCGCACCCATGGCCGCTCGTTGTTAATTTACATACATTTTAGCAAAAACCATGACAAGTATCAACGATGCTTTGCCAGCTTAGCTTGGAACGATCTCATTTCACGGCAGGGCGTTATGCCAAAATGCGCCGGTCGGCATGAGCCATGCTTCGAATTTTCACGGATCCCCGCTACCGCGACGGCAAGGCCTTCCCGCCTGCAGCGGCCTTGGGCATGCCAACTTTCGCCACTACGGGGAAATGGTCGGTGTTGATTTTGCATCGCTGCAGAACGTCGAACTGGGCAATGTCCATCCCAGGCGAGACGACGATGTTGTCCGCCGGTATGTCCCGCAGCGTAGAGAACGCGCCGAACTCCCTTGAGCAGTTGGCGATCAAGTACCCCTCGTCCTTGAAAACTTCGTACTCGAACGGCTTCTGCGCGTTGAAATCGCCGGCAAACACGGCGAAGTCGAATTTCCGCGCGTCTTCCATGAGCGCCCTGAACTGCTCGCGCCGCAGTTTCTGCGCGGCGGTCATCTCGCCATGCGGCGGCCTGGGCGCCCGTATGTGCCCCTCGGCGACGAGATGGACCCCGTAGAACGCGATCTTCCTCCCCCCGCTCTCGCGCACGACGCGCAAGGCGCGGTAGCGCGGCGTCAGGAGGGTCTTGTCGCCGACGTCTATTCCCCTTGGCAGCTCGACCACGGACATGTCGCCCTCTCCGTCCTTCAGGACGACGCGGATGTCGAGCCCGTCGAGGCCGCGCGAGCCCCTTGGGAACCGGTTTGTCCCGACATCCTCGTAGAAGAACACGTCGCAGGGGCTGTTTGCCGCGAGAGCGGCCCATCCGTCGGCGTACTCCCGTTCCGACACGCCCTTCCTGCCATAGCCGAACCTGCCGCAGTTGACTGCGCCAACGGAAATCTGCTCTTTCGGCGCGAAGAACGACTCGGGCCGGAACGGCCAGAATATCTCCGGCGTGAAATAGCTGCGCGGAACCGAGTCGAGCGTCACGTCCATGTACCAGCCGTTCTTCTCACGACGTATCTTGACGAAGCCTACGGCGGCATCGGCGAACCGCTCTTCCGCCCAAAGCGACGGAACCGGCTCCGACCAGAGCTTGCGGTCGAGGGATCGGCGTATGGCCGTTCCCGCCACGGTGCCGTCAGTCGTCGCGAGCAGGTACTCTCTCGTCTCCGGCTGCCATATGGCGGCGTCCAGGTCCACGGACCCAAGTTCGTCCGCCGTGGCGACGGCGGCCGTCGGTCGCACGGGACGGCCGTCGATCCGCAGGTTCTCCACGCTGACCACGTAGTCGCCGCCGTCGCTGTCGTCGACGACGACGTTGTCGATGGTTACGTCCGCCACGGGGCGCAGGAAGTCGCCGCGCAGGTTCAGGCGCCGCGGCGCCTTGCTGCAGCGGACGTTCCGCACCGCGATGCCGCGGATCGACGTAGGCCGGTCGCGCTCGAGGGCCTCGTTCCCCGGCGCGCCGTAGTAGTGGCGCGTGTTCAGCCCGACGACGTCGTACCTGATCCGCCCGGCAACGACGTTCTCAAGGCGCACGTCTTCCGCAAATCCGCCGCGGCGGCGATTCGTCTTGATGTTGACAAGCTCGCCGATCACGCCGACGACGCGGCAGTCCGAGACGCTCACGTTGCGTATTCCCCCGGAAAGCTCGCTTCCGATCGCGAGGAGGTTGTGCCCGCTTCTGACCGTGCAGCCGCGAACGACCACGTTCTCGGTCGGCGTTGCGATGCGCCAGCCGTCAAAGTCCCGCCCTGACTTCAGCACGATTGCGTCGTCCCCCTGGGCGAACGTGCAGTTCTCTATCAGCACGTTTCGCGACGCGTCAACGTCTATTCCATCCGAATTGTTGATCATCCGGCCGTCGTCGCCCGTGGCGTCGACGTCCAGATCGCGCAGTGTCACGCCGTCGCACAGAAAGGCGTGGATAGTCCAGAATGGCGACCCGCGCACCGAGACACCCTCAAGCCGGACGCCCTTGCAGCGGTTGAAGTGCAGGAACTGCGGCCTGAACGCCGCGCCTGGCTGCTTCCACAGCTGTCGCTCGGCAATCGGAACGCCTGCACGCGGCCATTCGCCCCTCAGCAGCCTTGCCGCCGCCTTGCATTCACTTGTGCGGGCGCCCGCCCATGACCACCAGAACGCGGTCTTCGCCTTCAGCACGCCCTTGCCAGTAATTGCGACGTTAGTGCAACCATATGCATAGACGAGAGGAGAGAGGTTGTAGCATTCGACACCCTCCCACGACACCGGCACGCCGGGCATGTAGTCTTCCGGACGGTCGGAGAACTCGATGGTCGCCCCCTCCTCGAGATGCAGCTCAACGTTGGACCGCAGGACGACAGGCCCGGCCGACCTCGTGACTCCCGGGCCTACCGTCACCCGTCCGCCGCCGCGCGACGCACATGCCGCAACTGCAGCCGAGACCGAAGGATGGTCTTCGGCTCGCACGTCCAAAGTCTTGCATTCTACGCCGTGGCCGCCGCACGCGCATGCAACGGCTCCGCACAGCGAAACCCCGACAAAGGCGGCCTTCTTGATGTTGCGAGCCAGGGACATTTCAGAAGACCACGACTACAACACCCTTCTTCGCTCTCATGCGCAAGACCTTCAATCCGGCGGGCGTCTTGGCAATGCGCATTGCATAGCCCTTCGGCACATGAATGTCGCCAACGATGTCAGCAGCCGTCAGGACATCGACATACCCGTTGGCGGTCGCCTCCTTCAGCGCGCCGACAACGCCGATGGTTCCAGACTGCACTTCGACAGCACCGTCAACCGACGCCGGCGAGGAGAAGTTCAGGGGGCCGGGGCCGGTCTTCCTAAGCTTCGCGTCGCGGCCGACGGCGATCAAGTCGCCGAAGCTGCACGTGGCGCCGTCTTCCACGAAAATCGACGCGGTCTCGCCGACCGGCACTTGAAGCGAGATCCGGTCCGTCTCCCACGCCGCCGCCTTTAGCGTCACGCCGCCCGAGAGCCTGACGACCGAGGAGCCCGACGACGGCGCTACGGCGCGCGCCACGTTTACGACGCCCGTTCCGGTGAAGGAAATGTCTTCAGAGCCCGAGAACGGAGCCTGTATGTCTAGAAGCCCGTCGACGACATGTTCGTTCTCCTCCGTGGAGTACGTGAACGCGCCGCCGGCGAACGTCAGCGTGCCGCCCCCCTCCACGAACATCGCCGCGGGAACGTTGATTTCATGCGCCTGCGAGCCGACCGTCAGCGAACCACCACGCAGTACGTGCAGCGCCGTTGCGCGCGTGATGATATTTATGCGGCGCTCATAGAAGCAGAGCGAGCCAACCGTCGCCGTGCCGCCTATCATCACTTCGCCGCAGAACGAAAAGGTCCTCGACCCAAGGTTCAGCGAATCCATGAACGCCACGTAGCCGACTGTCGCGTTCTCTACAGACGATGGCGTGACGTTATCTCCGCCATCGGAGCAGACGGCGAACACGGTTCCCGCCGAATCTGCGGCGGACATCGTCACCGGAAGGCGGAAGACGACCGGATATCGCGAACCGCTCCATATGCTGCTAGACGAATTGTTGACGGCAGTGGCCGACCGGTTCACGGTAATGACCTTACCGCAGTCCGATTCGATGATAAATGGGGCGGCACAGCTTGTATTGAAACGAAACGCCTTTCCATTTACGTTGTCCTCGTCGACATTGACGCGCGTGCGCTTTTCGCCGGCGAACGTAGGCGCGTTTCCGGCGGACCCGACCCAGTTGCCAGACGTTGACCAGTTCGCGTCGCCGCCGTTTCCAGTCCAACAGCCGGACGTCGTCGCATCAGGCGTCGTGCCGTCCGTCAGGTACGCAAACGGTCCTACGCACGCCACATGCCACGGCGACCCGGCGCTGAGCTGCGGTTCAATGCTGAACATGGACGCCGAAATGTCCTGGCCGTCCGGCGCCCCCATGAGGACGGGGAACGTCCTTCCCGAATACGAGGCATTGAGCGACGACTCATCTACGCATATGCGGATTGCGGCCGTTGGGTCTAACGACGACGAGCCATAGGAGGCAAGGACCGTTGAAAACGTCTGCAGGACCGTCGTGGACCCGGCGCCAAGGACAAGATTCCTGGCCAGGAACTGCACCCTGGCGTCGGAATCCTTTTGCAGGATTGCCTCGGTGCCAGGCGCAATCTCCACGCTGCGCGCCAGGCCCGGCGTCGGCACCGCCTTCAGAAGCTGGTTCGTGACAGTCGCGCCGGCGGCGCCACCCTCCATCTTGAAGACAGTTTCATTCACCCACGATATGTTTTCCAGGCTGGAATTGGCGAGCTTCCCGACGCACATTCTGCCGCCGGACGCGTACTCGACGACGAATTCGTCAAGCTTGTCGGCAAAGCCCCATTGGTTGGGGAACTTCACGCAGTTCGAAAAATAGTTCGCCTGGGTGTTGCTGCCGACGACATAGCGCCCGCCTGTCACGTCGAAGACATCTGTGTCGTAGGCCTCGGGACGCCCACCCTGCGTCTTGAATTCGCTCCCCGGAGTCATGCGGAACGTTGCATAGGGATCCATGCTAAGGCGCCCGGTTGCCGAGGAATGGTCGAGCTCGAAGACGCTGTTTGTACTTACGTTGAGCTTTATCGTCTCGAAGTAGCCGCCCGCGCGAACATGAAGTCCGCCATCCATGTACAGGTAGACCGTGGAATTGTTGACGAAAGAGCCGCCCTCGACGGTCAGGCTGTTTCCGGGGAATATCTTGGACGAACTCGCCACCACCGCCACCCTTCCGCCGACAAACGTCACGTTGTTACCCGAGACGCCCTCTCCCCCGACGCACACCGCCGTGAGCGATACATCGACGCCAGACAGGTCTATGCGGCAAGTTCCGGCGTTGTTGAAGTAGACGAGGTCCATGTCAAGCGGCACACGCGGATTCCAGTTCCCCTCGGAACTCCACAGCCCGTCGCATGCGGCTCCGGTCCAATAGCAGTTCCTGGGATCGGCATGCGCCACGCAAGCCGCGCAAACGCACAACGAAAGAGCGACCGCAAGCCCTGCGGCGTTTTTCATGGCAATGTTCATTTCACTTCCCCTTTCCCCCGGACAGACCGGGCTGTACCTACATCCTCGACCACAAGGCCCTTGAACTCGGCCTTGCCGACAGCGCGGCTTACCCGCACGTCCAGCCTCGGCTTGAACGCCGCGGGCTCAATGTCCTGCGGGACGTCGAACTCCGCGCTCTGGCATATCCAGTCAAACGTGCCGCAGAGCCCCTGGCCTGTGACCGCCAGGGCCCTGTCCCTGCCCTCGTTCTCCCAGACGCAGGCCCCGACTCCGCCCCACTTGTGGACAAGCCTCACGTCGTGGCAGCGGACGAAATACGAAATGCGGTAGCGCCGCCCCGGCGAAAGCGAAACGGGGAACCGCACCTTGTGGTTTACGCGGTTCGTCATGTCCGCGCGTACTTCGATGACTGCCTCGCCCGTCCCGCCGGCGACAGACGGGCGCCTGGCGGACGCGCGCCGGTCCAGCTCGCGCCGCACGGACCCTCCGCCGTCGTACGACTCCGCATGCGCAAACATCGGCGAAAGAAACTCCCGGCGGAAGAGCGCGACGCGGCGCGACTCGATGCTGCCGGGCGCGACTAGCCGTTCGGCCTCGCGCACGAGGGCGTCGAGCTCCTTGACAAACCCGAGCGTGTATATCTGCGACCAAAACCTGAACTCCGACGGAGGCACGGCCATCTCGCCGAGCGGCGTGTCCTCCACGTTGCCCATCACCTCCTCCATCCACTTCCTTTCCAGCGAATCGAGGAAACGGCCCATGGGCGCCGCGGCGGGGCCGAACATCAGCCGATGGTACTCATCGACAAGCGCATCGACGTCGACGGCGTTGTCCCACGCGACTTTGTAGAAGACGTAGTAGTTCATGGCCGAATGGAGAAACCGCGGCGAATTGTTGCTGCAGTACGCCCCCAGGGCCAGAGGCGCGATCTCCTTGTAGTGGCGGCCAAACGCGCGTGGCGTCGGGGACGGCACGTCGACCGAGCGGGAAACCATGGCCCCGTAGCGGCCAGTGTTGTGCCAAAGCCAGACCTTGCCCCCTCGGTTCTCTGACCAGCTGCGCAGCGTCTCCATGGAGCGCTCGCTGGCCTGGCCTCGCACCCAGGGGCCTCCGGTGCAGACCATCACGGCCACGTTGTCGGGAAGCTCCACGTCAGGCACGTTGCGGTACGGCACATACGACATCATCGTAATTGTGCCCTTGACGCCCTCGGCCTTGAGGCGCCTGGCGAGATCGGCCACCCGTCCCCAGACAAGCTCGTTCGCATAGTTAGACGGATCCTTCGCCCTTGCGTAGGCCGCCTGGCACCCGTCGCAGAAGCACTTGTGCATGCCGTCGTTCGGCATGACGTCGTAGTACTCGCGGTAACGGGCCTGCGGCCCCCATTCAAACCCCTTCTCGCCGCGCTGCACGAGGACGCCGCGCACCTCCGGGCCCTCGCCCAGGAAATACGACCTGGCGTCCGCGTATATTTCGTCCCAGATGCCGGACGAATTGCAGACCGACGTTAGGCTCCACTTGTCGGGGACCTTGTCGCGCAGCGGGTCCCCTATGTGGCGCACCCCCTTCTCAGTGAGGCGAAAGTACTCTGGATGCGTCTTGCCGAACCGCTTGCAGAAGCCGGAATGGAACTGCCCGTGGCAGCACGGGATCTTCCTTGTCTGATAGCGCATCCTGAGCATGAACATCACCCCCATCCTTTCGCGCTCCGAATCCGCGTACTCTTCAGGCCATTCGCCAAGGCTGGCTGTCGACTCGCGCACGATGAAGTCCGGCTTCGCAACCAGCCGGCATTCGGGAACGACGATGCTTTCGCGCCTTGGAACGACCTCGCCCAGCTCCCCGGGAAAATAGAATCGGCAGCCTGCAAACCGCTCGAGAAACTCATAGACGCCGTTAAGCGTGCCTCGCTCAATGTTGATCGTCGGCTTCCTGCGGTCTGGACGGAACCCGAAGCCGTCCACGCCTGCAATGAAGACTCTGGAGCCCCTTGACAGCATGACGGCGGCATCCCTCGGCAACGAAAGGACGTCGATGCCTGCCGCTTCGCTCCATTCGTTGGTTCCAAGCACGACCGAAGCCATCCCTGGGCCGGGAGCGTTTACAATGGGAATCCGCCTCCCAAAGACGCGGGAAAGGAAATTCGTCATCTCCTCGGCCGCAAACCACGTCGCAAGGCGAGACTTCCGGGCATCGGCCGACACGACAACCTCCACGTTGTCTCCCGTCAGCACGATGGCAGGCGAACCCATGGCGGCAACCATTGCAAGCAATGTAAGCAATTTCGTCTTCATGGCATGTCTAGCCGATATTATATATTTTTCCGCGGTAAAGACACAACACCCCCATTCAGGGGTAGTGGCAAACGCCTCGTCATTATGGTAAAATTACGCATCATGCGTGGCTGTGGCAACTTTCTGATTGCGCTCCTGTGTCTGCCAGTTTCCTCCTTCGCGTCAGGCGACGGGGCGATACGCTCTGCCCGCGACCTCGACGCCCTGCTGTCGTCCTGCAACATTCATCCTCGGGATTTCGAGCTTTCCGGCGTCATCGTGTCGCCTTGCGGCCCGTTTGCGAAGAACTTCTTCTTGTCCGACGGGACGTGCATCGTGCGGCTTGTGGACATGGCATTGTGGCCCAACCGCCGTTTCAGCCCTGGAGACGCGGTGAGGGTTGCCGGAAGGACATCGTGGATAGGCTCATATGCAAACGCAGACTGCCATGCGATAGAAATCCTTGGACACGGCAATCCACCGCCCCCGGAACCGTCCTCGATTTCCCGATTGCTGTCGCGGCCGACATATCCGTTCCGGCATGTCCTGGTAAGGGCGAACGTGAGGGATGTCTTCAGGGACGACATCGACCCACATTTCGCCTTCGTCATGCTCGCCGACGAAGACAATGCCCTGTGCGCTTCGCTAAACTGCGACGACGACACGTTCCCCGGGCTGCAGAGGCTGGTCGGCGCCGAGGTAGAAGCCGACGGCCTGATACGCACCGACAACGCCCCGTCGTTCGGCAGCGGCGGTCGCGTCCACGGGGGCCTGCGCAAGATCCTAGGGCCTCTGCTCGCGTTGTCAGGCACTAACTCCCTGCATGTCGTCAGGCCGCCGCCTGAAGACCCGTTCGACGTTCCCAGCCTTTCGTCGCTGACCAACTTCTGGGCCAAAGACCTCCTCAAGTCGGGCAGGTGCCGCGCATCTGGCCGCGTGATAAGCGCCGCAAGGAACAACGGCTTGGTGCTGCGGGAATCGTCAGGCCAGATCGTGAACATAGACCTCTCGTCCGGGCGCAGGCCGCGCGCGGGGGAGTCCATAGACGCCGTCGGCATTCCAACCACCGACTTGTACCACGTGAACCTCGTCCGAGCCATTTGGCGCAACTCGTCGTCGGAATTCCCCGCCAAGGAAGAAGAGCCGGTCGAAACGTCGCCAAAGGAGCTTCTTGCCGACACCGACGGACGGTCCATGGTGAAGATGGACAAGCACGGGACGCTTGTAAGGCTGGCTGGGACCGTCCGAAGCCTGCCGCCCGTCGGCGGCGGCGACAACAGGATCAGCCTGGAGTCCGAGGGCTATGTCATCTCGGTCGTCGCCGAACCGGACGCAACCCCGTTTGCCGAGATAGGACTCGGATATCAAGTCGAGGCAACGGGAACTTGCATAATGGACGTCGAGACATGGAGCCCCGACATGGTGTTCCCGTCCGTTAAGGGCGTATCGGTAGCCGTCAAGGGGGCGGACGACGTGAGGGTCCTCGACAAGCCTTCGTGGATGACGGCGGGAAGGCTCCTGGCCTCGGCCTGCCTGATGGCCCTGCTCGGCATCGGCGCGCTGATATGGAACGTGCTGCTCCGCGCCATCGTCGCGCGCAAGAGCAGACAGCTCCTCCGTGAGCAGGCGATGCGGCTGGAAGAGACATTTCGGGTCGACGAGCGCACGCGGCTGGCGACGGAACTGCACGACACGATCGCGCAGAACATGTCGGGGATATCCCTGCAGCTCGACGCGGCAGCGCGGCTCGCAGACGTCAACCACGAGGAGATGAAGTCAGTCATATCTCTGGCGTCCAGGTCCCTCCTTGCGTGCAGGAAGGAACTGCGCCAGTGCCTTTGCGACCTCCGCAGCCAGGCGCTCAACGAAAAGGACATGGATCTGGCGATAGCCCGCTCCCTTCGCCAGAGGATTGGAAGCGCAATGCTGACGTCGCATCTCGACATTCCGCGAAAGATGCTCACCGACAGCACGGCGCACGCCATCCTGCGCATCCTTGGCGAACTCGCGTCGAACGCCGTACGGCACGGACGCGCAACGGCGATACAAGTCGAGGGCAGCATCGAGGGCTGCGAGATGAAGCTCTCGTGCACCGACAACGGCTCTGGCTTTGACCCGTCCGCCGCGCCCGGCGCCGCAGACGGCCATTTCGGACTGCAGGGGATCCGCGACAGGATACGCAGGTACAACGGCACCATGCGAATATGCTCGACCCCTGGCAAGGGCACAAAGGTCTTAGTGACGCTCCGCATCGAAAGAAAGTTCGCAAAGACATGAAAAAGGCAAGACTCCTCGTGGCAGACGACCATTCCCTTGTAAGAATCGGTCTCGTTACCCTTCTGAAGACCGACAGGGACCTTGTTGTCGTCGGAGAGGCAGAGGACGGGGACGAAGCCGTCCGAAAAGCCGTTGAGCTTAAGCCCGACATCGTCGTGCTTGACTTGATGATGCCGGTCATGGACGGAGTCGAGGCGCTTCATGAAATCAAGAGCCGCTTGCCTTCGTGCAAGGTGATCGTCCTTACGACCTTCGCATCTTCAAACGTCATAGCCCGCGCCATTGACGAAGGCGCCGACGGCGCACTGCTCAAGAGCTCCTCGAACGACGAGCTCCTGAATGCAATACACGTGGCGTGGGCAGGCGGAAAGGCGATTTCCGACGAAGTGCGGGAACTCCTCAGGAACGACCCTCCCCTGCCGGAGCTGTCAACCAGGCAGAGGCAGATACTCGAGGCGGTAGCCGAAGGGCTTACAAACAAGGAAATCGCAACACGGCTAAGCCTTCATCCTGAAAGCGTCAAAAGCTACCTTGACGCCCTGTATGAGAAACTTGGCGTCTCCACCCGCGCGGAAGCCCTGGGCATCGCCCTGCGCAAGGATCTGCTGAAGATCTAAGCGCGGCAGAGCCGCCCATTGCCTCACCGATGACTCTACTTTCCCTCCCGGGCGGCGAAAACGGCGGCTCGACGCTCTTCTTCCGAAGCCAACGAGGCCGGAGTCAGAAGGGAAACGACGACTCCGGAAAAGAGCGCGATCGCCGTAGAGGGAATCGCAGGCCCGCCGAACGTCATCTTCACCCAGTCGGCGAAGGAAGGAACAAGCAGCACGGCAAGCCCGAAGAGAGTCCCCGAGACAACCGATGCATACGCCCCCTGCCAGGTCGAGCGCCTCCAGAAGCGGCCGAGGAGCATCGTGACGCCCACGCCGGGCAGGAGAGAGCCTACGACCTTCTGGAAATAGGCGATGACGTCGCCCACGAAAAGCGTTATGACGAACGCCATGGCAAGCGCGACGACGAGTGCTATGCGGCTCGCAAGCGCGTAGTTTTTCTCGGCGATGCGCCGCCCGGTGAGCGAAGGTATGACGTCCGTGAGGAGGATGGTCACTCCCGAAATCGCGTCAGAGCCGCCGGAACTCATCGTCGCCGACATTCCGCAAATTAGGAACATGAGGCCGATGGCGGGGCCGAGGACGTGCGTCGCCATATACGAAAACGCATAGTCGCCTGATTCGAGCGTGTGGCCGTTCTTGACCATGATCGCGTATGCGCTCATGCCGATGAGGGCCGTGACGAAGCTCCAGAGGAACATCATTCCGCTCTGCCCGAGGAACGCGCGCCGCGCCACCTTCTCGTCACGTGAAGTGTAGATGCGCGTACGGTACGTTGGAGTCCCCAAGACGCCCATCACCGTGGAAAAGACGAGGGCGACCGCGGCAAGGACGCCATAGCTGCCAAGCCCGTAGAAGCCCATCGCCCCTGGCTTTCCGGCCGCGGCAAACGTCTGCGAAATCGCCTCGTAGCCGCCTGCGAGCGGAAGCGCCTTTATCGCGATGAACGAAAATCCGCCGATTATGGCGCAGAACTGGATGACGTCGGCCTTGACGACCGCCACGTAGCCGCCGACGAACACATACGCGCCGAAGCCGCACACGGTTATGAGCTTGCACCACGTCGGGTCTATGCCGAGGACGTAGGAGAGATACTTGGAGCCGCCGTTCACGTGGTTGCCGATCCAGATGATCTCAATTACGAACATCATGAAGCCCATGAGCTGGCGGACGCGCCTGTCGCCCCCGTAGTAGAACTGGGCCTCCTCGCTCATCGTTATGAAGTTCTTGCTACGTATCGGCACGAACGAGGTGAGTATGAGAAGCCCGAGCGCGCTGCCAAGGCCGAAGATCGCGCCGCCCCAGCCGTGGTTGAATCCGTCGCCGATGGCGCCGATGGAAGAGCCCGTGCCGATGATCGTCGCGCCGAGCGTGCAGAAGATGAGAAAGAGGCTCATGTCGCTGCCGCCCGTGAGGAACTTCTCGCCCTCGCGCTTGCCGCGACTGCCAAAGAACCCGACGCCGATGACAAACGCCATCCACACGGCGAATCCGCCGAGAAAGAGAGGAATGTATTTTGGATCAAGCATGTCTTTCAGCCTCTAATGCGCTACTTGGCATTGTATCATTTTTCCGTAGCGCAGCAGTATAGAAAACCCAATAATTTTTTATTGTCGAGCCGTCATTGCGCGTCGATGGTGACTTCCAGCTTGTAAAAGCCCTTTGCGGAGCCGTCAAACGGGTCGATCGCAAACGAACGACCGCGGAAGACATTGACAGGCGGCAGGTTGCCGGAAAGCTCGTCGGCACCGTATAGAGTCGTCACAAGAACGACTCCGGGAATCTCCGGCGCGTCCTTGGACGGCGTGATTACGACCTTCCCATCGACAATCGCGATTTCCGCCTTCACGGTCGTATCATAGTCCGCGTCGATTCCAAGCGCATACGAAAGATAGCGCGGGAGACCATTCCAGCCATCTTCCTCCAGAAACTCCTGAAGGTCTATGTCGTCGAAATACCCGCCCATCCAAGACACGATGTCCATGTCTGGCTTGAACCTGACTCCGGAGTTGGGCACAGAAAACACATCCTCGCCTAGATCCGGCATTTTGTATATGCGAAGAGCGTCCTGCTCCTTGGCAAGCGCCCAGCCAGAGGCAAGGCCGCCAGAAAGCATAAAGCGATGCGCCGGAACCGTTCCTGAGGCGCTCCACTCGACAAGTTTCCGTCCGCTTGTCGGCGTGACGCCTGGCGCAAATTCCACGGTGACACTGCCAGAAGAGCCTGACGCCATATGACCATTCAAGACCAGGCTTGCATCTGCCGCGCTAAACAGCAGCTTTGCGCCGTCCAGGAGGCTTACGCCCATTGCTCCATCTGCGTCGCAGTCCAGAACAGCCCCTGCACCCTTCACAAGCAGCGTTCCAGAAATCTCTACGCCATGGTAGGCATACCAAGTCGCACCTGGGCCAATCGACGCCAAGGCACCTGGCCGAATGGTTATAGAGGCAGACTTTGTGTAGCGAGACGGCAGGTCGTCAGAAGATGAAACACTTCCAAACACGATGCGCCTGCCGCGAGTGGCGTTGCCTGCCCCAGTATCTGCACCTGCGCCTACGTCTATCGATCCTGTGAAATTCGTCGCAACCTCGAAGACATACGCCTGCTGAGGAGCACCTGTGAACGACATCGCGCCCGAGCCCTCAAGCGCACCAAATACATTGTAGCTGGTGGAATACCCGTTTGCAGTCGAAAACGCCGCGTCGCCGTCGAGCACAATAGTTCCGGCGAAAGTCGCGCCATTCCCCTTCAAGAACTGTATCCTGCATCCGGAGAACATGACCTTTGAATTGGCGTTTCCGTAGAGTTCGCACTGGAAGTCGCAGGTAAACGTCTCGTTGTCGAGGTCCTTGAAGGACACAATCCCCCTCCATTCGTCGCTCGTAAAGCCGTACCCGACTTTAGGCAACGCTCCACTGCACACAAGGGTTCCCTCGCCAACGATCTTTTCGATGTGCGCAGGCACATCGGCAAGCCTGACAACCTCGCCTTTTGCGATTTCAAGCGTCGTCGGCAGCTGAGCGGCAACGACTCTGGCGCTAAGTGTTCCACCGCTCTCGCTCACTTCCCATTCGAGTCCGTAGGAAAGAGCTGGCAACTCGTCGACGACCGCGTCCGAAACGCCAGTCAAGCCGCCGGTCGAAGAAAGGAGCGGGTATGACTTGCCCTCGGTTAGGTCGCCCGCGCCGTCAAGCAGAAGGCGCACGCCGGCAAGGCTGACTTCGTTTGTCGCCGAAAGCGGCGCACTCGTCGCCGCAGGCAGGGCGAGCGTCGCGCCGCCTTCAAGCGTGAGCTTCGGGACAGCCAAGGAGCACCCGTCCTTCAGCTTCAGCGTCGCGCCATTCTTCACCGACCAGCCAAGCCCGGCGCGCGTGTCCGAAGAATACCCGACCGTAACCATTCCGCTGTTGACGACAGTCGCGCCCGTATGCGACATCGGCCTATTCGCCAGAAGCTCGCCGCCGCCCGTCTTCACGAAACCATAGTTTTCCGTGTTGTACCCGGTCGTTATCGGAACGTCCAGCGTCAGCGTCGCGCCCTCCGCGACATCGACCGTAGCATCGGCGAACCGTATCCACACGTATCCGTCGCCGCCGTTCTCCACGATGGACGAGTCGCCCGTCACGCTTATAGTCGTGCCGTACATCCAGTCAAGGCGCTTGCATCGCACCGTTCCGCCGTCAAGGATCAGCTTGCGGTTCATATGCTCCATCTGGTTAAACGTCACCGTGCCGCCCTTAGAGACAGTCAGCGTGCTCGAAACTCCGGACCCCGTTGCGCCACCGGTGTTGAATACCAAGTTTCCTCCCTCTCCGACCGCGATTTTCGTGCTGCCGAAAAGCCCCTTGTTTCCGTTTGCGGTGCCGTTGAAGACGACCGTTCCCTCGCCGATCTGCAGCGTTGCGGTGTTGTAGTAGTTGCCGGTGTTGTTGAAAGATCCGAACGTCTGCGTCTTGCCAGCGCCCGGGGCGACGACAATCGTTCCGCTGTCGCCGACGACAATCTGGTTCGTGCAATTCCCGTTCAACGCATCGACGGTCTGTCCAAACGGCGCGTTGAAGGCAACGGTGGATTGCGAGGGCGTCTTGAACGATGTTGCGGCAAGCCTCACCGGCACATTGAACGCAAGGCTCCCGGACGGCGCAAAGCTCGCGTCGCCAAGGGAGATGAGCGAACCATCGCCGCCCTTTGCGAACACATAGGACGTATCAGTCGCCGTGAACGACGCGCTGTAGGGCGCGACGGCACCGGCCACCGTGACGGTCGCAGACGATATCCCGGCGAGATTGGCAAAGCACACGCTCGGGTAGGAACCGTAGTTGAAAGGCTTCGTCGAATCGTTCCACGCGAGGACGGAAGAGTCGGATATCCACCTGCCATTACCACGCTGCCCCGCTTCGCCTGACCACACGACGCCTTCGTTCACCGTAATCTTGCGGAAGGAAATCGCCACGCCATTCGTGACCGCGCAGGCGGTGATGGTGGTCGTGTCGAGGATCGGCAGCGGCGAACCATTGACGTACTGCCAAGAACCTGCATTGGGCGTCGAGCCGTCCTTCGTATAGTATATCGACGCTTCGGGATTGGCATTCGTAAGCGTAATATAGAGCGTACCCGAGAAGAACGAGCCATCCGCGATTTCATTGCCGTTGCCGTCAAGAAACCGGACGTCCCATTCGTATGGCATTACATGCTCGCGCCATGCGGCGACGCCCTTGTAGTTGTTTAGGATCGTAAGCCGGTTGTTGTTCGTCGGCGTTCCGACAGGTACGCCAAGCTCTTCTGGCGTTATCTCGGGTGAAGAGAAGTACGGCACTGGATAGTACGTTCCGCTGGCAGGAGAGGTATTATCGTAGGCCATGATCGTGTAGCGATTCGTGCCGGCGGCATCCACGAAATGGTAGCCGCAGGAATACGGATTGCATCCAGGGCCGGACTTGTCGCCTTGCCGATTGCTGTGTCCACAACCCATGTTGTGGCCCTGCTCGTGGCTCATTGTGTAGCGATCATAGACGGTCTTGATGTCGCAGATGTTGCACGTGTATCCTGTTGCGTCGAAAGCGGCGTACGACCAGCTGTTAGAAAGATATTCGTATCCCAGCCCGGAGGTCGCGCTTTTGTCGCGGTCCCTGTCGATGAGCAGAGTGATAGTATCGGCTCCGCACTTTTCGCGGGCAACGCCGACGGGAGCAAGCGCGCCGGAATTTCTCAGGCGCAGGGCATTTAGGAGGTTGTCGTTTATGACGTCGTATGTCGCATCGACCTCGATGACGCCGACCAGGCGGTAGGAGAGCTTGTCGGCAAGCCGAGACTTCTCAAGGACGGTGTTCATCTTGCTGACGGCGTAGTCGGCGAAGTTCGTGATCGTGTCGTAGCCAAGCGCGGCAGACCTCGATACCGCGCCTTGGTCGAAGGCAACGAGAACGTCAACAACCGCCCTCTGCTCCGCAAGCGGAAACGCGTTGGCAGCGCCCAGCGTCGCCGCCTTCAGCCGTGCCGTGCGAGTAGTTGCAGATGGCGCGGCGAGGTCGCCGCCGCACGTTCCGCATACGTCGGCCTCGCCGCCTGATACGTCGTGCACGGACGCCTCGGCTACGCCGTTCCTGACGCGGACGGAATATATCTTATGGTGCTCAAAGTCGTCTATGGTTATGCGCAAGCCACCCTTCGTAGGCTTTACTACCGCAGAAGCCTGGCTCTTGGTATCGCGCGCTATGTACGACTGGCCCGCAATGCCAGCCGGAGGTGCGGCGACGATCTTGAGCAGGAATTCCGCGCCGCCGACAAGCTTCACTGCGAAGTCGTCGCCGACGGCGAGCGCGGCAGGCGTCTCTACTTTAGTGGCTGTCTCCCTGCAGTCAACCTCGAACGTAGCCGCCTTGACGCTTAGGAGAAGCGCCAAGACCACGCCCGCAGCCAGCCGCAGCGGAGACTTTCGCATTATTCGGATACGGTGACCTTCTTCATTACCACCGGTTCCTCGGGAACGTTCTGGTGGGGGCCCTTGAAGCCCGTCTTCACCTTCCCGATCGCATCCACGACTTCCATGCCGTCGGTGACGCGGCCGAAGACGGCGTATCCGAAGCCCTGCGGCGTCGGCGAGGTAAAGTCGAGGAAGTCGTTGTCAACGAGGTTTATGAAGAACTGGCTCGTCGCGGAATCGACGACCATCGTCCTTGCCATCGCAATGGTCCCGCGCTTGTTCTTGAGCCCGTTCATGGCCTCGTTCCTTATCGGGGCCAGGGTCTCCTTCTGGTTCATGTTCTTCGTGAACCCTCCGCCCTGGATCATGAACCCGTCGATCACGCGGTGGAAGATCGTCCCGTCGTAGAAGCCGCTCTTCGCATACTGCGCGAAGTTCGCGACCGTGGCCGGAGACTTCTCCGCGTTTAGCTCCAGCGTGATGGTTCCCTTTGTCGTCTCGATGACTGCTTTCATTTTATCGCCTCCTCGAACGCTTTTGATATTTTAAGAAGCCTTTCCTCCTCGAAGCCGCCGCAGATGAACTGCACGCCTGCCGGAAGGCCTAGGCTTTTCGTGAAGCCGGCCGGCACGGCGGACGCGCAGACGCCCGCAAGCGACGAAGGGATGGTGAAAAGGTCGTTTAGGTACATCGTAAGCGGGTCCTGGTTGGCTCCGAACTCGAACGCGGGGGTCGGGGCGCATGGGGAGATAAGCGCGTCAACCTTCCGGAACGCCTCGTCGAAATCGCGCTTAATGAGCGTGCGCACCTTCTGCGCCCTCCCGTAGTAGGCGTCGTAGTAGCCGGAGGAGAGGACGTATGTTCCCATTATTATGCGGCGCTTGACCTCCGGGCCGAAGCCCTCCGCTCGGCTTTTCGAGTAGAGAGACATGACGTCCTTCGAAAGGTCGCTCCTGTGGCCGTATCTGACGCCGTCGAACCGCGCGAGGTTCGCGCTCGCCTCTGCGGGCGCGATTATGTAATAGACGGCCATCGCGTATTCCGTGTGCGGAAGCGACACTTCCACAAGCTCTGCGCCCGCGCTCTCGCAGGCCGCTATGGCGCGGTCCGTTATGGCCTTCACCTCCGGATCGAGGCCGGAGACATCAAGATACTCCTTCGGCAGGCCTATCTTCACGCCCTTGAGCGTCGCGCCTGCAAGGGCCGCGCTGTAGTCGGGAACGGGATCGTGCGGCGTTGTGCCGTCCATCTCGTCGTGCCCGGCGATCGCCTCAAGGAGGATGGCCGCGTCCTCCACAGACTTCGTCATGGGGCCTACCTGGTCGAGGGAGCTTGCGAACGCCGTGACGCCGTAGCGGCTGACCCGCCCGTAGCTCGGCTTCACTCCGACGCAGTTGCAGAAGCTCGCAGGCTGGCGTATGGAGCCGCCCGTGTCGGTGCCGAGCGCGGCTATGCAGAGGTTGCCGCCGACGGCAGCCGCGCTTCCGCCCGACGAGCCGCCAGGGACGCGCCCGAGGTCGAACGGGTTGCGGGTGACGCCAAGGCCCGAGTTCTCCGTGGAAGAGCCCATGGCGAATTCGTCCATGTTCACGCGACCCGCAGGAATGAAGCCCTTGGCCTTCATGTTGCGTATCACGGTGGCGTCGTACGGCGAGACGTAGCCCTTGAGAATCTTAGACGCGCAGGTGCATGGCTGGCCCCTCACGTTTATGAGGTCTTTTACCGCAATCGGAACCGCCTTCGGGTTTTCGTCTGCAAGCTTAAGCGCCTGCTCCTCGTCAAACGTAAGGTATGCGCCTATCTCTGCGTTCTTCTCGTGGACGCGGCCTATCACAGACTCGACAAGCTCACGGGACGTGAAGTCGCCTTTGTCGAGCCCGTCCTTCGCCTGTTTTATCCCAAGTTCGTAAAGTTCCATCTCTGTCGTCTCTTTAGGTTACTTATATTTTATCATATTCCACGGCCTTCCGTCTCGTTTTAGGAAGGCGAAACGCCTTGGCCTCGCGGCGCATAAGCAACAAGGCCAGGAGCGCATAAGTCGCGGCACCTGCGGCGATAAGCGCGGAAAGCGAGAAAATTCGCGGCATTTCCGGGAGAAAGCGCCTTGCGGCCACGATTGCGAGCGCCATCGCAACCGATGCCGCCGTGATCTTCGCGACCGGCCACGCGATGGCGGCAAGGCCCAGGCTTCCGTTCCTGCGGCGGGCCAGCGCAACGAGAAGCGCCGCGCCGATGGCGGCACACAAGACCGTCGAGGCCGCAAGCCCGACATGGCGCCACTCCACTGGAAGCGCCGCAACCGCAATGACGTTCAAAAACGCATTGAGTACGACCATGCGCACAGACACCTTGAGAGGAGTTTTCATATCGCCTTGCGCATGGAACCACGGGACTATCGACTTCTGAAGCCCGTAGAAGACAAGCCCAAGGGCATACACGGCGAGCGCCCGCGACACCCTGACCGTGGCGATGGCGTCAAAGGCACGACCCTCGTATATGACGGCCGTGACGTCCGGCGCAAGGGCGAAAAGCCCTGCGGCAGCGGGCAGCATGACAAACATGAGGCTGAACGTAGATGACGAAAGCGATTCCCTCGCCCCTGCAAGATCGCCGCGGGCGAAGAAGCCTGCGAACGTCGGCAGGAGGACGGTCCCGAAAGCAACGCCCACGACGCCAATCGGCAGATCGACAAGCCTCTCCGCGTAACCTATAACACCCGCCGCCCACGGCGAAGCGAGCCAGGCAAGCACCTGGTCGAGCATGCAGTTGACCTGCACGGCGCCGGCGCCGAGCGCGGCGTTGAAGGTGTTGCGCCATACGCGGCGGAAGCCGTCCGCCGCGACTTTGTCTCCGGCGATGCGCCACGGGGAAAGCGGCCTGAAACCGAAGCCACGCTTGCGCATGCACCTCAAGAGGAAGGCCATCTGCGCCACGCCTCCGAGGAGGATCGCCCAGCATACCGCCGCGACGCGCGTTTCCACGGAAAGCCCAGGCATGAAGCACAGGGCCGCAAGCGCCGATATCCAGAAGACGTTCAAGACCGTCGGCATGAGAGCCCCTTCCACAAACCTGCCAAGCGCGTTTAGGACGCCCATCCCAAACGCCGCGCCGCATATGAAGACCATGTACGGGCATAGTATGCGAACGAGCCTCAGCGTAAGCCCTGCGCGCGGAGAGAGAAGGCTGCGAAGAGACGGTATCTCAAGAAAGGCGGAAAGCCCGAGAACCGACAAAAGGACTATCGAGCCAAGGACAAGGAGAATGGTCGTAAGGACAGCGCGGGCGAGCTTCCTCGCAGACTCTTCGGCACCTCTTTCCACCTCGCCCTTGAAGACGGGCACGAACGCGGCCGTGAGGGCACCCTCGCCAAACACCTTCCTCGCCATGTTGGGGATTGCAAACGCGAGAACAAAGGCGCTCTGCTCCATGCCGGCCCCGAGGATCCTGGACTGCATCATCTCCCGCGCAAGGCCGAGGACGCGCGAAAAGGCGGTAAGGCCTCCGACGGTGAAAACGTTTGCAAGAACGCCCCTGCGCACGCCAGCCCCCTATTTCCGCCCCCTGAAGCAGATGCGGTTGATTATGGAGGTGAAGTTCTCCTTGCCGGAAAGGATCTTGATCGCGATGCGGAGGTGGAGGCACTTCACCGGCGCCGTCTCGAAACGCGGGAAGCGCACGGCGTCCTTCTCCGTGGTTACAAGGGCGTCGGCGCCCATGTCTGCGGTGCGGTTGAGCGCATAGAGTATTTCCGAAGATGCGTAGCGGTGGTGGTCGGCATATCGTTCGCACCACACGACCTTTGCGCCAAGACGCCTCAAGGATTCCTCGAAGCCCTTTGGGGAGGCTATGCCGGAAAGAGTGCACACCGTCTTGCCCTCAAGCCACGAAAGAGGCAGCTCTTCGCGGCTCCAGACGTCCCTCAGGAGGACCGGGGAGTGGTTGCATTCGACGATCTCGGCCTTGTCGTTGTATTTCCTTATCTCTTCGCGCACCGCCGACACGTCACCCCTGCACTTGGTGAGGAAGATTATGTCGGCGCGGGAGAGGCTGCGGGCGGGCTCGCGCAGAATGCCCCTCGGCAGCATCCGGCCGTTGCCGAACGGATTCGTAGAGTCAACGAGCACGACCTCTATGGAATGCTTGAGCTTTTGGTACTGCAGGCCGTCGTCGAGGATTAGAGTGTCGCAGCCAAGGCGCTTTATGGCATAGCGCCCGGCCTTTACGCGGTTCCTGTCGACGACTACGGCAACGCCCGGCAGATTGGAGGCAAGCATGTAGGGCTCGTCGCCTCCAGTCTCCGAATCGAGAAGGACATGCCTGCCGTCTGAGACGACGAGCGGGGGCTCGACCACCTGGGTGAACAGGCGACGCCATAGGGGGGCTTCCTTGCGGCGGTATCCTCGCGAAAGAATGGCGACCTTCCGGCCCTCGGCCGCGAGAGTGCGGGCGAATATCTCGGTTACGGGGGTCTTGCCCGTTCCGCCTGCCGTGACATTGCCTATCGAAATCACCTGTATGCCAAGCGGATACCTGCGCAGAATCCCGATCTTGTACATGAACATGCGCACCGACACGGCGCAGGCGAACAAGAAGCTGAACCCGCGCAGGCAGGCAAGCAGCACCTTGATCCCCGTCGGCTGGTCCCTGTCTGCGCCCTTTTCCTGTATCAGGCGCACCAGGTAGTTTTCAAGCTTCTCGAATCCGCTCTGGCGGGCTTTGCGCATGTCATCTCGACGAGAATATTCCTGACGGGCCGAACGCGCGAAGGTAGATGTAGAAGCCCACGGAGAAGTCGTCGTCCATGTAATATCCGTAGACAGTGCGGAAGTCGTTGTCGTACTCGCACATGAGCCTGAAGCCAAGGCAGTCGGTCAAGTAGTCTACCCAGAATCCGACGGTGTCGAGATCGCCGTCGCGGAGATCCCAGCGGATGTGGGGGCCAACGGCAAGCCAGTCGCAAACCTGATATTCGAATGAGACGTCGATGATCCTCATCCGCGTGAGGTTCTGAGTGTCCTCAAGCATCTGGCTCTGGACAAACGGAACCGACGAGAAATCCCAGTAGCGGTGGTCGCGCATGGCATAGGCGACGTTGTATTTGAAGTCCTTCGATATCTTGTGGTTCCACACCAGGCTGCCATACGCAATGCGATTCCTGTCTGAATCGTACTCTGCGCGGGCGCCGAGGGAGATGTCGTCAAGCGGGGTCCACTTGAGCCTCGCGCCTGGCACGTATTCGCAGCCTTCCTCCCCGTAGTTGGGATATCCAGGCTCCGCGAGGCGATGCATCTCGTCCCAGCCATCGTACAACGCCTTGTTGAACTGAACGGCGGCATAGACATCCAGCTCCACGATGCGACGCAGGCTGCCGTCGTCCTGAAGGCGGCTCCACACCTGCCTGAACCCGGGAGTGACTCCATAGTAGGAATACGGGAGGTTCCTGGACCGCCCGGCGAACTGGTCTTCCCATGTGAACGACGAATCAAGGTTGTCGAATACGTAAGGCCTCGAGGAATCGCCAAGGCTCTCGTACCACGCCTCCTGGGCAAGGACGTCTATGTAGGGCTCTGCCATGTGCCGCCAGACCTCGTCTATCCACGCAGTCCCCCTCGCGGCGAACGTGACGCCCGCCTCGCCGATGAACCTCGACATGTCTCCGGCGTCTATAGCCCGGCGGCTTCCGGTGAGGTCGGTCCGGCCGCCCTCGCCCCAGTAGGTAGCCCTTCCACCGACCCTAGGCACGACCGAAAGAACGTCGTCAAAGGCCTTGAACGGCGCGGTCAGCCTGTGGTATGAATCGGCGCGGAAGGAGTCATAGGACGCCCATGTAGCCGGATTCACGCCGAATACATAGAACTCTCCGGCGCCGTATTTGGCGTATTCGCGCGTAAGGTATCCGATGCGGTTCCGGGACTCGTAGTTCACCGGCAGGCCGAAGACAGGCGTCGGATTGACGTCGAGATAAAGCTCCGGGAGCCTGCCGGTCATCCCGTAGAAGTCGTTGAGCCTGCCGGAAGCCTCTATGCCGAAGGAGAGGTCGTTTTCAAGATGCTCCCAGAATACGCCGCTCTGCGAATACGTGAGCCACTGGCTCTTCAAGTTGAAAAACGACCTGCGCTCGAAGTCGTTCCTTACAAAGGAATCGGAATAGTACGAGCCGCGCACACGGACGATATCGCGCTCCGTGACCTCCCAGTCGTGGGTAAGCGACAGGAGGTAGCGGTTTCGGTGAACGTCGCTGCCCCAGTTGGCGAAGTTCCAGTTGCGGTCATACCGTTTCGAGGCGTTCTCGTCCCAGGCGTAGTAGGCGCTGAACGAGCCTCCGCCGAAGTCGCCGAGATTCCACCAGAGGTCCTCGCCGACGGCAACTCCGTTCTTGTAGCGCAGGTCCAGGCGGGTGTCGCCATGGAGCCACCACGTATTGTCGCGATGCGCGGGGTCTCCTGCGATGTTGTAGCGGTACTTCGTGAGGAGATACGCCCCCCAGCGCCCTGTATAGCCCGGCATCCAGCTGAAGCCGCACTTCGTGTCGAGCGGATAGTACAGATACGGCAGCCAAAACACCGGCACTTCGTAGAACCGGAGAACCGCATTGCGCAGAAGCACGTGGTCGTCCGCCTGGAACTCAACGTCGCCAGATACGTTCCAGTGGGTATGCCCGACTTCGTTTGTGCATGTCGTAACGCATGTCGGGTTGCGAAAGCGCATAACGCCTTCCGCGTCGCGCTCCATGTATTCGCTCCGAAGCGAGAACACCCCGGATACGGCATGGACATGGCCCGACGCGACAGCCGCCTTCGTGACATTGTCCGCCGCCACACGGTCGGCCGAGAATTCGATTTCGCCCTGCCTGGGCACTGCATAGGACTCAAGCAGCGCGACAGCCGAAAGCGACAGGATCATCGTCTTTGCGTTCATGTTCTCGAGTACAGCACTTGTGAACTGGAGGCGTCGAGGATCGAAAACGCCTCGGGGTGGCGGTGCAGCTCCGACACGAACGTGAGCCGCGTGTCGAAATCCTTCTGGAGCTGGGCGAGAATCGCGCTGTCCTCCGTGCGCAGGCGTTGCATGACCTGCGGCGCGATGACGATCTTGGGCTCGAACGGGCGCTTTTCCGTCTCTGCCTTCTTGAGCAACGACGTAAGCACCCGCTGGATCTCTACGGAAACGGCCATGGGCGACTTCACTACGCCGCGGCCATGGCAATAGGGGCAGCGCGACGTATGCTGGGAGAGGATCGACGAGTCCTGCCGCTGGCGAGACATTTCGAGAAGCCCGAGCTCCGATATCTCCAGGACGTTGGTCCTGGCCCTGTCGCGCCTAAGGGCCTCCTTGAGCTTTCTTACGACCTCGCGCTGGTGCTTGCGGGATTTCATGTCTATGAGGTCGAGAATCACGAGCCCGCCTATGTTCCTGAGCCTGAGCTGGCGTGCGACCTCCTCGACAGCCTCGAGATTCACCTCGAGTATGGCGTCCTCCTGAGAGCCCTTTCCCTTGTAGTGGCCCGTGTTGACATCGACGGCTATCAGGGCCTCGGTTTCGTCTATGACGAGATATCCGCCAGACTTGAGCATCACTTTCCGCGCAAAAGCGCTTTCAAGCTGCCTTTCGATGCCGTAGTGCTCGAATATCCCGACCTGGCCGTCGTAGCGGCGGATCTTGACCTTGGCCCTGCGGGATATCTGGCCTGCAAGGTCGCGCATGGCGCTGTAGCTGCGCTCGTCGTCTATGACTATTGCATCTACGTCTTCGGTGAGCCAGTCCCTTACGACGCGCTCGCAAAGATCCGGCTCCTGGAACACGCAGCAGGGGGTGCGGAGGTTCTTGATGTTGCCCTGCATCTCGCTCCACGCGGCCAGGAGGCTCCTCAAGTCCCTCGCGAACGCACGCGACGACGCGCCCGCCCCAACGGTCCTCACCACGAGCCCCACGTTGTCTGGCAGTGGAAGCTTGTCGAGAATGGCCTTGAGGCGCTTGCGCTCGGCGCCGTCGGAAATCTTCTTGGATACGCCGCGTATCTTTTCGCCGGGCATCATCACAAGGTAGCGCCCCGGAAGGGAAAGGTTTGCAGTGACGCGCGGGCCCTTGGTGGAAATCGGCCCTTTCGTCACCTGCACGATTATCTCGGATCCCGGCGGGAAGCGCTTGGCGATCTCGGCGTCGGAGAGGCGGTTCGACTTCTTTCCGCCGCGCTTCTCCTGGCGAGAACGCTCTTCTTCGTCGTCAAGGAGGGCGTCTGCGTCGCTCACCATGTCCCAATAGTGCAGGAAGGCGTTTTTCTTGAGGCCGATGTCCACGAACGCGGCCTGGAGGTCGTTCTCAAGGTTCTGCACCCGCCCCTTGAAGATGGAGCCAACCAGCCTCTCCTCCTCCGGATGCTCCACCATGAACTCCTCGAGCCGCCCGTTCTCTATCACGGCGACCCTCGTTTCAAGCTTCTCTACGTTTACGATTATCTCGCGCTTCGTCTTTGTGCGCTTCAACCAGCTTAGCAATCCCATTTTTATATCCGTTGAAAGTTATTTTCAGTATTTGAGCGTTATAAACGCGCTCTTGAGCGTTGGGTCGTTCGGGCTTACGGTATATGAACCGTCTGGGTTGGCCTCGGCAGTGAGATCGTCCGACCAGGTAACGAGGTCGGTTGACATCCTGAACAGAGCGGCGACAGACTCCGGATCTACGACCTTCTCCGCGTCACCGTCCTTCACGACAAGCGTAACCCTCATCGATGCCGAGGAAGGATCCTGGACCGACATCGACGTCACGACGACAGTCGGATCGTTCTCAAAGAGCGAATCCACCCCGAATTCATATGAAACCCAGGCCTTGTCGCTGCTGCAAACGGCCGAAGCGCCGGACGAGGAGTTCTTCGCCCATGTTGCGAACGAATTATACAACGCCACCGCGCCATCGGGATCCACGGCGAAATAGGCCTCGACCGCCGCCAGCACCTTGGGATCGGACACCCCGGAGTTCTCCAGGGCTGCGATAATGTCATCAAGCGACGATCCCGGGGCGAGCTCCGGCAAGAGGCCGCTGTCATCCGGCTTGACAGTGAAGACGCCTGGCGTAAACGAAGTCTCGGGGTCGAACGAGTAGTTTGAGCTCACCGCATAATACCAGTACGTTATCTCGTATTCTCCCGGCTCCTCGCCAGGCTCGCGCACAAGAGCGACATATATCACTGATTCTGCGCTGTCCCCGTCAACCACGCCTGTCACCGTGTACGAGAATTCCGGCGGGTCGTCCTCTCCCTCAGTCTTTTCGGCGTTGTCGGCAGATACCGAGAGAACCGCCTTCGCTATCGACCAGGCATAGGACTTCACTCCGGTAGTTCCGTCTTCCCAGACGCACCCGTCGGCAAGCCTCGCCAAGGCGACATAGTCTCCGGCATACACGCCGCTGGCGTTCTCGACTACGTATCCCTCGCCGTCAGTCGCAAAGACATGCTCGGTACCGTCGTAGGTGAACCCCTGGGCAGGGAACTCCGGAACGGCGACAAGCGTGCGCCCTTCGATGTTCCACACAAGATCGGACCCGGAAACCGATCCGCGGGCATGCGTGACGTCGTGGACGAAATTCGTCGCGGACTCCGCGACGCCTGGCGCCGTGCTCGCAACAGCGCCAAACACGACAGGATCGCCTCCTACGCCCTCCATACATCCGACGCGCCCGGTGAGCTCGCCGTCGAGGTAGAGCCTTGCATCGTCCGCAACGACCATGCAGCCGCCGCTGTTGATGTCGTCGCAGTAGTTGTCCTTGATCGTCACGTCGCCGGAAACACGGACTTTCGCCTTGTTGCCGACGAAAACGCCGCCCGTTTTGCGTGCGTAGCAATCCGATATCGAGCAGCCAAGAAGCTTCAGGGTGGTTCCCTCGCCTTCCACGATCACGCCGCCAGCCGCGCCGGCATTCACGTTTTCGTCTACAAAGTAGTTCTGGCAATATTCTATCTGAGTCCCTCCGTCAAGCTCGACCGTTGCGCCGTTGTACGCGACTATGGCAGCCGACGCGCGGTCCTCAAGGCCGTAGACATCGCTCACAAAGGCGCCGTCAAGGCGCAGGAAGCCTCCATTGACGTCGAAGAGACGGCAATTGCCCTCGGACCATGTCATCGCGACATAGTCGAAGTCGTCGCCATAGAAGCCCACGTTTTCAACAGTAAGCCTACCGCCGGCGGGCACGACGAAGCTGCAATCGTCGGAACGGCCAACCGTTGCGCTTGCCGGGAAAGCGTAGCTGTCTTCGGCCGTGCGCAGCGTCACGGAGCTCGAGACGACTATGTCCTCGGAAAAAGCCGTGTCGTGGAAAAGCTCGATCACGGCGTCGCCCGAAAGGGATTGGAACGCATCGGACAGAGTTACCCAGTAGTTCGTGGCATTGCCTCCTGGCAAAATCGAGCGGGCGACGGCATTGGTGATGTATCCATTGTCATCGTAAAGGGGTTCGACCGGAACTGGTCCATACTCGGCTTCCGTGATTTCCCAAACGAGAGAGCCCCCGTCGGCGGAAAGCGCCGCATGTCTCTCAAGCCCCTCTTTCGTCAGGGGAACCGTACAATAGAACGCCGCGGCAGAAGCGGCCATGTCATCTGCAGACACCCCATCGCCGGCACACGCAAACACCGCTCCGTCGGTTTGGTTTGTCAGTGCCGAGGTGTCGGCGATGCCGATGCGCCCTGAAAGTACACCGCAGACAAGCACGTCGGCGCTGGATTTCCGGCGAATGTCGTCCTCTGCCGAAGGATTCTTCCCCACCTTCGCAACATTCCCAAAGATCGTAGCGTCTCCAGAAAGCCTGATCGTCGCATTTCTGTCGGCGTACACGCCGCCACCGGAAACTTCGGCGTAGCAGTTGGATATCGCGCCGCCCCTCATGTCAAACACGGCGTTTTCGCAGACATACACGCCGCCGCCGCAGCCACCGGACTCGTTGGACTGGTCCGATTCCGCGCGGCAACCAGTTATGGCCGCACCGGGGAACATGACAAGAGAGCCACCGGACTTTACGACGATTGGCCCATAGCGGAGGGCGACGTCGTTGACCCTGACGGAATTGCGCGTGACGAGGTTGTCGAAAACCACGCCTGGGCCCAGCTCGACCTTTCCGCCGTCAACTACGAGCAACGCATCGGAGCCTTTGAACTCGCATATCTCTATATCGCTGAACGTCGCGGTAACGCCGGACGCAACGGATATCTGGGCCTTGGGGCCGGCCTTGAGCACGGCGCCGTTGACGCTCCTAATCACGACCGACACCTCAGGCAGGAACTTCGCCGTGAACCTCGCGCTCTTTTGCAGGACAATCTCCGTCGCACTGGAAGACATCGCCTCGTCAACGCTGCGGAAGTAATTCGTAGTGCCTGCATCGTCCACATTCCTCGCTACGGCCGCAGACGGATGGACGGGGACCTTGGCCCACCGCAAAAGCACATTTCCGCTCACGGGATCGTCAAACGCTTCGCCTCCAAGCGAAATATCCTCCGGATTGATGATCTTTGCGGCATTGGCTGCAGCCGTGGCCAAGTCGCACAGCGCAACGCCGAACACCGCTCCGTTCGTCATTGCGCCTTCCGCAACGACTTGCACACCGCCGTCCATCTCCCCGGCGATGGCGAACACGCCGCCGTCAGAAGTCTCGACCGACAACAGCTCGCTAACCGCCGTGACGCCGGCAAAAGCCGCCACGCCTCCGTTCACGGCAAAGACAGGCGTAGTCGAAGATGCCGCGAAAAGAACATTTGACATCACCACAGTCGCGCCGTCAACGGTAATCGAGGGCAGGGACTCGCCGCCCATGCGGCGAACGTCGTTCGTCCACGACGTCGCCACGACTGTGCAGCCGTTCGTGACTACGACGCTTCTGCGAAGGACCGTGGGGGCGTATATCTCCACCGTGGGATTCTCAATCGCCGCCGACTCCTTCAACGCCTTGTTCAGCGACGAGTACTCGTTGGTGACTGACATGTCCGAGGTGATGACGCGCACCGACGGCGTCCCAAGCTCAAAGTCGTTACCCCAGGAGTTCTCGCTTCCAAGGTGGAAGACGGCATCTCCGGAAACGCCGTCTGCGGTGGCGACAAGCTCGTATTCCGCATCGGGCGGGAGCATTGCGCCATATACGCCGTTGGCGTTGCCGGTCACCGTGGTCACGAGCTCGTCGGTCCCCGCCTTGAAGACCTGTATCGTGGCGTTCGGCACCGGCACCCCCTCGTCGTCCAGCGTGCGGCCCGAGAGCACCACGCCGGTGCTGAGAGGGGAGATGTTGTAGACGCAGGTGTGGACGGTGTCGGCCTCGTATTCGAATCCGCCCGTCGTCGCTACGTACGTAATGTCCGGCAGGTGGTACCATACGTCGCCCGCTCCAGACCAGCCCATGTTGAGGTGCACGTACGAAACGCCGTCTATATAGCCGTAGCCGTCTCCTACGATGGAATGGCCGTTCCTCCCGGACGAGTTTATTCCAAGTTGCACGGGCAATCCTGCGTCAATTGGGGCATACACGAATTTCTGGCGGACGGACTCGTCGGTCGAAAGATCGGGGTTCTGGCAGACTTCCGCATTGGCATATCCGAAAAAGCCCTTGAGGGCGCCTCCGACGGCGCTTGTCTGGGCACTGCTGCCGCTCGCCCCCCAGTCCATCGCAACGGACACGCCGCAGTCGTATGTAAGCTTGCCGATGCTCTCGCGCTCCACCTGCGACATCGACGTCTCCGGCACAAGCGGCATGTTCGCCCAGTCATATACGCCGCCCTTCGCGGTCATAGGCGTGAGGACGCCGTCAACCGCGCAATCGAATTTCACGAAAGGCGTGACCTCGTTTACCGGGAAGGCCCAGTAGCGCATGATCTGGGACATCGCCGTGGCAACGCAGCCGCAGACGTAATGATTCGGGGTGTAGGTGTTCTCGCCGTGGCCGGACTGGTCCCACTTCGACTTGACGAGCGCGGCGACGCGCAGGTCGGTCGGCTCTACGGTGCTGGCAGGCACGCGGCTTCCACCCGCCGCGTCTATCGTCGCGCCGTCGCGCAAAAGGCGCTGCCACCTGCGCCTGGCCTTTAGCAAAGAAGCTGACGGCGTCGAAGACTGCTGGCTTTTCCGGAAGCGAAGGCGAGACGTCATGTCCCTTTCAAGAAGATCGCGCAGCGGAGAGCCGACCTCGGGATCCGACACGTCGACAGGCGACATCGCGACAATAGGCTCGTCGTCGCTGTCGCCGGAAAGGAATATTGTGCTGCCCCCGTTCATCTTCACCGAAAGGAACGAGGCTCCGTTCGTAAGGGCGAAAAGCCGTGTCTTCTCGACGGTCTGGCCAAGGCGCACGCCTAAGCGTTCGCCACTGCGTGCAAACGCCCGCGCGGCAAGTCTTGCCTCGTATTCCGAAACCGGCGACGCCTGCGCGGCAAACCCAAACGCAAGCAACGCCACCAACATGAAAATGGCTTTACTTCTCATGATATGTCCCTTATTCAAATTCTCTTAGTGAATTATACCAAAAAAAAAGCGAAAATGGAACTTGGCGCAGAAAAATCATGCGGCGACGAATCTGAGGACATTTTCAAGTATCGCAGACTTCAACTCGCCGCAAAAGCCAAGCTGGCAAAAAAGCCACGTTCCCCCCGCCGACAGGCAAAAGCCGACGACAAAGGCCGTAAATGCGCCTAAAATGGCGTCCGCAGGCTGCGCAACAAGACCATGAGCCACCTTTTTGACCACCAGGCGCACAAGCCCGAACGACAATAGAGAGGCCACAAGAACCACTATGGCCCTCAACCAGTCCTCCGAGACAAAGCCAGCCGACAACGCCCACGCCAATTTCCCGACGACAGCCGCCGCCGCGCCGCCGGCAAGCATCCCGAGGGCTCCTGAAAAGCCGATGAACAGCCCCGCGACCGCGCACCCAATCGAGACTGCAGCCAATACATAGTCGAGGACGGACAATTCCAAGCGCTATTTCCCCTTCGGCTTGGAGATGCTGTCGCGGTATGACTGGTATGCAGCCGCCTCTTTCTGGTGCCCGCCGACCTTTCGCATGGCCTTTATGAGGCCGTCGATGGCAGGGATGGAAGAAGGATTCGCGGCAACGGCGCGTGAGTGGAATTCAACGGCCTGCGCAAAGAACCCGAGCCTGGCCGCAAGATCGCCGGCAGCAAGAAACGTAGACACTGCCCCCGGCCGCAGCACACACGCCTTCCTGTAGTTGTCGAGCGCGGCGCGCTGGCCGTCTTTCGTGGCATCCGTCTTCAGATACGCCTTCGCGAGCCCAAGCGCAGCCGGATACGACAGCGCATCGGCCGAGAGCGCCTCCTGATACGCCTGGCGGGCTTCCTTGTACGCGCCCTTCTTCCAGGCGGCCTCGGCCTTTGAGATCGCGGAGGCGCACAGGGCGCTATTGCGCTTGCCGGCGCCAGGCCGCTCCGCCGTCGCGCGCGCTATGGACTCCTTGAGCCCGGGTATGATCGTGCGCTGGGTCTTCTGGACGCGAGGCGACGCCGTGGTGTCGAGACGCACGAATATCTCCATCTGCTCAAGCGCGGCTTCGAGATAGCCAAACGGCGCGTCGCGGTAGAGGAGCCCGAGATGGTACCATGCCGCGGCGTTTTTGCTGTCGATCTTGATTGCCCGCAGGAAATCGACGCGCGCAAGGTGCGAAGCGCCTCGCGTCATTTCCACGATTCCAAGCCCGGCCCACGCCTCGGAGACTGTTTCCGGAGGGAGCTTAACGTCGTCGGCGACAAGCGCGAAGAGCTTCGCCGCCTCGCCGTAGTCCTTGAGGTGCCACGCTATCTGGGCGCCGAGAAGCCTGACGTCGGAGTCCTCGCCGGCCAGCTCGGCGGCTTTGCCGATCCTGCTGCGAGCCTCCTCGATCTCGCCGAGGTCGAGCTTTATGCGCGCAAGGTAGACGAACGAGTCTGCCTTCTGCGGCGCAAGCTCGGAGCTCTTGAGGAAAAGCTTCTCGGCCTTCTTGAAGTCCCTCGCCTCGTATGCGGCGCGGCCTGCGTCAAGCTCTTTCGAGCCGTCGCCAGGATCGCATCCGAGAATCGCCGCGGCGAACGCGGCCATCACCGCCTTAAGAACGGATGATTGCGAGATATTCGTCACGCTTGGCCTCCATTATTTCCTTAGTCTTGCCCTCGAGGTTGAGACGGACGAGCGGTTCCGTGTTGGACATCCTGACGTTCGCCCAGTAGCCCTCGGTCTCCCACGCGTCAACCGAGACGCCGTCAAGCTCGAAGACCCTGCACTTCCCGGAATACGTCGCCTTGATCTTCTCGAGGATCTGGGCGGGCGGGACGGACGTCTTCGTGTTGATTTCCCCCGACTGGCTGTATTTTGCAAGCGGACGCACAAGCTCGGAAAGGGGCTTGTCCGAGGCCGAGACGATATTGGCCATCGCGAACGTGGCCATCGCCGAGGACTCGGCCGTGGAGTTCGCCTTGAAGTAGTAGTGGCCCGAAAGCTCGCCCGCGAATATCGCGTCGTTCGCCCTCATCTGCTCCTTGATGAAGGAGTGCCCGACGCGGCTCATCATCGGCTTGCCTCCGGCGGCGGCGATGGTCTCCTCGCACACCTTGGAGGAACGCAGGTCGTAAAAGCACACGGCCCCCGGGTTCGACGCGATGAGGTCCTTGGCTATGAGGGCGGTTGCGAAATCCATCGGTATGATGTCTCCCTTCTCGTCGAGGAAGCCCGCGCGGTCGGCGTCGCCGTCGTATGCAACGGCAAAGTCGTACTTGCCGGGATTGGCCTTCACAAGCGCCTGGAGGTCCGCCAGGGTCTCGCGCTTGAGCGGATTCGCGTCGTGGTTGGGGAAGTCTCCGTCGTATTCCCCGTAAAGGGCGTCGTAGGTCATCCCGGAGCCTGCGAAGGCCGCCGACTCTGCGATGCCCATGCCGTTTGCGAAGTCAAGGGCGAGATGCAGGGGGCGCTTCATGTGGGCGAACTTCGCCACATGCTCGGCATAGGCCTTCGAGACGTCTTCCTTCCTTACCGATCCCGCTCCCGCAGGCGGATCGCCGGGCGTGATTCCGGCTGCGATGCGCTCGATGTCCTTGATGCCCGTCGCGCCGGAGATGGGGACGGCGTTCGCCTTGCAGAGCTTGCAGCCGTTCCATTCCTTCGTGTTGTGCGAAGCCGTTATCATCACGCTGCCGTCCGCCTTGAAAAGGGAATTGGCGAAGTAGCTCATCGGCGTAGAGGCAAGCCCAATGTCGATTACGTCAACGCCCTCGTCCACAAGCCCCTGCGAAAACGCCGCGAAGAGCGAATCGCTCGACTTGCGGCAGTCGCGCGCGACGACGACCCGGCCCTTGCCGGATATCTCGCAGAACCTCGCGTATGCACGGGCGATCCTGTAGAAGTCGTCCTCCTTGAGCTCGGTCCCGTATACTCCGCGTATGTCGTATGCCTTGAATATGCCCATTTTTTACCTCCTTTGACTTGGTGCGTCAGCCTGCGGCCGACAGTTTTCCGTTTTCCAGCGTGAGTGTCCTATCGCAGATGGCCGCCGCATCGGGAGAATGCGTGACCATCACGAGCGAAAAATCCTGCCTGCCTGACGAAAGCTCCGTCAGCATCTTCAGTATCCCGGAGCCGGTCCATGCGTCAAGGTTGCCGGTGGGCTCGTCGGCAAGGACGAGGCTCGGGTCGGTGACGAGGGCGCGGCAGAGCGCCACCCTCTGCATCTCGCCGCCTGAAAGCTCCGCGGGGAGGTGGCGGGAGCGCGCGGCGAGCCCAACGCGCTCGAGGAGCTCGGCCGCCCTCCTGCGCGCAAACACGACCGATCCCCCTGCCTTTGCGTACTTCGCCGACATCGCCGGCAAGAGCACGTTCTCGGCGACTGTAAGCTCCGGCATGAGATGGTATTGCTGGAACACGAAACCTATGTTCCCGGGTCGCGTGACCGTTCCCGACGTCGCCTTTTCAAGGCCGCCAAGTATGTTTAGAAGAGTCGACTTCCCGGCTCCGCTGCGCCCGACGATTGCGACTTTCTCGCCGGGAAACACGGAGAAGTTCACGCCCCTTAGGACTTCTATGGGCTTCTGCCCCGGCACGCGGAACGTCTTTCTAAGGTCTATTGCGCCAAGAGTAACCATATCGTCAGCTCCCCTGCTGGTTGAGGGCCCCGACAGGGTCCTTTGACGCCGCGAAAAGGGCCGGTGCGAGCGAAGCGAGAAGCCCGAACACGAACACGAGGCCAACTACCCAGAATATGTCGGAGACGATAAGCCTGTGGGGTATCGCGGCAAGGCCGTAGACCGACGCGGGGAAGACCTCAAGCCCCATCTTCGCCAGCCATTCGACTATGTTCTGGAGATTCGAGAGGACTGCCCACGAGGCGGCAAGCCCGAGGGCGATCCCAAGGCAGCACTGTATCATGCCGTGCACGACGAAAACGCCCATTATCTCGCGCTTCCCGAAGCCCAGCGCCTTCATGAGGCCGATTTCCGGCGTCTTCTGCACCGTCAAGACGAGCAAGGTGTTCATCACGCAGAATACGGCGACTATCGATATGAGCGAAAGCAATAGCGCCGTCATGTTCTTTTCCACTGCAAGCGCGTTGAATATCTCGCGGTCGGCTTCGCGCCAGGTTATCGCGCGCAGGCGCCCGCCGGACCTCTCCACGGTCTCGGACACGATGGCGTCGAACCGCTCGGGGTCCGTGGGCCTGTCGGTCTTCACGTGTATGGCGAAGACGCCGCTCTCCATCCCCATGAGGTCCCTGACGTTCGGAAGCGACGCGACTACGTAGCCGGAGTCGTAGTCGTGCTGCCCGCAGGAGAATATTCCGGCGACCTTCCACTTGAGGGGGAGGAACACCTCGTCGCGCGAGGCGAGCGTCTTCGGGGAATATACCGTCACTTCGTCGCCGACCCACACGCCAAGCTTGCGCGCCGCGGCGGCCCCCATGACGAGCGAGTCGCCTTCGAGGTCGAACGTGCCGGCGCGCGGACTGCCTACGCGATACGCGCTGCGGAAGTCCTCCCCCTCCACGCCGAGGATGACAGGCGCGAGCACCCGGCCGCGGTGCGAGAGAAGTATGCGGGTGTCGATCTCCGGCGTCACGCACGTAACGCCCGGTATCTTCCGAAGCGACGCGGCGATCTCGTCCTCGCCGGAGATCACGACCCCGCCCGAGGGCACAAGCGATATGTGCGGCTTGAAGTCGAGTATCTTCTCCTCCCAGATGTCGCCGAAACCGGTCATCACGCTGCGGACGATTATGACGACGGCGACCCCGAGCATGACGCCCGTAACCGACACAAACGTTATCACCGATGCGACGGAGCGCTTCGGCTTGAGGTACTTTAGCGCCAGGAAGAGAGGGAACCTCACGGCAGACTTCCGTCAGATGTCGACTTCGACGTCAACGTCCTGGGCCTTCTTCTTCCCGCCCTTTTCGGATTCGCCGCCAGAGGTAATGGCCTTCGCGGCCTTCGTCTGGGTAGTGGGAAGATAGCGGTAATAGACCATGAGCTGCAAGGCGCAAAGGCAGGTGGACATCGTGTCGCCTGCGCTCTTGCACGTCTCCTCGGCCACCATCGGCCAGTATCCGATCGCCTTCGGCTTGCCGTCGACGCCCTCGATGGTCTCGGGAAGAGTCTTTATGGTCTTCGGATAAAGCTGCTTCATGGCGACGTTCCAGTCCTGCCAGGACTTTACGTTGGCGGGGGTGGCGCCCTGGCACATGCCGGCCTGGTACTTGCACTGCGAAGCGTAGTAGCAGTAATACTGCGGGTTGTGGGACGGGAGAGCCTCTGTGAGCTTCTTCCCCTTTTCTCCCGTGAAGCTCGGCTTCCACTCCCTCATGGTGTCGAGCGCGGCCTTGACCTCGGGCTCGTTCATGTAGCCGAGAAGCTGCATGGCAAGGCAACCCGTGGCGGTAAGGCCGGTCGGGTTGCCGCCTGCGGTGTAGTTGAAGCCGCCGTTCTTGAAGTTCCGCGACTTGAGGCACTTTACGGCCTTCTTGATGCACTCGTCAAGGCCATTCGGGTGGAGGCCCGCCATCTTGCCGGCCTTGAGGGCCTGCAGGGCCCAGCCTGCGTATGAAACGTCGTCGCGGGTCGAGGTCTTGAGCATCTTGTAGTCCCACCCGCCCGTCGGCGACTGGTGGTCGACGATGCGCTGGAGGGTCTGCATGGCGACGATCTTCGTATTCGGGTTCTTCGTCATGCCGTAGGCCTCGCAAAGCGCGTAAGTCGCGATAAGCGTCGCATACTCGTTGCCGTCGGTGCCCTTGAAGGTCACGATCTCCTCGCCTGTCGAGTCTTTCTTCTTCACAAGAGATTCAATCAGGAACTGGAGCGCCTTCTCTACCGTGTAGCCGAACTCCTTGGACGCCGGAGTCTCGCCATGGGCGAGGAACGCGAGAATCGCAAGCCCCGTGTTGGCGATGGGCGCTGGCTTCCAGCTGCCGTTGGACTGCTGCGTCTTCTTGAGCCAGCGCAGGGCCTTCAGCACGGCCGCCTCGGTGGTGGGGTCTCCGTACAGGCCGCCTCCGCGCGTCATGGCGCCAATCGAGCCTGGATTGCGCGAGCCCGTCATGGACTTCATGCTTATCGGCGACTTGATGAGGGCCACGGAGTCCTGTGACGCGGGCTTCACCGACACCGGCTCGTTGACCGGAGTAGAGGTAGGCTGCGACACGTCCACGGAGTTGACGACCGGGGTATCCACGACGATGTCGACCGTCTCCTCGGGCGGCGTTACCTCCTCGATTTCCTGCTCCTTCTCCTGCTCAAGCTCCGGCTCTTCCTCCACAGCCTGGGCGATATCTACCTGGATGGCGTCGTCGTTCGTCCCGGTGACGGCAGTGACAACGATAAGGACGACTACGCCGAGCACGGGCAGCAATATGGCGAGAATCGGCGCCGCCAGACGCTGCAGCTCCGTGCGGGCCAGCTTGTATTCGGCGGAGCTGCGCGGCTTGGACAGGCCCGAAAACATGTCCGACATGCGCCTGAAGAACCCCTTCTCCTCGAAGGCGGCTTCGATCTCGGCTTTGTGCTGCTCGAAAAGCTCTTCCGCAGAAAGCGGGGCCTCTTCGAGCAGTCCTTCCTCTTCTATCAATTCATCGGCCATATTTCCAAACCTCTCGTGCCTTGACTGGCCAGCTGCGTCACAGCGTGAATATGCTCACGCTGAAGAGCTGGTTGCGGTAGCAGATGTCGAGGACGTCGACGAGCGCCTTGTGGGGCGAGTCCTCGGTGCATTTGACGATTATGGGCGTCTTCTTCGAAGTCCTGGCGACCTCCTTGAGATTCTGGTCTATCTCCGACCTGCGCATCTCGCGCTTGTTGTAGACGAGCACGCCGTTTGCGTCGCGTCCCTTGCCGATCTCGATGGTGACGGTCGTGTCGGACGACTCAGACGCGGATCCGCTCGCCGGGGCTGGGCGGTTCGCGTTGAGCTTCGAGAAGATGTCCTCCTGCTGGATCGTTACGACGAAGAAGATGATGAGCTCGAAGACGACGTCGATCATAGGCGTCATGTCGAGCTGGGGGTTTTCCTGCTGCTTGCGGGCCATGTCAGTTCCCCCTTCCCTTTAGCCGGCTCAGGTGCTTGCGCCCCGGCTTGCCCGGCTTAGACGTCTTGTCCTCGTGCACAGCCATGAAAGATATCTTCCATATGCCGTTTTCCGTGCAGGCGTTCATTACGCGCGCAACCGCCTCGTGGCGGCAGTTGTAGTCCGCGCGTATCAGCACGGGGAACTCCCCGTACTTGCGCATCCTCTCCTTCACGCGCCTGCCGATCTCGGCCGGGGTGATCTCGCGGTCGCCCATGGAGATCCTGCCCTTTGGCAGGGGACGCCCCTTGGTGTCGCGGCTCGCGATGTCGATCTGCATGTGAGAGGGCGGCAGCTCCTCGGGAACGAGCACGATGCCGTGCCTACCGTCCTCGAGCTCAATCGTCTCGTCCTTGCGCTGGGCTTCCGTCAGCGTGACGACGAAGAAGATGATGAGCTCGAACACGACGTCGATCATCGGCGTCATGTCGAGTTGCGGATTCTCGCTTGATTTCCTTGCCATCTTCCGACAAAGCCCTTAAGCCGGAACCTCCTCGGCGCCTTCTGCGGCAGGATCGACCGAGACGTTCCTGAGGCCGTTGAGTATTTCCATGGTCATGGCCGTCATCTTGAGGATGAGGCGGTTCGCCTTGTTGCGAAGGGAGTAGAAGATCGTGATCGACGGGATCGACACGATAAGGCCGCCAGCCGTCGTCCAGAGCGCCTGGCCGATCGAGCTTGCGAGCGCGGAGGCGTCGCCGGCGCCGCCGGACGCAAGGGCCTGGAACGTCAAGATCATGCCTTGCACGGTTCCGAGAAGGCCAAGGGACGGGCCGAGGTTTCCGCAGACGGAAATCCAGTTCAGCCGCTGCTGTATCTTCTCCTGCTCAAGGTCGGAAGCGGCGGTCACGGCCTCCTGAATGGCCTCGAAGCCCTCTTCGATGTGCTGGAACGCGGCAAGGACGATCGCTGACATCGCCGACGGGTTCTGCTGGCAGACCTCCATCGCCTTTACGACGTCGCCTTCCGCCATGGCGGCCTGGACGCCGTCCATGAGCCTCTTGGGCATCAGCTTCTCCGGCTTGATGAGGATTGCCGAGTCGATGCCGAAGTAGATTGCAAGCGCGCCGTCGCCGAACAGGGCGAACCAGAGGATCATGCCGACGATTCCCGAGCCGAAGACGATCTCGTAGAACCCGCCGCCGGATTTCTTGGTGGTGGCGGCGTTGTCCGACACGACGTTGCCCTGCGCGTCCGTAAGTTCCTGGCCAAACGAGTTGAGGGCGGCCATGGGCGCGACGCACGTTCCGACGAGAACCGACATCGCAAGGAGTGATTTTCTGATTTTATTCATTATTTTGTTTCCTTAGTTAAGTTTTACGGATTTAGTGTTGTCCCAAGTCAAACGCCCTTTGCCTGCGCGCGCAGCTTCTCGGCGCGCCCAGGCTGCCTGAGCTTGTCGAAGACCGCCGCCGCCTTGAGCATGGCGTCGGAGCGTTCGCGCGCGCACTCTGGCTCCGGATACATGAGGACGACCCTCAGGTAGCCGTCGTAGAGGGAGCGCTTGAGCTCGTCGGGCTTTTCGCTGGAGCCGCTGACGATGATGTCTCCCCTCATGACGAGCGCCGCCGCGGAAGCGGCCCTGTCGCCCTTTGTCGCGGCGTCCTTGAGGTGCTTCTCAAGCTGGGACGTCTTGCCGAGCTTCAGCAAAGCCTGCCAGTAGGCGAAGGCAAGGTCGCCGGAATACGCGGCGGTCTTGTCTTCGGATATTATCGGCTGGCATATGTCGAGGGCCTTCTGCGGCTGGTTGGCGGCGATGTATGCAAGCGCGAGATAGCGACCGGCGGGCTTGTCCCACTGGAGCATCCTGTAGTCGGTTACGATCTTGAGGAGCGCCGGTATCGCCGCAGTGCCCTGGCCGGCCTCCACCTGGGAGACGGCCTTGTCGAAGG
>Ga0310786_10000786_pt1 | contig 50749 bp, 45 predicted proteins | sample AusTroGonzalo_MG_FD_203881 | JGI IMG/M metagenome (GOLD analysis project Ga0310786, IMG submission 203881) | Bovine rumen microbial communities from tropical cattle in Woodstock, Queensland, Australia - Gonzalo_03 (v2) (version 2) | ecosystem: Host-associated > Mammals > Digestive system >...
GTGATGGCCATGCCTACGCTCGCCTTATATAACCGTACCACCCTCTATGATTATACCATTTATTGTTACTCAGATAAGGAGACCGATGAGGAGGCTTTGGAAGACCCGGATGCAATTTTTGAAGTGGAGGACGAGACCGAGATCACCACACCCAATAAGGTGACGTGGAACTTTGACGCGCGAGTGGCACTGGTCTATAACTGGCAACGCACTTATCTGCGTGTCTTTGGCCATTTCAACCGCTTTACCTATGGTAGTGACATCACTTGGGGACGACTTTATGACTGGAAAGTATATGCAGCATTCGGATTTAGATTCTAAACGTATCGCCGTTCTGCTCTCAGGAGGCGTTGACAGCAGTGTCGTGGTCTATGAGTTCGCCAAACTCGGACTCCATCCCGATTGCTTCTATATCAAGATAGGGCCTGAGGAAGAGGAGGAATGGGACTGCTCTTCTGAGGAGGATCTGGAGATGGCGACGGCTGTCGCCCATAAGTATGGCTGCAACCTCGAAGTGATTGACTGTCATCGTGAATACTGGGATCAGGTCACCCGTTACACGATGGAGAAAGTTCGGGCCGGTTTTACGCCCAATCCTGATGTGATGTGCAACCGATTGATTAAATTCGGCGCCTTTGATGAGAAACGGGGCCATGACTACGATCTCATTGCCACTGGCCACTATGCCCAGACGGAACTTGATGAGGCGGGTAGGAAGTGGCTTGTCACCAGTCCTGACCCTGTGAAGGACCAGACCGACTTTCTCGCGCAGATTTACGACTGGCAGTTGCGTAAGGCCATTTTTCCCATCGGCCATTACGTGAAGGACGAGGTGCGACAGATCGCAGAACGGGAACATCTGGTCAATGCCAAGCGCAAAGATTCCCAGGGCATCTGTTTCTTGGGTAAGATCAACTATAACGATTATATCCGTCGTTACCTTGGTGAAAACCCTGGTGAGGTCATTGAGTTTGAGACGGGGCATCGCATCGGTGAACACCGTGGTCTCTGGTTCCATACCATCGGTCAGCGCAAGGGCATGGGTTTCTCCGGTGGCCCCTGGTTTGTCGTTAAAAAGGATGTTCCTAACAACATCCTCTATGTCTCCCACGGTTATAACCCTGCCACAGCCTACAAAAGTGACTTCCCAGTGCATGACATCCATTGGTTGACGATGCCAGTACAAACGACTGATATTACCTTTAAAATCCGCCATACTCCTGAGTACTTACCTGGTACATTGGAGCAAACCTCGGATGATGCTTTCATCATCCATGCCCAGGATCCCATCCATGGTGTCGCCCCAGGTCAGTTCTGCGTCATCTATGATCAGAACCATCACCGCTGCCTCGGCTCCGCAGAAATCACAATTTAATAGTAAAATTATGAATTATTAAAGAATAATTTTGCAAATTCAAAAAATATCTGTACCTTTGCACCCATCTTTGTGCACTAAGATAAAAAAAGGTATATAGAAAAATAGCTATTTGATAATGAAAAAATATCTTTTTACGATGTTTTTATCGTGCTTAACCCTTATGGTTCAAGCACAGATGAGTGATACCCAGGTGATGCAGCAGATTCAGCGTGAGATGAAGTCGGGGGCGTCTCAGTCTCAGATTGCCACTCGCTTGATGCAGAAAGGTGTCACGATGCAACAGCTCCAGCGCGTACGCTCACAATATGAAGCGCTCAATGGTGGAACATCCTCCCGTTCTTCGGGTAACAATTCTGACGTATTGGTTCAGGATAGCCGTCTGCGAGATAACAATGGCGCCATCTTAGTGGACTCAGCAGGTAATGTCCTTTTTACCCAACAGGTGAAAGCTACGTCAGCTTTGGATGAAACAACTCGTGAGAAAATAAAGAAAGCTGAGTTGGATGACAATACTTACAATGGTAAAGTCGTCTTTGGCCGTGACATCTTTAATAAGAAGGCTCTCTCTTTCGAGCCGAATATGAATATCGCCACCCCGACGAGCTATGTCGTGGGCCCTGGCGATAGAGTTTTCATCGATGTCTATGGCGCTTCTCAGAAGTCTGAGCAGTTGCAAGTTTCTCCTGATGGTACCATCCAGGTCACTGGCTATGGCCCCATTCATATTGGCGGTTTGTCAGTGGCTCAGGCTAATGCCCGTATCAAGGAAACCCTTGGTACCCGCTATAAGAGTTCAGAGGTTCGTCTGACGGTTGGCCAGACACGCACCATCAGCGTGAATATCATGGGCGAGGTTGCTGCCCCTGGCACATATACCCTCAGTGCCTTTGCTACAGTTTTCCATGCCCTCTATATGGCAGGTGGTGTCAATGGCATTGGTACGTTGCGTAATATCAAAGTCTTCCGTGGTGGTCGCCAGGTGACTTCGGTCGATCTTTATGATTATATCCTCAATGGCAAGCTTACGGGCAATGTCCGTTTGGCTGACAACGATGTCATCATGGTCGGCCCCTTCGATTGTATTGTAGATATCGCAGGTTTTGTGAAACGCCCGATGGCTTACGAGATGAAGAAGAACGAGAGTGTGGCTACCCTGCTCAAATATGCAGGCGGTTTTGCTTCTGGCGCCTATCGTAAGGCGGTGCGTGTGAATCGTGTGGCAGGCGACCATTATTCTGCATATAATGTTCCCGAATTTGAAATGGCTGGTTTCAAGGTCGCTGATGGCGATTCTGTGACCGTCGATTCCATCTTTAAACGTTATGAGAATACGGTCACTGTCGAAGGCGCTGTTTTCCATCCTGGTCATTACGACTTGGGCAGTAATCCAACCGTCCGTACCTTGGTGGAGAGTGCAGGTGGTGTCACAGAGATTGCCTTTCAAGGTCGTGCAGTATTACATCGCATGAAACCCGATCGTACTTGGCGTGTAATCTCTGTGGATCTCGAAAGAATTCTTAATGGCACATTAGCCGATATCCCTTTGGAGAATGAGGATGTCCTTACCATTGCCGTCCGTCAGGATAAGACGAATGAACGAATCGTCACAATTTTAGGAGAGGTTTTGGTGCCTGGTACCTATGACTATGCAGAGAACGAAACTATCGAGGATTTGATTATTCAGGCTGGTGGTCTGACCGATGCTGCCTCTACAGCCCGTGTTGATGTCTCTCGTCGTATCATTGATCCGAAGGCGACGACCTATCGAAAGGATATTGCCCAGAACTTCTCCTTCACTTTGAAGGATGGTCTCTTGGTCGATGGTGATCGCAGTTTTACGCTGATGCCTTATGATGAGGTGATTGTACGCAGTAGCCCTGGTTATATGCCGCAGCGTAACATTATGGTATCTGGTGAGGTGCTCTATGAAGGTGTCTATACACTAAATAAGAAAAACTTGCGTCTTTCGGACGTGATCGCGATGGCAGGTGGTGTCACCGATCAGGCCTATGTCCGTGGTGCCCGAATCGAGCGTCCACTCAATGAAGATGAGAAGTTCCGCTTGGAACATCTATTGAAGATGGCACAAGTACAGGGCGGATCAGGATTGGATGCCAGCAAGATGGGGCAGGATACCGTTTATTATGTGGGTATCGAACTCGATAAAGCTTTGGCGAATCCTGGTAGCGATTATGACGTCGTCCTTCGAGAAGGTGACCGTCTGGTCGTACCGGAATATTCTGGAACAGTCAAAATCAATGGTAACGTGATGCATCCGAACACTGTAGCTTATATGGAGGGTAAATCGTATAAGTGGTATATCAACAAGGCTGGTGGTTATGGTAATGGTGCCAAGAAGTCTAAGGCTTATATTCTTTACCAGAATGGTCTCGTATCAAGGGTTAGTAAAGGTGAGATCGAGCCGGGTTGTGAAATCATTGTGCCCAACAAGACGCGTTCAGCTAATGAGACCATTTCTATGATTGCATCTTTGGGAACCTCACTGGCCACGATGGTAACCATGATTGCGACGGTGACCAATTTGATCAAGTCTTTCTAAATGTTTGTGACTATGGATGATAATCAGTTTGTGAAAGCTCAACATCCCAAGACTCCAATCGATTTTGGGGCTATTTGGGCTGCTATATTGAAACATAAAATACTCTATTGTAAGACATTGGGTATTGCCTTTGTGGTTGCGGTAATTATAGGATTATCTCTCCCCAAGACCTATAGCTGTCAAATTATATTAGCTCCTGAGTCTGGTAGTGGAGCAAGTAGTTTAGGTGGATTAGCTGCTTTGGCATCCTCTATTGGTGTGAATATTGGAGGAGGGTCACAAGGCGGAGATGCGATTACGCCAATGATTTATCCTGATTTGATGAAAAGTGTTGATTTTAAAACATCACTATTCTCAATAAAGGTGAAACGGAAAGCCGACAAGAAAACGATGACCTATTATGACTACTTGAAAAATGAGTGGAAAGAGCCTTGGTGGGAAGATTGGTTTGGATTAAGAGCACCCAAACCCCAAAAAGACACAATAGTAAATACTTTTGAGTTGACAGGTGAACAGACGCGCATTGCAGGCTTGGCAATTAAGAATGTTGTATGTAGAATTGATAAGAAGACCAATTTGATTACCATTGATGTGACGGCACAGGATCCTTATGTGGTGGCGTTATTAGCTGATTCTGTGAGAGCTCATTTGCAAGATTATTTAACAGAGTATCGGACTAAAAAAGCGCGTCATGATTTGGAATATCTTTCTATGCTGAATAGACAAGCCAAGAAAGATTATGAACGTATCCGCCAGGTTTATTATGAATATATGGATGCCAATCAGGATGTCTCGCTATTGTCAGCCACCCAACGACGGAATGACTTGGAAAATGAACTTCAGTTGGCGTATAATAACTTTACAGCCACTAGTGCTCAGGTGCTGGCTGCGAAGGCAAAAGTTCAAGAAGATACACCGGCCTTCACGCCCATCCAGTCAGCTACAGTGCCTTTAGGCCCCTCTGGTCCTAACACGAGAATGATCATGACGGGCTTTCTTTTCTTAGCTGTATTTTGTACCACCATCTATGCGCTTTACAAAGAGCATCAATTGAAACCGCTCCTCGGTCTCTCTTGATGATCACCGTTCTTTCACCCAATACACCATACCGAAGGACTTGCGGTCACTGAGGAATTTGCACTCGGGACGGTTGAGGAAGTTACCTATTTTAATATAGGATCCTTCATCCTCGGTGTAGGCACCCTTGAAGACCTTCTTCAGTCGGGCGGAGATATCCTTCAGCGTCATCCACTGGCCACCGTCGGGATTGGTCTCTGGCGTGCCAGCAGGTTTCTCGAAAAGTGACAACAGCTGTTCGCCGAGCTGACTGAGTTTCTGATAACGCAGGTTGTGCTCCATCAGGGCATGCTCTTCCTCACGGGTCAGATGGTAACGCATCCGCTGGCGTGATACCTCATATTCCAACTGTGCATAGAGCTGCGGATAGTCTATCGGTGTCTCGAAGTCAATGTCACATTCCACGTTCACACAGATAAACCGTCGGCTACCACTGGGATCCGTCAACGGCGTACTCTCATTCGTGGTACCGATGAACGAGGCATAACGACGATGACTCGAAAAGGCTTTGCCGTAGGGTGGGCGGTATTTCAGATCAGAGGTTGATACGAGGTACTTCAACACAATCTGTTGGCGCTGGGTGATCTTATCGAACTCGTCGAGGTTGATCAGCGCAAACGAGGTCAGTCCCAGGTTCAGGTCATGTTCATTCTTGAAGTTGATGCGGTCGTTGTAGTATTCGCGCTGGTCTCTGGGCAACAGAATGCGACAGAATGAGGTCTTGCCACACCCCTGTCTTCCTATTAAAATAGGTACGAGCGCGTTGCCCGTCAACTGTCCCTTGCCTCGCCACATCGCCACCATCGAGCGCATCCAGATATGGAAGAGGTAAGGCCACTCCTCAAAATCCGTTTTTACACGTTTTGCCAACGGCTCCACACGATCCTTGCCGTCCCACTTGGGCAGATGATCCAGGAAGTCCGTCATAGGCTCATAGAGTTCGATGTCATTGGAGTTCACGTAGCGGTTGATGTCCTTGTCCCAGCATTTTACACCCTGCGACAAGGCTCGCATCGTGATGGAGTTACGTGCCTCCTCCGTCAGATCCTGATAGCTGAAGCCATAACCCGTCCGCATACGGTATTCCGCCACCCCTCGCATCACATTCTTGCGCAACTCGTAGTTGGCGTTCAGGAACATATCCACCTTCATCATCATCAACGTCTCCGCAGGGATGTGCTTCATCGGTGTTGTGATATGCTTGCGTTGACGATATTTCTTCTCGTGCTCCTCACGATAGGCATTCTCAAACACCTTCTTCACCACATCGGGTTCCTTGCCGAGCGAGAGACTGAACATCGCCAATCGCTGAGCCACTGCCATCGCCAGACCTGACTCCTGACAATAGCCTGCCAACCGCGTGAGAATCAGATGGGTACGCCCTTCCTCCTCTGTGATGCCCACCGTGTCGTCGTAGGCTTTCGAGAGACAATACTCATAGATGAGGTTCATCGCATGACCGTTGTCTGAGCCAGGCATCAGCTTCTCCTGCTTCTCGGCATAGAGAGATACGGGCCGCACGGCCTTGGTCACATCGTCGCAATCGGTATAGAAAGCCTGTGCCGAAGGATTGTAATAGAGGTTGGGGTCGCAGCTGATATAACAATCCCTGTCAAGTGTAGGCTCCAGCTTCTCGATGGTCACACCGAGTTGCATGTTATAGGCTACACGGGCCTTCTCATAGAGGTTCGTATGGAAGTGATTGATATCGTCATCGCTCTCAGGCAGTCCACCATCGAACAACTCACCTCGACACACGATCTTCACACTCCGTCCACTGGCTCCCACAAAGGCGAGTAGGGTATGTGGAATCTGGGCAGCACCCTTACGAACGGCATCGGCCTCCTCCGAACCGGCCAAGTTGTTTACCTCCAACAACACCAGTCCGTTGTAAGCCCGCATCATGCGCTGCTTGTTCCTGTTCTCCATCAGTGAAGAGAAACACACTTTGGGGATGTCCTTCGTATAGAGATGGAACAGTCCGTCCATGGCGTCATACTTCTGACGCACTTCCACTAACGGATAGATGTCACGCAGCTGTCTGCACAGCTCTTCATAAGCCTGTTCTTGGATCATCTGTACGAGCTCGGACAGATCTACCTGTCTGAGTGTCACGGTGTTGCGGTAGTTCTTGACGATAGTAACTTTGGTCATGTGATAGCAATCATTGATAAACGTCCACAAAGGTACGAATAATTATTTTGTTGACCAAATTCTAATGCAACTATTTTCATCCAAACTTTTATATTTCTCTATACATTTCTACATTTTTATATTATCTATATGTCTTTCAGATAGTTAATAAATGTATAGAGACTTCATTCTCATATTCATCTATACATAGTAAATGAACTACGGGTCGTTCCTGACGTCTTTTCGGCTTGTTCACGTATCATCTCCGATGGAAAGATGACTTTGTTTCATAGGTGTTCCAATCTTTGAAACACTTTGTTTCTGCCTATGAAACAAAGTGTTTCCATTTACGAAACAAATTGTTTCCATGACTAAAACGAATAAGGAACATATTAAAAACCAGTAGATTAACTTGTGTTTTGATTCAATTATAGCATTTATTATCTATATAGTGTATAGATGCTTAACTTTTCGAAGCTCTATACATCATGAAAACCTCTATATTTTCAGTATTATTTGAGTGATATGTAGAAATGTATAGAGTTTTATAACTTTTTAGCTGAGAATATTTGTTTATCTCCAACAAATGTATTAATTTTGCTGCCGATATGAAGAAAAAAGAGCAACCCCCAAAGACCAAAGAGCAGATCTTTGCAGAGAAGGCAGATAACTACGGTGTCTGCTATAGCACGATCTGTCCCCTTCGTGAGCACTGCCTCCACAGTATCCTTGCCAGTTACAAACCCCAAGACAGAATATACACCAACTGTGTCAACTTGAATAATCCACAGATGCAGCGTGAGGATTGTCCGCTGTTCAGCAAGGACGAGCCCATCCGCATGCCTATAGGGATCTCCACTGTTTATTATGATATGCCTGGCCGTATGGAGCGTGCTATCAAGAACCACCTCATCCATGTCTATTCCCGCAAACGCTACTACGAGTACCACAACGGCACCCGTCCCATGACGCCCGATGTGGAACGCTACGTCCGCAAGACCCTCAAAAACTATGGCTGGACACAAGAGCCCACCTTCCACGGCTACGTTGAAGAATATCTGTGGTAATTTTAAAAAATATCGGACATCAATTGCTTTAGAATGAGAAAAATGATTAAATTCTTAGATTTACAGGCTATCACGGCTATGCATGGTGATGAAATCAAGGCGGCAGTTAATCGCGTCATAGACTCTGGTTGGTTCCTACAGGGAAAAGAGAATCAACAGTTTGAATCGAATTTTGCAAAATATGTAGGCACAGATCATTGTGTGGCTGTGGCTAACGGCTTAGATGCCTTGAGATTGATACTCCGAGGCTATAAAGAAATAGGTATCATGAAGGATGTTGATGAGATTATAGTACCTGCAAACACCTACATTGCAACCATTCTTGCTATAACGGATAATAACCTTGTGCCGATATTGGTTGAACCTACATTTGATCATCTTGAAATGGATATTGATCAGGTAGAGCAACATATCACGCCGAGAACTAAGGGCGTGATGACTGTTCATCTTTATGGACGTATCGCCTACAATGACAAATTAGTTGAGATATGTAAAAAATATGGGCTGAAATTGATGGAAGACTGTGCTCAAAGTCATGGCTGCGCTTGGAAGGGTATAAAGACCGGCGCATTGGGAGATGCTGCAGCCCATAGTTTTTATCCCGCTAAAAATCTTGGAGCTTTGGGTGATGCCGGTGCAGTTACAACCAATGATCAGGAACTGGCCTCTGTCGTCAGAGCGTTGGCTAACTATGGTAGCCCGCACAAATATGAATTTAAGTATGTTGGTATGAACAGTCGTATGGCTGAGACGGATGCTGCAGCTTTGGATGTTAAATTAAAGTATCTGGATGAGGATAACCAGGCACGTCAGAAACTGGCTGCATATTATTATAAAAACATCAAAAATCCACTGATTACTTTGCCCAAGCGCCTTGCTGATGAGAATAACGTATATCATCAATTTCCAATTTTCTGTGAAAAAAGAGATAGGTTGCAGGAATTCTTGAAAGATAATGGTATCCAGACTTTGATTCATTATCCGATTCCCCCTCATAAGCAGGAATGTTACAAGACATGGAACAATCACACTTACCCTATCACGGAAAAAATTCATAATCTGGAGTTATCGATACCAATGAATCAAGTGTTAAAAGAATCAGAAGCTAAGCTTATCGTTGATAGCCTTAATTCTTTTAGACCTTTATAAAAACTGAAAATACTTACAGTTTTCTTTGGTAGATTCCCAAAATAGTCGTACCTTTGCGGCATTAAAAGGGAATCGATTCCAAAAGTAGTACCTTTTTGGAGATGTTTTTTTAATTGTAACGTGTCTAACGCTCTGGTTATAAGTTGGTTATGCCTATGTGTTAGGAAGATTTTTGTTTGTCTTTGTTTATGGAAGTAATTAAAACTGCCATTGATGGTTTGTTTATTATTGAACCACGAATCTTTGAAGATTCGCGCGGTTATTTCTTCGAATCCTTCTCTCAACGAGAGTTTGATGAGAAAGTTGGCAAGATCACTTTCGTCCAGGATAACGAAAGCAAATCAAGCTATGGTGTAATGCGTGGTCTCCATTTTCAGCGCCCACCATATACGCAGACCAAATTGGTTCGCTGTGTCAAGGGTGCAGTCTTGGATGTCGCTGTAGATATTCGTAAAGGATCTCCTACCTACGGTCAACATGTAGCCGTAGAGTTGACTGAAGATAATCATCGTCAGTTTTTTATATCCAAAGGCTTTGCCCACGGTTTTGCTGTACTGAGCGAAGCAGCAGTCTTTCAATACAAGTGTGACGAGTTCTATCATCCTGAAGCCGATGGTGGTATCAGTATCCTTGATGAATCATTAGGAATCGATTGGCGCATCCCAACGGATAAAGCAATCCTTTCGGAGAAAGATACCAAGCATCCTTTACTAAAGGATTTCTATAGCTCCTTTGATATTGAAGTTGATTTATACAAATAATTTGATGAAAGAAAATTGGACATTAGTTATTAAACCACAAGAGAAATTGTGGAGTGTGGATTTTAGAGAGATATGGCGATACCGTGATTTGATAGAATTGTTTGTCAAACGAAATATTGTGGTACAGTATAAACAGACGATTCTAGGTCCGCTTTGGTATATCATTCAGCCAATTCTGACGGTTGCCATGAATATGGTGGTGTTTGGTGGAATTGCTGGAATGGGAACAGACGGCGTGCCACAGATTTTGTTTTATTTAGCAGGAAATGTTTGTTGGTTCTATTTCGCTGACTGTCTGAACCAGACATCAAAGACCTTTGTCGATAATCAGGCCATGTTTGGAAAAGTCTATTTCCCACGCATGGTAGTTCCGATCTCTACAGTTCTCAGCAATCTCTTACGTTTTGTCATTCAGTTCGCACTATTTGTAGTGCTATATCTTTATTATTTCTTTATCGGTTCAAGTGTTTGCCCCAATTGGTATATCCTGCTTCTTCCGTTATATATTGTGATGTTGGCAGGAATGGGACTTGGCTTTGGTATTTTGGTGTCTTCTATGACCACAAAATATCGTGATCTTACAGTCCTTTTCACATTTATAGTACAGTTATGGATGTACACTACACCAATTGTTTATCCTCTAAGTATGGTACCCGAAGGAAAACTCCGAATGCTGGTTTTGGCAAATCCGATGACTCCTGTCATTGAAGGCTTTAAATATGCAACCCTTGGTCAGGGTTATTTCTCGTGGGCAACCCTTAGCTATAGTTTTGTATTTATGAGTGTTTTACTTGTGATTGGGGTTGTGATATTTAACAAGGTGCAACGCTCTTTCATGGATACTGTTTGATGATGCTAAAGATTTGATATGAAGGCAATAGAATTTGAAAATGTTGGCAAACAATATAGATTAGGTCTTGTATCTACGGGTACGATCAGTCATGATCTGAATCGTTGGTGGGCAATGAATGTCCTCCATAAAGAGGATCCTTACCTGAAGATTGGAGAAACCAACGATCGCTCGCATAAAGGACAGAGTGATTATGTCTGGGCTTTGAAGGACATTAATTTCTCGGTTGAAGAAGGAGATGTCGTAGGTATCATTGGAAAAAACGGTGCAGGAAAGAGTACATTGCTGAAACTTCTTTCGAGAGTGACTGCCCCAACTATTGGTCAGATCAGGGCAAGAGGAAGGATTGCTTCTTTATTGGAAGTAGGAACAGGCTTCCACCCGGAAATGACAGGCCGTGAGAATATCTATCTCAATGGTGCTATTATGGGTATGACCAAGGCGGAGATCTCCCGCAAATTAGATGAGATCGTCGAATTCTCTGGCTGTGAACGCTACATTGATACACCCGTAAAGCGTTACTCTTCAGGTATGACCGTTCGTTTGGGCTTTGCTATTGCAGCTCATTTGGAACCAGAGATCCTGGTTGTTGATGAAGTCCTGGCTGTTGGTGACGCAGAATTCCAAAAGAAAGCCATCGGAAAGATGCAGGATGTGTCAAAAGGTGAGGGACGAACAGTGCTGTTTGTCAGTCATAATATGGCCAGCATTCGTTCCTTATGCAATCATTGTGTTTTAATGGAAAATGGTACTGTAAAAGCTATAGGTGAGGCCGATAATATATGTAATCTCTACTTACAAAGCGGAGTGAATAATTTAGGCGCAGAATGGGAGGTCCCATTGGCTGACAAAAACTTTCAAATGTATAAAGCAGAAATAATTGATATGGGAGGAAACATTCGAAATAATTATTCATGTGATGAAGAATTTATTATTCGGATGTATTTTAATGTTAGAGAACGTGTTCCAGGCATTTATGGGTATCTTGATTTTATTCGCCAAGATGGAACTTCTGTTTGGATATCGGACAGTAATGATATTGAATTTAATAAATTGGAGAAACTCCCTATTGGGAAATCATTGGTAGAGATTCGTGTTCCGAAACGATCATTAGGAGCTGGGAAATATAATATTTATTTAAATTTTACTAGCAACCAGAATGCTGGTGGATGGAATGTGGATTCTCCAAAGGACATATGTGCGCTTAGTATATACGATGATAGAAGTTATCGTGGAGATTCTAGGGGAGGCTATTTGAGTACATTACTTGATTGGCATTTTGTAGAGTGACGCTTTCCAAAACAAGAATTGCCATTTTACTTTTGATCAATGCATTATGCCAAATAAAAAAATAGCAATAATTGGAGGTAGTTATCTTCAACTGCCAGTTGTAAAGAAAGCCAAGGAAATGGGTATAGAAACCCACTGCTTTTCATGGCGTGATGGTGCTGTGTGTGCCGATGTGGCGGATTTTTTCTATCCAATATCTATTATTGAAAAAGAACATATTTTAGAAAAGTGTCAAGAAGTTGGAATTGATGGGATTACCACAATAGCTTCTGATACTGCCGTTCTCACAGTGAATTATGTGGCATCCCATTTGGGATTACGATCGAACTCTGATAACTATTCAGAAGTAACGACCAATAAGTATAGGATGCGTCAGTGCTTCATAGAAAATGGTGTACCTTCACCTAAATTTACCTTGGTAGATGATGATAATCATTATCAAATAACAGAATTTAAGTTTCCTTTGATTGTCAAGCCAACTGATCGCTCAGGAAGTCGTGGCGTGGAGAAGGTGCTCGATTCTGTACAGTTGGATGAAGCGATAATTAGGGCAAGGAAAGAATCGTTTGAGCGTAAAGCTATCATAGAAGAGTTTGTTACAGGGAGAGAGGTTAGTGTTGAATCAATCTCTAATGAAGGAGTACATTTTATTCTTCAGATTACAGATAAAGTGACAACAGGTGCTCCTTTTTTTGTGGAGTTAGAGCATCACCAGCCATCATCATTATCAGAAGAAATAAAACAACGGATAAAAGATATTGTGCTACATGCATTGGATGTCCTGCATATCAAATATGGAGCTTCTCATTCTGAATTGAAAATAACGGAAGATGGCGATATTAAAGTGATCGAGATAGGAGCTCGTATGGGTGGTGATTTTATTGGCTCTAATTTAGTTCAACTTTCCACTGGTTATGATTTCTTAAAAGGAGTGATAGAAGTGGCATTGGGTGAGTTTCATCAACCACAAATCACTGAACATAATTACTCTGGAGTGTATTTCTTGTCTGAAGAGACAAAGTCATTAATGCCTGTTATTGAGAATTGGAGAGATTACCCAGAGATAGTTGAAGCGGATATAACGGATTCTGAACTTCGCCACATAGAATGTAGTGGAGATAGGAGTGGGTATTTGATTTACAAAAGCTCCTCAAAGTTTAATGTTTGATATAGGCAGAATGATGAAAAATGTTGTTGTGTTTGGGGCGACTGGAACAGTAGGGGCATATACATGCTTATATTTAATTGAGCATTTTTATAGTGTTATTGCAGTAGGAAGTAGGGGCTCAGATAATGGTTTTTTTTCAGATTATGGCATTAAGTATTATTCGGTAGATGTCCGGAATAAGTCTGAGTTTAACAAATTGCCATATCAAGATATCTATGCTGTCGTTAATTTAGCAGGAATGCTGCCTGCTCGTATGGAGGGATATATCCCCCAGCGATATATTGATATCAATATGACAGGTGCCCTGAATATTCTAGAATATTGCGCAAAGGCAAATGTAAATAGAGTTATTTACTCGCAATCTATTTCTGATGTCGCTCGTTTGTGTGGCAGTCCAAAACCAATCAGCTCTGATGCGCCAACAAGTTTCCCATTGAATAATGACCATAGTGTCTATTCAATCACAAAGAACGCTGCAGTATCGCTTTTGGAGCATTATTCTGCAAAGTACGGATTTAAGCACTTTATATTGAGATTTCCCAATATATACCTTTATCATCCTAACCCCTATTATTATGTAGATGGGGAGAAAAGATGGCAAGGATATAGGCTAATGATTCATAAAGCCATGCATGGTGAACCTCTAAGTATTTGGGGTAATCCTAAAAAGGTACGTGACATTGTCTATGTGAAAGACTGCTCGCAGATTATTGAAAAGTGTGTTTCTACAGCGGATGCTCCTAATGGAACTTATAATGTGGGAACAGGTGTTGGTACCACAATGGAGGAACAAGTACGGGGTATTGTAGAAATCTTCTCTCCCAAAAATACACCATCTGAAATATCGTATGATCCAACAAAACCTGATGCAGTTGAGTATGTCTTTGACATGAGTAAGGTTAAAAAGTACCTTGGATATAAGTCCCAATACGATTATATTTCGTATTTAGAAGATTTTAAGAAAGAGATGCTACTACAGCGGTTTGAAAGACTTTGGGGTAGAGACTTAGTAGAATAACTATAACGAAACAATATGAAAATTGATTTTAATCGTCCATTTTTGACGGGGAAAGAAGCGCATTATATGTACCAGGCAGTTTATACAGGAAAACTGTCAGGTAATGGTGTGTTTACAAAGAAATGTCAGCAGTTTTTTGAGAATAAATATGGTTTCAAGAAGTGTATTCTGACTACTTCAGGAACAGATGCTTTAGAGATGGCTGCAATCCTTTGCGATGTGAAACCTGGCGACGAGGTTATTGTTCCTTCATATACATTTGTTTCATCCGCACTTGCTTTTGTTCGTCAGGGAGCTAAGATTGTATTTGCCGACAGCTATGCTGATAACCCAAATATTGATGTAGATAAGATAGAGGCACTTGTTACAGACAAGACAAAGGTAATTGTGCCTGTTCATTATGCTGGTATTGCTTGTGACATGGATAAAATCATGGATATCGCCAATAGACACAATCTTTTTGTGGTAGAAGATGCTGCCCAGGCTATTGATTCATATTATAAGGGGAAGCCACTTGGAGGCATAGGCCATTTCGGATGTTTCTCTTTCCATGAGACGAAGAACGTTACTGCTGGTGGTGAAGGCGGATTACTTGTTGTAAATGATGAGCGTTTTATTCGTCGTGCTGAAATTATTTGGGAGAAGGGAACTAATCGTGCAGAGTTTTTCCGTGGCATGGTGAATAAGTACGGCTGGGTAGATACAGGCTCAAGTTTCCTTCCTTCAGAGATTAATAGTGCGTTCCTATGGGCACAGCTTGAAAATCTGGAGATGATTCAAAGTCGCAGAAAGCATATTTGGAGCATGTATCATGACGGACTAAAAAATCTTGTTGAAAAGGGATGTGTAAGTATGCCAAACATACCTGACTATGCCACAAATAATGGTCACATGTTTTATATGGTATGTCGATCGCTTAATGAACGTACTGATCTAATCAATTATTTAAAACAGCATGATGCATTGGCGGTATTTCATTATTTAAGCCTTCATAAGAGTGAATATTATGTGAGTCATGGTGGCAAAGAAGTTGATTTGCCAAACTGCGACAAGTTTGCAGATCAACTTGTGCGTCTGCCTATGTATTTTGACTTGAAAGATGAGGATGTCGAGTTTGTTATTAGTAAAATCAAATCTTTTTATTCTGTAGAGTAAATATGCCACTAATATCTATAGTCTCTCCTGTTTATAGGGGAGAGAAAATGGTTCATGAACTGGTTAGGCGAATAACCGAAAGTGTTTCTAAGATCTCAGAAGACTTTGAGATTATTTTGGTAAACGATTCCTCTCCTGATATGTCATGGGCTGAAATTATGAAGGAGTGTGAGAACGATAAACGCGTAAAAGGAATCAATCTTAGTCGTAACTTTGGACAGCCAAGTGCTATTGCTGCGGGTATGCAGTATGTAAAAGGTCAATGGGTGGTAGTAATGGATTGCGATTTGCAGGATAATCCTGAGGATATTCCCAATCTTTACAAAAAAGCAATGGATGGATTTGATATGGTTTTGGGGTTAAGAGTAGAAAGACATGATACTTTCTTAAAAAGACTATCATCTACTTTGTTCAATAAGGTTTTCTCTTATTTATGTGATGTTGACTCAGATAAAAGACCTTCAAATTTTGGTATATATAAGCGAGACGTGATTGACCAATACAATAGATTATCAGAGCGGGGTGAGGCATTCTTGATTCTTTTGAGAGGATTAGGTTATAAGGTTGCAACCATACCTATACATCATAGCGAGAGACTTGAAGGCAAATCTTCTTATTCATTGAAGAAACTTTTGAAATTTGCATTTAACTTGATTGTTACCAATACGAACAAGCCATTAAGACTTATGGTATATTGGGGTGTATTAATGTCAATGTTGTCCGTTCTGTTTGCATTATATAATGTTTTTGCTTATTTTTTTGGCTATATTAATCTTCCAGGATTCACAACAACGGTATTCTCAATATGGTTTGTTGGTGGGCTAATTATGATGCAATTAGGAATTCTTGGAATATATGTAGGCAAGATATTTGATAAGATAAAGGGGCGCCCAATATACGTGGTAATGGATAAAGTTAATGTGGATTGTTGATATGAGTAAAAAGAATGCAGTATATAGTATTTTATTAGTTTTCGCTTTTTTGATTTACTCATCTTCTGGAATTTTTACTAAATTGGCATCCAGAGTTAGTTTTCTTTCAATTGAATATTGTCTATATTTTGCCATTGTTATTCTAATACTTGCAATCTATGCGGTATTATGGCAGATCATATTGAAATCAACTCCATTGTCTCAAGCGTTTTTGTTTAAGAGCTCAACTGTGATTTTTTCGCTACTATTTGCATCTTGTCTGTTTGGCGAACATATAACTCTCCAGAATATTGTCGGTGCTTCGACCATAATTGCTGGTATTATTGTAAATTCATATAGTTACTCATCGTGATTTACTATTTGTTAGTGTTAATCGGCGTTTTTGCTTGTTCTGCATCACAACTTCTTTTAAAGAAGAGCGCTTCAGAAGATCATCATCATGCAATTAGTGTGATGCTCAATTGGAAAGTGATGCTCTCATATGCTATCATGTTTATCACGTTGGTAACCAATATCTTCGCCATGAAGAATGGCGTGCAACTGAAGGATATGCCGATCCTCGAGGCTACAGGATATATTTTCGTACCAATTCTTTCGATGTTGTTTCTATCTGAGAAGATAAAGAGGAATAATATTGTGGCAATTGGCTTGATTATAATAGGACTCATCACGTTTTATGCATAATTTGAGTAATAAGAATGCCGTCATCCTGGGAATAATTGTTGTGGTGATTATGATGTTACCATATATTATCTTGGGAGAAGATGCTTTTATAACGATACATGATTTTTTGGATAGTAATCCAGTACATGTAAAAACAATCTTGTCGTTGGGATTGGTTGGAGATCCAGATGGTGTACTTCCTGTTTTAGATGGAGTTCCGAGTTTGAATTACCTATCTTTAGTTCCTATAGACATAAAGACAATCTTATATATAATACTGCCATTGTATTGGGCTATTGTATGCAATATTTTTTTCGTAAGATTGATAGCCATCCTTGGTATGTATGTGCTTTGTTATAACTATATAATAAAGGGGAATGCTTTATATTCATTATTAGTTGCTATCCTGTTTTGTTTGATTCCATTTTATGCTGATTATGGATTGTCATCTGCGGGAGTACCGCTTTTCTTTTATTGTATTCTAAACCTTGAGCATAAGAAAAAGTTATGGATGTCATATGTACTCATTATCTTTTTTGCTTGTAATTCTTCATTGGTTCTGGTAGGTGTTTTTCTTTGTTTGTTATGGGGTGGATGGATCGTTTATAAATGGATTGTTGAGCGTACGGTTCCTAAAAACCACATTATTGGTATAATTCTTCTTGTTTTGGTATATCTATTTGTAAATGTATCGATCATCTATAATTACTTCTTTCCAACAGATATCATTTCCCACAGAGTTGAATTCGTTAACTCAGAATCATTGTCAGATTTATTAATTGGAGTCTATAATTGTTATGTTTACTCTCAATATCATGCTGGTTGTCTCTGGGCTGTGCCGATTTTACTTGTAACTTTCATAATCTTTTTTAGATATGGTAAATTTGACAAGCAGGTGAGATATTATAGTGGAGCATTCTTTCTTGTCGCTGCCCTGATTATGATAGGAAGCATTGCCAGATTGCTACCTTTTGAAATTACAAAATCATTCCAATTTGACCGATTCTACTTTTTATATCCTTCTGTATGTTTCATAATATTAGCAAAGGCTTTTTCTTTTATTCCTAGTAAACAACTTTTGGTTTTTGTGTTATCTGGAGTGATTGCAATAGGAAATTATGTTAATGATGGAGATTTTAATAAAGAACTATCTACCAATTATAAGAAATTGTTGGGGAGAAATAATGCAACTGTTCCATCTTTTAAGCAGTATTTTGATGAAAAGTTATTTTCTAACATCATAAAAGATTTGAATTTAGAACAAGATTATAGATGTAAAGTTGTTTCTTTAGGAATGTATCCTTCTGTAACTGAATATAATAATTTCTATACATTAGACTCTTATGTGTTCAACTATTCTATAGATTATAAACATTGGTTTAGAAAAGTAATAAAAGGAGAATTAGAAAAGAGTGAGACTCTTCGAAAGTATTTTGACGAATGGGGGTCGCGCTGTTATATATTTTCATCTGATTTGGGCCTAAAATTCTTATATGGTAAAACAGACAATGTGGGTTTGTCTAATTTGGAAATAAATATATCAGAATTAAGAAATCTTGGTTGTGATTATATCTTTTCTGCTGTTGAAATTAAGAACTATAAAGATTTGAAGTTATCTTATGTGAATTCATATACGACAGACCAGTCATATTATAATATTCGAGTTTATAAATTGAATTAAACAGATAATATCTTGATGTTAGGCATTTATTATATGAAAGTTAATGCAATCATTCAAGCCCGTTGTGGCTCAACCCGTTTCCCCAATAAGGTATTTGCCCTTATTGATGGTAAACCGCTGCTATGGCATGTGGTGAACCGTCTTAAATATGCTACAAAGATTGATGACATCATTGTGGCTACCACCGTCAGTGAGAAAGACGATAAGATTGAGGAGTGGTGCAAGAAGAACAACGTACACTGCTTCCGCGGCAGCGAGGAGAATGTACTGAATCGCTACTACAGTGCATCTGAGGCATTCCCCTCTGACTTTGTGGTACGCATCACAGCTGATGATCCCTTTAAGGAGCCTCAGGTGATAGATGCTGTAATTACAAAACTTATTGAAGAAGGCTACGACCACGTGACAAACAATCTTCCTCCTTCATTCCCTGAGGGTTTGGATTGTGAAGCTTTTAAGAAATCTGCGCTTGACCTTTCTGAAAAGGAAGCAGAGACTGCTTTTGAGCGTGAACATGTTACCCAGTACATCTATCATCATCCTGAGATTTTCAAGATAGGCAATGTAAGCAATGGTGAGAACTTGTCTTACCTGCGTTGGACTGTTGATAAGGATGTGGACTTTGAAATGGTGAAGGCCGTGTATGCTCACCGTGATCCTGCCAACAAGGGCGTCTTGCTGATGGATGAGATCCTTGAAATATTGAAAGCCAACCCGGAAATTGCCAAGATAAACTCCGAAGTAGAAAGAAGTGCAATGTATAAATAATCCTAATAATTTGTTTTTATGGAACGTATTTCCGATTTAGAAAGAAAGTATGTAAATGAGGCTTTGGATAATGCCTTTGCAACATCCAAGAACTCCATTTTCAACTCTCGCCTTGAAAAAGAGTTTGCGGAAAAGTTTGGAGTTAAATATGCCATTGGCAGTAGCAATGGTACAGCGACGCTTCATCAGGCTGTCGCAGCCCTTGGAATTAAACCTGGTGATGAGGTTATTGCCCCAGCTTTGACCATGGCCAGTTCTTCATTTGGCATCGTTATGGCTGGCGTCAATCCAGTCTTTGCTGATAGTGACCGTGAAACTTTCCAGATTTCTGCTGAGAGCATTGAAAAGTGCATTACCCCTAATACCAAGGCCATCATGACAGTTGCCCTATATGGTTTTTGTCCCGACTACGATAAGATTTTGGAGATTTGTAAAAAGCATAATCTCTATCTGATAGAGGACAATGCTGAGGCTTTTGGTGCTAAGTATAAAGGAAAACTGGTTGGCACATTCGGTGATTTCTCCAGCTTCAGCTTCCAGGCTTCCAAGCACCTGACAACAGGTGAGGGTGGTATGTTGCTGACCAATAATTTGGAGTTTGCTGATGAGGCTCGTCGCTTTGGTTGCTTGGGGTATGGTAGCGTAGGTGCTACCAAGCAGAAAATTTCCCGCAATGATATTCAAGACCCTGCCTATTTCCGTCATGTGAGTGTTGGTTTCAACTATCGTATGTCTGAGTTGCAGGCGGCTTGTGCTCTTGGTCAGCTCCAGCGTTCTGATGAACTGGTTGCAAACCACAAGAACTGCGCTAAGATCTTTGCTGAAGCAATTCAGGGACAGAACCTGCTGATACCCGAAAAGGGACCTGAAGGTTGCGAGTCTTCATACTGGACCTATTGCTGTGTACTCAATACTGACAATCCTCAGAAGGATTGGTATGAGTTCCGTGACTTGTTCCAGAAGAACGGTGGTGATCCTTACTATGCTGCTTGGAAACTCTCATATCAGGAGCCTGCTTTCCAGAACATTGTCCACAAGCAGCCGGGCATTTGGCAGTCATATGAGCCTGGCCTTTGCCCGAACTCTGAGTATCTGCAGTTGCGCATGATTCAGCTTAAAACCAATTATTGGAATATTGATGAGTGCAAAGTTCAAGCTGAGATTCTTCACAAAACAATTAATGAGTTTCAAAAATAGTAACCATATATGTTAGACTTTAATCAAAACATCAAGATCGGTGACCGCATGATAGGCCCCGACTATCCCACCTATATCATTGCAGAGATTGGTGGTAACTTCGATGGCAGCTTGGAGAAAGCCAAGCGACTCATTGATGCAGCGAAAGAAGCTGGCGCAGACTGCGCCAAGTTCCAAACCTTCAAGGCTGAGAGTATTGTCTCTGAGGGTGGTTTCTCCAAGATGCAGCTCCATGGTGTACACGGCTCTTGGGGCCGTACCGTCAGTGAGGTGTTCAAGGATGTGGAACTTCCTTTGGAGTGGCACCAGGAACTGGCAGACTATTGTAAGAAGGTTGGCATTGACTTTTCTACCTCTCCTTACAACAAAGAGGCCGTTGACCTCTGCGCCAAGATGAAACTTCCATTCATCAAGATTGGTTCCGGTGAAATCACCTGGCTGGAAATGCTGGACTATATTGCACGTCAGGGTATGCCCATCATGCTGGCTACTGGTGACGCCACCATGTCTGAGATTGATGAGGCTGTGCGTACTATTGAGAAGACCGGCAATAAGAACTTTGTGCTGATGCAGTGTATCACTAACTATCCTTCCAAACTTGAAAGTGCCAATGTGAATGTGCTGAAGACCTATCAGAGTGCCTTTGGTTGCTTGACTGGTTACAGCGACCACGCTCCCGGTCCCGTGGTGGCTATTGCTTCAGTGGTTCTTGGTGGTCGTGTCATTGAAAAGCACTTCACCTTGAACAAGAAGGATAAAGGTCCTGACCATCCTCATTCTATGGAACCCGCTGAATTCAAGTTTATGGTAGATAGCATCCGTGAAGTTGAAAAGGCAATGGGTAGCACACGTAAGGAGGTCCAAAAGGAGGAAGGCGAGACCGTATTCGTACAGCGTCGTTGTCTCTATGCCAAGAAGGATTTGAAGAAGGGGCAGGTAATTACCGAGGATGATCTGGATGTATTGCGTCCTGCTCTGGGTATCTTGCCTAAGTATAAGAACGTGGTCATTGGCAAGACTGTCAATAAGGACATTCCTGCCCGTGATCCTATTTTCTGGGAAGATCTTTAAAAGATGATTACAGACAGAGAAAAAATTTTAGCAATCGTAGACAATGATTGCCTGATGCACTCTGATGCCGCAATCTTGTTGGAGGGTGATGGTTTCTTCCGTTTTCAGAAGGCTGTTGACCTCTACAAGAGAGGTATGGTGGATAGGATCGTTTTCAGTGGCAATATCATTGACAAAGATTATGGTAGCTTCCCTTATGAAGAGGTGGCCCCTTTTATCCTGAACCAAGGAGTGCCTGAGAATGATCTTATTCATGAGGATAAGTCCCTTCATACGCGCCAGCAAGCTGTTGAGGTGGTAAAGATGGCTATGGAAAATGGTTGGAAGAAACTTGCTCTTGTTGCTTCTCATGAGCATCAATATAGAGCTTATCTCACATTTCTTAGGGAAGTGTTAGATACCAAGAGCAGCATCCTCCTCTATAATGCGCCTGTCCGTAACTTGGCTTGGTTTGTTGACAGTGGTTGGGGGATGCGTTTTGAACGCTTAACTGCTGAATTTGAAAGAATAGAAAAATACTCTGCTATGGGGCATCTTGCCACTGCAGATGAAGTCATAGAATATCAAAAGTGGAAAGAGAGCAAATTAGACAGCTCTTCGGAGTCAATTTCGTTGGCAAGGAAGAATTGAAGCCTTTTTTTAAGGCTTTGGGTTTTGGTGAGGTTGAGATACTGGAGAAGCCAATCCATTACAGGGATGCTGACTTGCATAAAGCTGCAAGCGAAGGCTATATATTAATATATGGCGTTCGTAATATCAATGGGCAGATTATCACCTTAAAGTTCTTCCGTGAGAAGTTTGGAGTTAATCCTGACGAATCAGAACCGTGCTTATATAATCAAGACTGGTACATGAAAGAAGATTTCATGGATTTGACACTTGATGATAGGTGGTATCTAATAAAGAAAGACGTATTTGAAGAATCACGTGCAGTTATGCCTGCTGATTTGGCTCAGCGGGGTTTAATATTCCCTCCTGCAATTCTTTGTGGTTATACTTTCTTTGCTTACTTCTATGCCCGTAAAGAGTATCTGTGGTGGCACGACTTTGTGTGGTGCTGCGACACTGATCATAATGGAGATCGCATTTATGTAGGAAAGTACCATGATATAGATGGTGTTAATAAGAATGGTTTTAGCATTCATAGACATCTTGCTTTGCGCCCATGTTATGGGGGTATAAGTGTGATCTGATTGAGGTTAATGATTGATGTGAATTATGAGAATATGTGATATTTTGAAATTGTGTGTTCCACCAATTGTTTCAATTATGAAGAATAAGCTGAGGAATGAAAAGCGTTCTTTAGTCCGAAATCTTCTCCCACAAATAGAGCATCAGTCCAGCCGAGTGGTAGTAATAGGGAATGGCCCTTCTCTCAATAGCTCAATTGAGAAATATAAAGAAGAGATTGCACAAAGTGATATTATCGTAGTAAATGAATTTGGCGCAACAGATCTTTTTGAAGTTTTTAAGCCCAAACTTTATGTCTTTGCTGATCCTGCTTATTTTACTCTTCCTGAAAATATGAAAGATTCTGTTATGAATCTTTTTCAAACAATAGTAGCGAGAACCAATTGGCCCATGCATATCATAATTCCTTATTCTTATAAAGAGGCTCATTCATTGGAGATTTTTCGTCGAAACAAATATATAACAATTGATTGTTATTATGATGGTAGTCAAGATGTTGGTAAGAAGTCTAAATTTGAGGCCTGGGATGAAAATCTGATTGCTCCCCCTGCCCAAACAGTATTAAATACATGTGTTTACATGGCTATATATTGGAACTACAAAGAAATATATTTGATTGGTGCAGATACTTCCTTTCTGGAGAGTTTAAGAATTGATCAAGAATCTAATGATATTTTTATTAAAAATGCTCATTTTTATAAAGAAGAGGATGTATATTCTAATGACTATTGTGATTCTTCTAAAGGGACAAAAATGGAAGGCTGGACTTTACACGATTTGATATATGCTTATGGTAAAATGTTTGAATTGTATGCAGAGTTAAATAAATACGCAGCCTATAAGGGTGTAAAGGTATATAATGCAAGTGAGTATTCTTGGATAAATGTATTTGAAAGAAAGAAATTGGCATGAGTTTGATGCTTTTTTTTAGGAAAATAATAAGAAGGATTGTTAAAAGTTCAATTCCAGAAATCTATTACTTGGAGAGTATTAAAGAGTCTGGCATGAATAGTTGGATACACGATTCCGAAGTCAGTGCATATGCCAAACTATATCCTGTATATCATGTGTCTGGTTCAAAGATAGGCGATTATACATACATTGCAAACAATTCTTCTATATCTATGACAGAAATAGGGAAGTTTTGTTCTATAGGGCCAAATCTATTATGTGGATGGGGTATTCATCCTATTGATGGAATCAGCACCTCTCCGATGTTCTATTCCACGATGAAACAAAATGGAATGACACTTTCTCCAGAAGATAAAGTGGCAGAAAGAAAGCCTATTAAGATCGGCAATGATGTTTTTATTGGTGCTAACGTTACGATATTGGATGGAGTAACGATTGGGGATGGTGCTGTAATTGGTGCGGGTGCTGTTGTGTCAAAAGATATTCCTCCCTATGCTGTGGCTCTAGGAACCCCCATTCGGATATTGCATTACAGGTTTAGCGAGGAGATTAGAAACCGTTTGTTAAAACTGAAATGGTGGAACTTTAGTCGAGATAAACTACAAGACGTAGAATGTTTTTTTCTTGATGTTGAATCTTTTCTTGAGAAATATAAGAGTGATTCGTTATGAAACTATCAATTATTACAATCAATTATAATAATAAAGAGGGCCTCCGTAAAACTATTGATTCAGTAATTACTCAAACTTTTGAAGATTATGAATGGATCATTATTGACGGTGGTAGTATTGATGGTAGTAAGGAATTGATAGAACAATATCAGCAGCATTTTGCATATTGGTGTAGTGAGCTGGACAAAGGCGTATATAATGCCATGAACAAAGGAATTGAACATGCTCGTGGTGAATACCTTCTCTTTTTAAATTCTGGAGATGCTCTTTATGACATGAATGTCCTACAAAAGGTATATGATATACATTCCAATGCTGATATTATTTCTGGTCAAGTGATCCGGATGGATAATAATAAACTATTACGCCAATATCGAAGCAGTCTTTTGCTACAATTATATTTGGATACATTGAACCATCAAGGCACCTTTATAAGGAAAAGTCTATTCAATGATAATCTTTATGACGAGAATCTTAAAATTGTATCTGATTGGAAGTTTTGGCTGGATTCAATCATTCGGAAAAATGCGAGTGTTGATGTCATAGATGTTGTAGTGGCTAGACAAGATATGTCCGGAATTAGCTCTGATTCTGACAAAGAACATGTGGAAAGGCAAATGGTATTGAAAGAATTTGTGCCACTTTTCTATCAGAAAGGATTTGAAGAGTACCTAACAATGTGTGCATCTCCCTATTGTATATTGAGTGAGAATCTACAAAAGAAGTCTCATCTTTTATACTCAGTAGGTTGTCGCTTCCTGATTTTACTAAATAAGTTTGTCTAATAGCCCTATATTGAAATGACTGAGCGTATAATAGTCACATTAACGACATATTGCAAACGAATTTCAAATATCCCAGCGGTGTTGGATACTATATTCTCTCAGACGCTAAAGCCAGATTTGGTAGTCCTTAATTTGGCATTTGAGGAATTGATTCCTGACGAAGTTCAAAAATATATTGATACTCATAAGGTTGAGGTTAATAGAGTGCCAGATACAAAAGTATATAAGAAATTGATACCAACATTAAAGAAATATCCTAATGATTGTATTATTACGATAGATGATGATTTCTTATATCCTGTGGGTATGATAGAGGAGTTCGTGTCTATTCATAATATTTGGCCTGATCATCCCATTAGTGGCAATAAGGAATTCTTCTCTGGCATGAAGTGCCATTGTGGTTGTGCATCATTAACAAAAGCGTGTTATTATGGTCGATATTTAGAGAATATTGATGATGATGTAATTGAAAATTGCCCAAGTGACGATCTAGTATATACTTATTTCGCCACAAAGAATGGCCATCCGTATATAAATACACGAGGATTGTATTTTGTTAATATGCAGTCTTATAATGAACTTGAAGGGTATTCGGTTGCGATGGGGGGAGGTAGTGAAATCTATGCTTCTTTCGATTATCTTATAGCGAGGTTTGGGAAAATTGATGATAAAGCGCTTGTGTGGAGGAAATATTTGGAGATTGTTAATAACGAGACTCAAAGAGATATCTTATGTGAAATCTTGGACTCCTATTATAAAGATGGCGTTAGAGAAGGATGTAATATGATATATTCTACGAAGAGTTATAAGTTGGGGGATCTTATTCTGAAAATAGGGAAAAAGATTAGAAGAACTTACTCGTAATTTGCAGTACAAACAAATTATAGCAAGAAAAAGTGTTTCATAGGAAGAAATATAAGAGAGAAAGTATTCTTGATTAATTGTGAAAATACTGTCTATTGTTGTTACATATTATCCTGAAGAGGAATTACTGAAGAAGAATATTGCTGCCTTTATTGATGATGTGGAAAAGGTGCTGATTTGGGAAAATACACCTTCTCAGGAAAAAGAAAAATATCGCTTCATTCATCATTCAAAGGTTGAATATTGTGGTGATGGTATTAATAGCATATCTCATGGCTTGAATTATGGGTGGAAATATGCAAAGGAGCATGAATATGATTATTTGTTGACGATGGATCAAGATTCACTTTTTGTTAATTTTAAATTTTTAAAGAGATTTGCAGAACACCATCATGAAAAATGGATTATCATTGGTCCAGCTTTGAACATTAAAATTGATGAAGAAGTCTTGTTTAAAGAAGATGCTGCCACAAATGTAGAGACATTGATTACATCTGGTACATTTGTTCCTATAGCGGTATTGGATGTCTTGAATGGATATGATGAGCGGTTGGTTGTTGATGGTATTGATACAGATTTGTCATATAGAGCTAAGTCCAATGGAATTCAGCTACTGAGGATAGAAGGTTGTAGCTTAATGCAAAGATTTGGGGAGCCTGTAATTAAAAGCCTCTTTGGGAAAGAGTATGAAATATCCTCATATCCTCCAAGAAGATTAAGAAGTATATTGAAGACGCATATATATTTGATTCGAAAACACAAAAATATGACACCAAATGTAAGAAAGTATATTATTAAACATTATATAGTAGATAAAACCAAAGAAATTATTTTGTTTGAAGATAAAAAATTGAAGAAGTTATATTCGTTGTTTTACGGTATTATTGAGGGTCTATTTCTTAGATTATGATATCAGTAGCGCTTTGTACATATAATGGTGAGAAATATATTCGACAACAGTTGGATAGTATTCTTTCTCAGTCAATGTTTGTAGATGAAATTGTTATTTGTGATGATTGTTCTAAAGATTCAACTTGTACTATATTAGAGTCTTATGCTTATAGATTTCCGCAGATTCGATTAATTAAAAATGAAAAGAACGTAGGATTTAGGAAAAATTTCGAGAATGCACTAATTGAATGCAAAGGTGATTTTATTTTCTTTTCAGACCAGGATGACTTGTGGCATGGAGATAAAGTAAAGAAAACTGTTGATTATTTAAATGGCTCAGGGAATTATGGCGTTTTTTCTGATGGTATATTGATTGATCAAGATAATAATGAAATGGGGCTTACGCTTTTCTCTTATAATATGTTATCCCCGTATATATCAAAAGGATTATTGGACAATTACACGTTTGAAATTTTGTGTCTAAAAGATAATTTCGTTACAGGAGCGGCTTTAGCTATTACCAAAGAGGCAAAAGATATGGTAATACCTTTTAAAACATCACAGTGTATTCTACATGACATGTGGATTGCTTTAAGACTATCGTCGTGTCATAAGCTTGGCTATATTGATGAAACTCTCATTTCATATAGAATTCATCCTAATCAAGAATGTGGATTTGATTTAAAAAGAAAACGTTCTGTTGATCCTCTTCTGAATTGTTTTATAGGTAGTGGTAGTTGTTCATATTTATTGAGGAGAAGGAGAAATTGTCTTGGAGTTATGTTCAATTGTCGATTTGATTTGAAAGAAAGGAGAATATTATTTGACACATATAAGAAGTTGTATTTTAGGTGTCTTTGTGATGATATATGGACAAAAGTAAAGGATTTGTTTAATTTCTATATGATGGAATTATATATAAAAGTCAGATTGGTTACTTTGTTCCTTTTTAAGAAGAAATAACTTTGTATTCAATTATGTCAAGGCCAAGAATAATAGCATTTTATCTCCCTCAGTTCCACCCTTTTAAAGAAAATGATGAATGGTGGGGGAAGGGATTTACAGAATGGACAAATGTCGCAAAAGCGAAGGCTCTTTTTAGAGACCATTATCAACCGAGAATACCTGCTGATTTGGGATTCTATGATCTACGTTTGCCAGAAGTCCGAGAAGAACAGGCTAGCTTGGCACGTGAGGCAGGTATTGAAGGGTTTTGTTATTGGCACTATTGGTTTGAAGGTCATGAGTTAATGGAACGTCCATTTTGGGAAGTAGTTGAAAGTGGTCAACCCAATTTCCCTTTTTGTATAGGATGGGCTAATGAGTCATGGAAATCGAAGATGTGGAATAAAGATGGCTCGTTGGCTCCAGGTACTAAGACTCTGATAGAACAGACATATAGCGAGGCAGATGATGTTAATCATTTTAATAAAATGGTTAAAGCCTTTAGTGACCCTCGTTACATTAAAGTTCAAGGTGCACCACTTGTTTTTATTCATAGAGCCACAGATTTGCCGTCTCATACATTGAAGATATGGAATGATTTGGCAGTGAAGTCAGGTTTCTCTGGTATACATTTCGTAGGAAGAATACTTCCTACTGAACCATGTGAAGCTACACGCAGTCAACTTATAAAAAGTGGTTTCTCAGCTGTGACCTTTGCGCGATTGGGAGTCTCTGCTTTCAGTGAGACAATAATCCAAAAAATTCAAAGGAAACTTTGGCAATTGCTTAGATACAATGGATGTACGCATTTAACTACCTATAAAAAGGAAATTCAATCACTTCATAATTTTGCTTTCGACTCCCGAGAAGATGTTTATCCTGCAATTTACCCCAATTGGGACCATAGCCCGCGTAGCGGAAGAAATGGTTTTATTATTATTGGTAGTACGCCGCAATTATTTGAACAGCATGTTACTCAAATGCTGAATGAGATAAAGAGTAAACCTGCAGTTCGGCAAATTTTGTTTGTAAAATCGTGGAATGAATGGGGAGAAGGAAATTATATGGAACCAGATTTGAAATTTGGGAAAGGATATATTGAAGCAATGGCTCATGCTATAAAGGAATTTGATTTAAAATGAGAGCTCTCTTCTTTCATAGAAATTTAGCTGCGGGATATAGTATTAATAAGGTGACCCAGACGATTGTTCGTCAGATACCCGATAAAGAAGAGTTTTACGTTCCTTATGCAGGCGCTTCTCTAAAATCAATTTTGGGGAATCTCATTTTTGTATTCAAGCATCGAAACAGGAAAGCAATCAATCATATTACTGGCGATATACATTATTGTATCTTGGCATTGATAGGCTGCAAGAGTGTATTGACTATACATGATACTGTGGCCTTGGATTTCAATGAATTATCAAAACTTAAGAAGTTTTTAATTGAATGGTTGTGGTTCCGCTTGCCTTTGTTGCTTGCCACAAAAGTCGTGTGTATCTCGGAACAAACGAGGCAATGCGTGAAGAGACTTACGAACCGAAAGGACATTGTTGTTATCCATAATGCAATTGATCCTTTATTTAAACCATTTCCACCTCATCAGCATAGAGATATTCCGTCTATTTTGTTGATAGGAACAAATCCTAATAAGAATCTTTTGCGAACAATTGAAGCGCTGCAAGGCGTTAAATGTAAAGTGTCTATTATTGGAAAATTAAGTAAAGAGCAATTAGCTGCACTGGACAGATATCATATCTGCTATGAAAATAGACAAAATCTCTCTGATGAACAGATTCTTGAAGAATATGTAAAATGTGATGTTGTATCATTTATATCTTTGTTTGAGGGTTTCGGCATGATTGTTATTGAAGCCAACAAGGTTGGAAGACCTGTCGTTTGCTCGGATATTCCAGTACTTAAGGAAATAGGAGGAGATGCCGCTCTGTTTGTGAATCCATATCATGTTGAGGAAATCAGAAATGCTTTCTCTCAATTGTTGTATGACGATATTTTGTATAAAGATTATGTTATAAAGGGAGAGATGAATGTTCAGAGATTCGATTCTTCTTTTATTGCCTCCCAATGGATAAAATTCTACGAGTCGATTCATTAATTATGTACTACTTCATATTTGCTGTATTGTTTTTCTTTAGTGCCATAGAAATGTCTTCCTATAAGAAGAGTGTTCTATGGTTCAATATTGTCTATGTGTTAATGACGTTGATGGTCATGTTCCGGTATGGACAATTAACCGACTATTTTAATTACGAAATCCTCTATGAGAACCCCGATTCTATGGGAGAATGGCGTGACCCATTGTATTTTGTATTGGTAAGAATCTGTATATGGCTTGGACTTGGCTATAAGGGACTCGTTTTTATTGTAGGTGCTATCACGATGGGATTCGCCTATCCTTTCTTCTCAAAATGTTGTGACCGGAGTGCAGCTGCTTTATTTGTCTTTTATTGTTATGTATTCCTAATTCTACCTATGTCGGCAATGCGGCAGGGAATTTGTTTGGCCCTGTTGCTTTGGTCATATTCTCTTCTGATTGAAGGAAAGAAACTCTGGTTTTATATCATCATGCTAATTGGGTCGTTGATACATTTCTCCATGTTGGCTGTAGTGCTGATAGGTTTGTTCTATCGTAAAGATTGGTATAATCGTGGTTTTATAAAATGGGTAGTGCTGGGGTTGACCGTATTTGCGCTTGTGACCCCAGATTTGACCCAATACATACCAGATGTCTTAGGTGATAGGTCGTTGGGTGAATATGAAGATAGTAGACTGGTGCAAATGACTATTAGAGGATTTCTTATTATGCCAGTACTATTTATTAAGCCTGAAGAGGGCTCACACGGTTATTATGCGAAGGCTATTTGCATCATTGGTTATTGCTTATATTGCTGTTTTGCTTTCAGTTCTATGATTGCAGGGCGGTTAGAATTCCTCTTTCGTGTCTTCTATTGCTTATTTGTTGCTCATGTTTTATTTAATATGGGCAAAATATATCTCGATCATTTTTTGTTGGGGTGTATTTTGATGATTCATGTCGTTCTATTCTTTAAGAATATGAATGCAGCAATAGAACAAGGTGATTATTTTGAGGATAAAGTTACTATGTTTAATTTCCCGTATATATCGATTTTTGAAGAAGAGGAATTGGAGAATTATAAGTTTAAATAGATTGTTTGTTTAAGATGGTAATTTGTGTATTGGCCACAGTTGCAACTGAAACAGGTGCTTTAACGATATATAAACAATTTCTCGGTGCTTTAGAACGATTCAGGGGGGGGCATGATTGGTATATATTTATGACTGATGGAATGCCGACCCCTGTCATCAACCATGTTTTTTATCACGTTTGCCATACTAAGGGTTTGGGTAGAATAAAGTTTGATTTTTATGGCTTTAACCAAGAAATCAAGAAGATTGGGATTGTACCAGATGTGGTGTTCTCGCTACAGAATGGCAATGTTAGATGTAAGGCCTCAAGATATGTCGTTTATTTCCATCAAGCGTTAGCTCTTTCTAAATATATGGTGAATTTACACGATAAGTTTGCAAAGACATATTTGTTTTATCACTATTTCTATCCATTGTATATTAGACTATTCTTGAATAAGAGGACATTTATAGCCGTACAAACCAACCAGATCAAGAAAGGTTTCTCAAAGCGATTTGTTTTCCCCTTAGAAAGAATTGGAGTATTCTTCCCGGAAATAGATAAGATAGACTTTGATAGCTTGGGATCATTTGAATATGAAGATGGAACTTTTAATTTTATATATCCTGCAACGCCGTTTGCGTTTAAGGAGCATATTTCTTTAGCATATGCAATGAAAGAGATATATCAACAGAATCCTGAAATGGCGAAGAGAATAAGAATCCACTTAACTTTGGAACCAAATGAAGTCGCTGATATGGATAATTATATTGCTGAGAATAGTTTAACTCAGAATTTTGCATATCATGGAAGAATTCCTCATTCAAAGCTATTGTCGATGATCAAGAGTTGCAACGGCTTGCTCTTCCCAAGCATGATAGAGACGCTTGGACTTCCTTTGCTCGAAGCAGCATCGTTAGGGGTTCCAGTAATTGCCAATAATTTGGAATATGTACACGAAGTATTGAACGGATATGAAGGTTTGAAATATGTTGTAGCGCATGATTATGAGGACTGGGGGAGGAAAATCCTATCGTGTTGTTCTATCATACATTTTACTCCCTATGTAATGCCAGAAGATAATTCTTGGGAGCGTTTGATCAAATTAGTTACAGATGGAATAATTGAAAATTAAAGAATAAAGATTATGTCAGTATTTAAAGATAAGACCCTGTTAATAACAGGTGGAACAGGTAGTTTTGGAAATGCAGTATTGAACCGTTTCTTGCGGACAGATATCGGAGAGATCCGAATCTTCTCACGTGATGAGAAAAAGCAGGATGATATGCGTCATGAGTATCAGGCGAAGATGCCGGAGGTGGCCAATAAGATCAAGTTCTATATTGGTGACGTGCGCAATAAATCAACCTTGAAATATGCAATGCAAGGCGTGGATTATGTGTTTCATGCTGCGGCTCTGAAACAGGTCCCGAGTTGTGAGTTCTTCCCCATGGAGGCCGTGAAGACGAACGTGATCGGTACAGATAATGTACTGGATGCAGCCATTGATGCGGGTGTGAAGTGTGTGATCTGTCTTTCGACGGATAAGGCTGCCTATCCCATTAATGCGATGGGTATCACCAAAGCCATTGAGGAGAAGATAGCTGTGGCAAAGAGTCGTTACTCGGGTGAAACGAAGATCTGTTGCACCCGATATGGCAACGTTATGTGCTCACGCGGGTCGGTGATTCCTCTTTGGATTGACCAGATCCGTAATGGTAACCCTATCACCCTGACAGAACCTAAGATGACACGCTTTATCATGTCATTGGAAGAGGCTGTGGATCTGGTGCTTTTTGCCTTTGAACATGGTCAGAATGGTGATATCCTCGTGCAGAAGGCTCCAGCTTGCACGATTCAGACACAGGCAGAGGCTGTGTGCGAGTTGTTTGGCGGAAAGAAGGAGGATATTAAGGTTATAGGTATCCGTCATGGTGAAAAGATGTATGAAACGCTGCTCACCAAGGAGGAATGCGCCAAGGCTGAGGATATGGGCAATTTCTATCGAGTACCAGCAGATAATCGTGATCTGAATTATGACAAGTATTTCAAGGAGGGTGACTCAAAACGTGCCACTATTGAGGAGTTCAACTCTGATAACACGTATCGTCTGAATTTGGAAGAAACCAAGGCCAAAATTGCTGCTTTGGAGTATATCCAGAAAGAGTTGTCGGGTGAAGGTAATTTTGTACAATGAAAATATTAGTGACAGGTGCTAAGGGGTTCGTTGGAAAGAATCTCTGCGAAGCATTGAAAAATATACGGGATGGGAAGGATAAGACCCGCCCATACTTGAAGATTGACGAAGTCTGGGAGTATGACATTGATTCTGTTTACGAGCAACTTCAGGATTGGTGTCAAAAAGCAAACTTTGTTTTTAACTTGGCGGGTGTGAATCGGCCGAAGGAGACTTCTGAGTTTATGGAGGGAAACTTCGGGTTTGCTTCGACTTTGTTGGATACGTTGAAGAAGTATGGTAATCAGTGTCCTGTGATGTTGTCGAGTTCTCAACAGGCTTCACTGACAGGTCGTTTCGGTAACTCGGAATATGGACGGTCGAAGAAAGCTGGCGAGGACTTGTTTCTTAACTATCAGGAACAGACAGGCGCTAAGGTGCTGATTTACCGTTTCCCAAATTTGTTCGGAAAGTGGTGCCGGCCGAATTATAACTCAGCGGTGGCCACATTCTGCAACAACATAGCCAATGACCTGCCGATTCAGGTGAATGACCCTTCAGTAGAGTTGGAATTGCTGTACATCGATGACCTCGTAGCAGAGATGTTGGATGCTCTTGAGTGTAAGGAACATCATTGTGAGTTTGATGGCTTGGATGTTGTTCCGAACGAAGGAGGTCGCTACTGCTATTGCCCTATTACACATAAGATTACCTTGGGTGAGATTGTTGACTTGATTCACCAGTTCGCAGAACAGCCAAAATCATTGATGATTGACCAATGGTCGACCTCTTTCACGACTCGGCAAAGCTCATGTGAGCATGGCTCTGCACTCGCTGCTCCATCGGTTCCCGAGATTTCTTCTGGCAGTTTTGCCAAGAAGTTGTATGCAACGTATCTCAGTTATCTCCCAAAGGAGAAAGTGGCTTTTCCATTGAAGATGAATGTGGATGACAGGGGGGCTTTTACTGAACTAATTCATACGGTTCAATCAGGACAAATTAGTATTAACATTAGTAAGCCTGGAATTACCAAAGGGCAACATTGGCATAATACTAAATGGGAGCAGTTTATTGTGGTGAAGGGTCATGGATTGATACAACAGCGAAACCTAAATGATCCAGAAGGCAAGGTACTTGAGTGGGAGGTTGACGGTGACCACATTCAAGCAGTACATATGCTACCAGGATATACACACAACATCATCAACCTCTCAGATATAGAGGATTTGGTGACGGTGATGTATTGTAATGAGGTTTTTGATCCCAACAAACCTGATACATTTTTTGAAAAGGTATGATGATGAATAAGAGAATCCTGATTTGTACCAATCATTTCTACCCCGAGACGTTCAGATGTAATGATGTGGCATTTGAATTGGTTCGTCGTGGCTATGAGGTGACTGTACTGACGGCGATACCAGACTATCCGAAAGGCAAATACTTTGATGGCTATGGGATCTTTCGTAAACGACGTGAGACTCTCAATAGCGTGAAGGTCTATCGTGGTTTCATCATTCCGAGGGGAAATGGGGGGGCTGTCAGGTTGTTACTAAATTATGTCAGTTTCTTCATTTCTTCTATCATTCTGAGCTTTTATCTGGGACTGTTTAAGAAGTTTGATCGAGTGTTGATTCACGAAACTTCGCCAGTCATGATTGGTGTTCCTGCTGTGATTGTTAAGAAGATACAGAAGATTCCGTTGTTCTTTTGGGTCCTTGATCTGTGGCCCGAGAGTCTGCAAGCGGCAGGAGGCATCAATAATCCGAAAGTCTTGGGTATGTTCGAGGCGCTGACTAAATGGATCTATCAACATTCTGATAGAATATTGATGAGTTCAAAAGGTTTTGAGGAATCAATCACACAAAAGGGCGACTATAAAGATCGGCTGGTGTATTTCCCCAATTGGGCTGATAAGGCGTTGGCGAAATCTGAAGATTATCATCTTCCAGCCTTTCCTGATGGTTTTATAGTAATGTTTGCTGGGAATATGGGTGAGGCTCAGGATTTTGACCATATTATGGTGGCTGCTCAGTTGTTGAAAGATGAAAAGAATCTGCATTTTGTCTTTGTCGGGGATGGTCGTAAGCGTCCTTGGGTGGAGAAGTATTGTCATGATTATGGATTACTGGAAACGGTACACTGGGTCGGTAGGCATCCTGTTGAGGCTATGCCTTCCTTTTTTGAGAAGGCAGACGTAATGCTGATGACCTTGAAGGATGTAGGCATCTTTAATTTGACTGCACCTGCAAAACTGCAGGCCTATATGTCGGCAGGGAAACCGATCTTGGCTATGATGAACGGGGAAGGTCCGAGGATTATTGCAGAAGCTGGTTGCGGCAGATGTGTGGCAGCGGCAGATGCAGAGGGCTTAGCCCAGACCATTCGGGAGATGTCGAAGATGGATAAGGCTGTGCTGGCAAAGATGGGTAGGAAAGGTCAAGAATTCCAGAAGGCTCATTTTGAATTGGATAAGTCGATTAGTCATCTTGAAAGAATATTAGGATATTAATTCATATTGTTATGAAACATTTTAAGAATGATGGTAAACTGAAATTGTTGATTATTGTTGGTACAAGACCTGAGATTATCAGATTAGCTGCGGTGATTAATAAATGTCGCATCTATTTTGATTGTTTGTTGGCTCATACCGGACAGAACTACGATTATAATCTGAATGGGGTGTTCTTCAAAGACTTGAAACTCGCAGATCCTGATATCTATATGGAGGCTGTAGGTGATGACCTTGGCGCTACGATGGGTAATATTATCGACAAGAGCTATAAGGTAATGGTGGAGACGAAACCTGATGCAGTCCTGGTGTTAGGTGATACCAATAGCTGTCTTTCGGTCATCGGGGCCAAGCGCCTGCATATCCCCATCTTTCACATGGAGGCTGGTAACAGATGTAAGGACGAGTGTCTGCCAGAGGAAACAAACCGTCGAATCGTGGATATTATCTCTGATGTGAATATGGCTTATTCTGAACATGCGCGTCGCTATCTGGCTGACTGTGGTCTGCCGAAGGAACGTACATATGTGACTGGTTCACCTATGGCAGAGGTTTTGCATCAGAATTTGACGGAGATTGAGGCTAGTGATATTCACAATCGCCTTGGTTTAGTAAAAGGCAAGTACATCTTGCTTTCAGCGCATAGAGAGGAAAATATTGACACGGAGAAAAACTTTATGAGTCTGTTCACCGCTATCAATAAGATGGCGGAGAAGTATGATATGCCGATATTGTATTCTTGTCATCCCCGCTCTCGCAAGCGTTTGGAACAATCTGGGTTCCAACTTGACCAGCGAGTGATTCAGCATGAGCCATTAGGCTTCCATGACTATAATTGTCTGCAGATGAATGCTTTTGCTGTGGTTTCGGACTCAGGTACGCTTCCAGAAGAGAGCAGCTTCTTTACATCGGTTGGACATCCATTCCCAGCTATTTGTATCCGTACTTCGACAGAGCGTCCCGAGGCAATCGATAAGGCTTGCTTTATTATTGCTGGTATTGACGAAGCCAGTTTGCTTCAGGCTGTGGATACAGCAGTTTCTCTCAATGCTGATGGCCATTATGGTATCCCTGTTCCTGATTACATTGAGGAAAACGTCTCAACTAAGGTTGTGAAGATTATCCAATCTTACGTCGGAGTCGTAAATAAGATGGTGTGGAGAAAATATTAATGAAGATACTGAATTATAATCTATTTGACACGATAGAAGAAGAGGCAAAGATTTCTTCTAGGCGCCGGATGAGTCATGATCTGCGGACGCAGGCGTTGGATGAGGATCCCCATTGGCGGGACTGTTCTCAACGTATGCTGAACGTGATGATGAAAGATACAGTGATTCCGATTCACCGACATACAAAGTCGTCAGAGACACTCATCGTATTACGAGGGAGTGGGGACGAGGTGACTTATGATGAGTTTGGGGAAGAGACGGCGCGCGTAACTTTGAAGGCTGGTAGCGATTGCGTGGCTGTTCAGGTGCCTCGCAATGTGTATCACACTTTTATCCCCCATGAGGATGGTACTACCATCTTTGAGGCGAAGGATCGGGCCTATGATCCAGAAAGTACGATATCACTTTGCAAATGAACGAACAGACATTGCTTTATCCGCTGCTGTTTGAGCCGAACCTACATACTGTGGTGTGGGGCGGTGGACAGCTTCGTCCCTACAAGGGGTTGCAACCTTCCGACGAACCGATTGGGGAGAGTTGGGAGGTGAGTGCAGTACCCACCAGTACAAGCATCATCAGCAATGGTGCGTGGCAGGGTAGGGATCTGGTGTCGGTGATCCATGGACAGCCCGAAGCCATCCTTGGCAAGAAGGTAAATGAGAAATACCATGGTCAGTTGCCCCTGTTAGTAAAGTTTATTGATGCCCAAAAGGATCTGAGTATCCAGGTGCATCCCAATGATGAGATGGCGATGCGTGAGCATGGGAAGATGGGCAAGTCGGAGATGTGGTATGTCATCAAGGCTGATGAGGGTGCCCATCTCTATGCTGGATTCAAACGGGAGATTCAAGTGGGAGAATACTACCGGCGTATTGCTGACGGGACGATCACGGAGGTTCTGGCTGACCATCAGGTGAAAGCGGGCGATGTGTTCTATCTGCCGGCGGGACGTGTGCATGCCATCTGTGGCGGCATCCTCTTGGCTGAGGTGCAGCAGTCGTCGGATGTGACCTATCGGATTTTTGATTATAACCGGCCAGGCTTGGACGGCAAACCGCGTGAGCTGCATACGGCAATGGCAGCCCAGGCACTTGACTTCCATGTAGAGAAAAATTATCGTACTGATTATCCTGAGTTGACTAACCGCGCCACTCAGATTATAGATACACCTTATTTTGATGTCCGTGTGATGGAGGTGTCGAAGCTGTTCCACCGTGACCTTCGGAAGTATGACAGTTTTATCATCACGATGTGTATCGAGGGGGACTGCGTGATTCATGTGCGAAGCACGGGGGATGAAATCCTGTTAAAAGAGGGGTATAGTACGTTGATCCCGGCTGCAATTGCTGACTTCGATGTCATTCCGCAACGGGGTCTAACGCGCATCCTGGATGCCTTTATCGATAATATGGACAGGAGCCTCACCACGATGGTGACTCGTTTCCTACATCTTTCAGAAACTTAAAAAACAATGAGAGGTCACCTTTACAGGTGGCCTCTCTTTAGGTTAACATGTTTCTTTGTGTGCATCTCCATTACCGAGATACGTGGTGTGTGTGATTCATAGCTCGTTCGTTATAGTCTTAAAATTGTCAGTTAAGGCTTCAGAACGTTTTTTCTTTTTACCTACTTGAGATATGGAGTATATACTGATGGCGGTGAGCCGAGAGAGTTGTCGTATGCTTGCTCCGAAATCCTTGGCTGCAATCAGGATCTCACAGCGTTGTTCTTTTGGAAAATGTTGAATGTCTTTGGGTGTTCCTATGTGATAGGTGGATTTAAGGAAGGCAATCACTTCTTTATCGGGAACTGCTCCCCGATACCTTTCGAATTCGAGAACCTGAGTGTCTTTAGGTAAAGGAGTGTTGACTTGTTCAATGAGTTCGTTAAGGGGAAAAAGGGCTAATACTTGGTGAATAGAGCAGATTGCAATCATTCTATGGGAGGTGCTGATATATTCACACCAACTGCTCCAGGCATAATCCTTGACACGACGGCAAAGATTACCTGCCACTGGATTCTGATGGATATGTCTAAGGAGTGTCAGGAAATATGCTTCGTCGTTGACAGGCTCGCTTTTAAACCGATTTTGAAATAGATGTCCACAATGTTGGTATTTATGATTGTAATAGATGGCATAGCGCAAAGCAATTTTCTTGACTATTTCTGCGATGATTTCACCTTCTTCCTTGATGAGCAGGTGCACGTGGTCGGGCATCAGACAATAGGAAAATAAGACACATCGCGGTGGTAGTGGCTGCTTAAGCTCATCTTTTAGTGATACCATATCGCGCAAGATGAGGATGAATTTCCTATAATCATTTCCATGTTCGAAGATTTGCTGATAGTTGATGCCTCTGAGCATAACGTGATAGATGCCCGTCTGACTACGACCTCTTGCTTTTCTTGCCATTTTCTATGAATATTTGTATGATTTAAACTTGCTGCAAAGGTATGGCGATTTTTTGTTTTTGCAAAGAAAAATTCTAATTAAATTTTTGACCATCGTCTGCCCCTGATGGCAAATGCCTATTTATCAAACAGTTAGATCCCGGATTTTTTTTCAAGAAAAAAACGAGGTGTGTCCCCTGTGTTGAAAAAATCTATAAGCTTGGGCCTGAGCATAGCGGGAGAGATAAAAAAGTAGAGAAATGTTTGGTGGTTTGCGCGATTTGATGTACCTTTGCAGCCAAATTGAATAAAAATATTTAATTTGGTATATATATCTTAATGATTGACAAGGAAATCATAACAAAGAACGAGGCGGAGAATGATGGGCAGACCATCCATATTTATTATGATGATATTGCTGGTTTGTACATGGCCTTTGGTTTATCAGCCTATTATACGACGATGGTTACAGACCCGTATATGTCTTATTCGGAGGCTTTCCAGATGCCTGTTGCATTATTGCGTCGTGAACATGTGTTGTACCTTCGACAGGGGTTGACGATCGCTGAGCATAGTGATCGTTCGTATTACCGTTTTACGATGCGTGAGAAAGTGGGAGAGGCTGGTTATGAGCGTTGGGCCTCTGGTATTCTGACACGTCATGGTCAACTTGCAAAATATACCTGATATCGTATGGATTTGTCACTCATTGCCACTATAGTTACCATCGTCGCAATGCTTACCTCTGCATTGGTGTTCCCCTTTGCCTTGAAGTTTGCACGGACGCACAACATCGTGGATCAGCCTAATTCGCGAAAATTGCAGCGTAGTCCTGTGCCAGTCTTCGGTGGCGTGGTTGTGTTCTCGGGAATCTTGGCGGGCGGCATTGTGCTTCAGTTCTTTTTCTGGAGTCCGATGCTGGCGTGGATTCTTGTTTCCATCATGATTATGATGGTTATTGGTACCTGGGATGACATTAAAGGCCTGTCAGCGGTATTCCGATTACTGATAGAAGTTCTGATGGTAGGCGTTTTTATTGCCGTGACAGGTGTCTATATCGATAATTTCCATGGTTTGTGGGGAATATACCAGTTGGATCCATGGTGGGCTATTCCGTTCTCCATCTTTGCTGGTGTGGGTACCATCAATGCGATTAATATGATTGATGGCGTGGATGGCTACTCATCAGGCTATGCGATGATCGCCTGTTTTTGTTTTGCCATTGCGTTCCATACAACCTGGACACCAGTCATGGTCTGTCTGACCATGATTGCTGGTGGTGCTTTGTTGCCGTTCTTCATGCATAATGTCTTCGGTACGCGCTCGCGTATGTTTATCGGTGATGGTGGTACCTTGATGTTGGGTATGCTTCTGACGGTACTAGCTTTCTGTGCTTTGTCAAGTAAGGTTGGACTTGATCCTTTGGAGGAAAAGGGCTTGTGTCTTCCAGCTTTTGCTTTGGCCATAGGTTGTATCCCTCTTTTCGATGCACTTCGCGTGATGTTTACGCGAATGATCCATGGTAAATCACCAATGAAGGCCGATAAGTCACATTTACACCATTTGTTTATCGATATGGGCTTCTCTCATTTAGGTGCAGCGATGTTTATCATCCAAATGAATATCCTCGTCCTGCTTGTCTGGCTGTTATCGTGGTATTTAGGTGCTTCACTTGATCTACAGCTATATATTGTGATAGCAATGGCTTTAGCTGTGACATTGGGGGTGTATAGTCTGATGCGTGCTCAACAGAATGGTGGCCCTGTGGATGAGGAGGGGTATCCTCTGGGTACTCAGTTGTGGCATCTTCTTTGTCGTCTGGGAAAGTGGACTCATAAGGAGGATAAGCGTGTTTGGCGTATCGTACGATATTTCATGGATTTCCCGTTGTTAGGGCATCGTTATAGAGCGAAAAATTAAGAAGGTAATAAATAAAAATTCCCGCCAATCGGCGGGAATTTTTATTTTATAGGATCTCATCCTGTTCAATGTCCTTGAAGTATTTGTAGGTACTGACTTTCAGCTCATCGGCAGCCTCTTCGTCGCAGACGATGATACCATGCTGGTGCGTCTGGAGTGCAGAGATGGTCCACATGTGATTGATGGAACCCTCGATGGCAGCCTGCAGGGCACGTGCCTTAGCATGTCCGTTGGCAAGAATCATCACCTCACGGGCATCCATCACCGTACCAACACCTACTGTCAAAGCGTGGGCAGGCACATTTTCAGGTTTGCCACCAAAGAAACGGCTGTTAGCAATGCGTGTATCAGTGGTGAGCGTCTTCATACGGGTTCTTGAAGCCAGTGAAGAACCGGGTTCATTGAAGGCAATATGACCGTCAGGGCCGATACCTCCGATAAAGAGGTCGATACCGCCTGCTTCCTGGATCATTTCCTCATAATGCTTGCACTCTGCCACGAGGTCAGGGGCGTTACCATTCAGGATGTGGATGTTCTCTTTCGGACAGTCGATATGATCGAAGAGGTTACGGGCCATGAAAGCATGATAGCTCTCGGGGTGAGCCTCAGGCAGACCGACATATTCGTCCATGTTGAAGGTGATTACATTCTTGAAAGATACCTTACCGGCACGATTGGCCTCGACGAGGGCGTTGTACATGCCCACAGGAGAAGAACCTGTCGGAAGACCTAACACGAACTTGTGATCCGGCGTCGGATTAAACTTGTTGATACGCTCAATAACGTGGTTTGCTGCCCACTGTGACATTTTCTGGTAGTCACTCTGAATAATTACTCTCATAATTTTACGTTTTAGTTGGTTCTGTTTTTGCTGCAAAAATACAATGAAAAATTTTTTTTAGGCACAGATTAACACGGATTAACACGGATTTTTTAATAACTGCCTAAAATTTCCGTATCTTTGCAAACAAATATGAAGGAATTTGTAATATCAGAGGCTAAGGCTGAGACAGCGGTGTTGGTGGGACTCATCACCAAGGAACAGGACGAAGCCAAGACTAAAGAATATCTCGATGAACTGGAGTTCCTAGCTGATACAGCAGGGGCTGTGACGGTGAAGCGGTTTACCCAAAAGGTGGGTGGCCCGAGCCAGACAACCTATGTGGGCAGCGGTAAACTCCAGGAAATCAAGGCGTATATCAAGCAATGCCAAGATGCTTATGACGACTGGGTGGATGCTCAGGATGCATCGCTGTGGGCAGAGGGGCTATTGGATGAGACCAACGCTCCACAGCCAGTGGGTATGGTGATTTTCGATGATGAACTCAGTGCCAAGCAGATGCGGAATATCGAGCAGGAACTGCAGGTGAAGATTCTTGACCGCACCTCGTTGATACTCGATATTTTTGCCATGCGTGCACAAACGGCCGAGGCCAAGGCTCAGGTGGAACTGGCACAGCATCGTTATATGCTGCCCCGCTTGCAGCGTCTGTGGACCCACTTGGAACGCCAGGGCGGTGGTTCTGGATCTGGTGGTGGAAAGGGTAGCGTGGGCCTTCGTGGACCTGGTGAAACACAGTTGGAGATGGACCGTCGTATCATCCTGCAGCGCATCACCTTGCTGAAACAGCGTCTGGCGGAGATAGACAAACAGAAGACTACCCAGCGTAAGAATAGAGGTCGGTTGATTCGTGTGGCTCTCGTGGGATATACCAACGTGGGAAAGAGTACGATGATGAACCTCCTGGCTAAGAGTGAGGTGTTTGCCGAGAATAAACTCTTCGCTACGCTTGACACGACTGTTCGTAAGATGACCATCGACAACCTGCCTTTCCTCTTGGCAGATACGGTTGGTTTTATCCGCAAGTTGCCTTCTGATCTCGTGGAGAGTTTTAAATCGACTTTGGATGAGGTGCGTGAAGCCGATCTACTCGTTCATGTGGTGGATATCTCGCACCCCGACTTTGAGGAACAGATCCGTGTGGTTGAGGAGACCTTGAAAGAATTAGGTTGCTCTGACAAACCTGCTATGCTGGTGTTTAATAAGATTGATGCCTATACGTGGGTGGAGAAAGAGGAGGATGACCTGACACCTTTGACAAAGGAGAATTATACACTCGATGACTTGAAGAAGACGTGGATGGCCCGTTCTTCCAATTATTTAGAGTGTCTTTTCATCTCTGCGAAGCAGAAAGAGAATATTGACGAGCTACGTGACATCTTATATAAGCGTGTGCGTGAGCTCCATGTACAGAAATATCCGTATAACGATTTTTTATATCAAGATTATGAGTAACTACAGAAATTTAACACAAACAGAAATTGAGGTTTTGGAGAATAATGTCTGTTGGGCAGAAGACTGGCAGCGTGTGATGGTGGCAGAAGGGTTCCGTCCCTATAATTTCCACCGTGTGGTTTTTTATGGTGACATCCGTCTCGGTTCTTTTGAGAAGATGGTTGAGGTATCAAAGGGCTTTGTGAAGCACTCGGGTATCAATGATGCCACGTTACGCAATGTGACGGTAGGTGATGACTGTCTCATAGAGAAGGTGGGTAACTATATCAACAACTATACCATCGGCAACGACTGTTATATCTCGAACATCTGTACACTTGAGACCACAGATGATGCCACCTATGGTGAGGGTAGTGTGATCTCCGTACTCAACGAGATGGGTGATGGTAATGTGACCATTTTCCGAGAGTTGAACAGTCAGTTGGCAGCATTCATGGTAAAACACGATCGTGACAAGGTGTTGAAGAAAACCCTCCAGCAGATGATTGAGGATGAGCTTCGTGTATCGCGTCCAGAGCGTGGCTATATCGGTAACAATGTAAAAATTATCAATGCCAAGGATATCACCAACACCATTATCAAAGGTGACTGTGAAATCAGTGGTGCTGCTCGTCTCTCAGAGTGTACGGTGATGAGTTCGATGGATGCGCCTGTGTTTATCGGTACAGGTGTCATCTGCGAGAACTCGATTATCTGTGACGGTTGTTCGATCAATAACTCGGTGAAGATGCAGGACTGCTTCGTGGGTGAAGCCTGTCAGATCACAAATGGTTTTACGGCTGAGGCGAGCCTGTTCTTTGCCAACTCGTTCATGGCCAATGGTGAAGCTTGTGCTGCTTTCTGTGGTCCTTTCTGTGCTTCACATCACAAGAGCTCGCTGTTGATTGGTGGTGAGTTCTCGTTCTATAACGCCGGTTCTAACACCAACTTCTCCAATCATGCCTATAAAATGGGTCCCTTGCACTATGGTACATTGGAGCGTGGTACGAAGACCGCCTCTGGCGCTTATATCCTGATGCCTGCCACGATTGGTGCGTTCAGTGTCTGCTTCGGTAAATTGATGCACCATCCTGACACCCGTAACCTGCCGTTCTCTTATCTCGTGGCCTATGGTGATGACTGTTATCTGGTACCAGGCAGAAACATCACCACGGTGGGTCTCTATCGTGATATCAAGAAGTGGCCGAAGCGCGACAAACGCTCGAAACAGTCGCGTAAGAGTATCATCAACTTCGACTGGCTCTCACCTTTTACAGTAGGAGAGATTATGGAAGGAATTAAGGTCTTGAAGGCTCTGCGTGAGGCCTCGGGTGATAATGTGTCCAGCTACAATTTCCATGAGTATGTGATCAATGCCTCTTCTCTGCGTAAGGGTTTGAAGTATTATGATATTGCCCTCCGAATCTATATGGGTGCTGTGTTGAAACGCGCCCAGAAGGAAGGTTTCTTCGGACGTCCGAAGAGTATCGTAGGTAAGGGCCGGTGGACGGATCTCAGTGGTTTGCTCTTGCCTGAGAGTGAAGAGATGCGCCTCGTCCGTGATATAAACAATGGTGATATTGATAACATCCAGCAACTGCTCGACCGCTTCTCGGAGATCAATGATAACTATAGTGATTACCGTTGGTCGTGGTCTTATCAGATGATTCTCGATTACTATGGGCTCGAGGAGATCACAGAGGAGGATGTGGTCCATATTCATGAGGACTATATCAAGGCCCGTCGTACTTGGATTGCTGAGATCCGCAAGGATGCTGAGAAGGAGTACTCCATGGGTGATGTGGAGAAGGAGGTCTATGAGGATTTCCTTGAGAAGCTCGATCATGAGATAGACTTCGAGAATTAAGTATTAGAGATAAGATTTAAGAATATAGAATAATGAAATTGAAGTTCCTGATAGTGGCAGCTTGCGTGATGTTGAGCATTGGGGCGCAGGCGAAGAAGTATGAGTACCAGAGCGTAGAGGGCGATTTGACTAAAACCCGTATTTATACGTTGGACAACGGACTGAAGGTGTATCTCTCCGTCAATAGTGAGAAGCCGCGTATTCAGACGTATATCGCTGTGCGGACAGGTTCGAAGAATGACCCTGCCGAGACCACAGGTCTGGCCCATTATCTGGAACATCTGATGTTCAAGGGTACTACCCACTTCGGTACGACCAATGCAGAGGCCGAGGCCCCCTTGTTGAAGGACATTAAAGACCGTTATGAGCGTTATCGTCTGTTGACAGATCCTGCCCAGCGTATACAAGCCTATCACGAGATCGACTCCGTGAGTCAGGTGGCTGCCCAGTACTTTATCCCCAATGAGTATGACAAACTCATGGCGGCGATCGGTGCAGAGGGTACGAACGCCTTTACCTCGAACGATGTAACCTGCTATACCGAGGATATCCCCTCAAACGAGATCGAGAACTGGGCGAAGATTCAGAGTGATCGCTTCCAGCATATGGTCATCCGTGGTTTCCATACCGAATTGGAGGCGGTATATGAGGAGTATAACATCTATCTGACGAATGATAACGATAAGGTGTGGAGTGCCTTAGGTAAGAAACTGACGCCGACTCATCCTTATGGTACCCAAACTACCATCGGAACACAGGAACACTTGAAGAACCCTTCGATTGTGAATATCGAGAATTACTTCAAGAAGTGGTATGTGCCTAATAATGTGGCCATCTGTATGGCTGGTGACTTTGATCCAGACAAGACCATCGCGATCATCGACCAATACTTTGGTGGTTGGAAACCAGGTGCAGACGTGGCACAGCCCGTGTTTCCTGTACAGAAGCCTCTCACGGCTCCAACAGACACAACAATCATTGGTCAGCAGGCTGAGCAGGTGTGGATGGGATGGTTAGCAAAGAAGGCCTCTGATCTGCAGACTGACACCCTTGATGTGATTGCCTCTATGCTGAACAACGGTAAGGCTGGTCTCTTCGACCTGAATCTGAACCAGGCGATGCGTGTGCAGGGCGCTGGCTGTATAAATCAGTCGCTTCAGGACTATTCGTCTTTCGTCATGATGGGTATGCCCAAACCTAACCAGAGTCTGGAGGAGGTACGTACGCTGATTTTAGGAGAGATCGAGAACCTGAAGAAGGGCAATTTCTCCGATGATCTGTTACCGGCGGTGATCAACAACCTGAAACTCGATTACCAGCGTGCGTTGGAGAGCAATCGTTGGCGTGTGAATGAGCATCTTGATGCTTTTATCAATGGTGAGAGTTGGGCACAGCAAGTCGGTAGTATCGATCGTATGTCGAAGTTCACAAAGCAGGATATTGTGGATTTCGCCAATCGTTTCTTCACCGATGGCTATGCTACCATCTTTAAGCGTCAGGGTGTGGATACCCTGCAGAAGAAGATCGACAAACCTGCCATCACCCCGATTCCTACGAATCGTGACTATGTGAGTCAGTTTGTGAAAGATATCCAACTCAGTCAGGTGGAGCCGATTCTTCCGGAGTTTGTGGACTTTAAGAAGGCTCTAACCATCTCAGAGATAAAAGGTTTACCATTACTCTATGTGAAGAATACCACTGATGGCCTGTTTAACCTCACTTTCCGTTATGAGTTCGGTCATGAAGACGACAATCGCTATGACATGGTGAGCGACTATCTGGATGTGGTGGGTACTAAGAAACTCACGGCGACACAGGTGAAGCAGCAATTCTATAATCTCGCCTGCAGCTACAGTGTGAATGTGAATGCTGACAATCTGAATATCTCGCTCTCAGGTTTGAGTGAGAACATGCCGGCAGCCCTTGAGTTGTTGGAGGATCTCCTGCAGAATGCCCAGGGTGATTCCGATTCTTACAACAGTTTCGTGGATGTGATCCTGAAAGCCCGTGAGAACCGCAAACAGGACCAACGTACTTGTTTTGACTATTTGTATCACTACGCCCTCTATGGCCCGCATAACCTGCGTCGTGATGATATGACTGAACAGCAGTTGCGCGAGACCAATCCCCAGGATCTGCTAAACCTGTTGAAGGAGCTCCGTAGTATGACCCATAGCGTACTCTATTACGGTCCTATGAGTACTGAGGAACTCTCCGCCCTGTTGGCCAAGGCACATCCCACACCAGAGGTGCTGAAACCTGTACCTGCAGGTCAGCCTTACACCCGTGAACTGACCCCGAAGAATGAGGTGTGGATCGCCCCTTATGATGCGAAGAACATCTATATGCGCATGTACCATAATGAGAATCGCGTATGGAACCCTGATGAGAATGCGGTACAGACATTGTTCAACGAGTATTATGGTTCAGGCATGAATGGTATCGTGTTCCAGGAGATGCGTGAGGCTCGCGGTCTGGCGTATAATGCAGGTGCTGCTTATCTCCGTCCTGACCGTCAGGGAGAGAAGGAGTTCTTCTTCACCCATATCATCTCGCAGAACGATAAGATGATGGACTGCATCAACCAGTTCAATCAGATCTTAGACACCATCCCGCAGAGTGAGGCCGCTTTTAAGATTGCGAAGGAGAGTGTGCTGAAGCTGATGGCCACCAGTCGCGTCCGTAAGGGTGGTATCATCAGTCGCTATCTCATGACGAAACGTTTGGGACTGGAGAAAGACCTCGCGGAGGCGACTTATCAGGTCATCCAGAAGCTCCAGCTGAAGGATATTGTGGCCTTCGAGCAGGCTAACATGTCGCACAAGCCCTTCCGTTACATCATCCTCGGTGATGAGAAGGAACTCGACATGCCTGCCCTTGAGAAGATAGGCCCGATCAAGCGCCTGACCCTTGAAGAAGTGTTCGGATATTGATTCATTAAACAATTATATATTATACATTAAAGATTAAATGTTATGGCTAAAACAGTTGAATTTAAGTACGCACCGATGTTTCAGGTGGGTGAAGACAAGACCGAGTATCGCCTTTTGACAAAAGATGGCGTGACAACCGCCGAGTTTGAAGGTAAGCAAATCGTAAAGGTCTCTAAGGAGGCCCTGACCCTCTTGGCCCAGCAGGCCTTCCACGATGTGGAGTTCATGCTGCGCCGCGAGCATAATGAGCAGGTGGCTCAAATCCTGACCGATCCTGAGGCCTCAGAGAATGATAAGTACGTGGCCCTGCAGTTCCTGCGTAATGCCGAGACTGCTGCCAAGGGTATTCTGCCTTTCTGTCAGGATACAGGTACAGCCATTATCCATGGTGAGAAGGGACAGCAGATCTGGACGGGCTTCGAGGATGAGGAAGCCCTGAGTCTGGGTGTGTTCAACACCTTTACACAGGACAACCTGCGCTATTCTCAGAATGCCCCGTTGAACATGTACGATGAGGTGAACACCCGTTGTAATCTCCCTGCCCAGATTGACATCGAGGCTACTGAGGGCGCTGAGTACCGCTTTGTGATGGTGGCTAAGGGTGGTGGTTCGGCCAACAAGACCTATTTCTACCCCATGACCAAGGCGACCATCCAGAACGAGGGCACCTTGATTCCTTTCCTGGTAGAGAAGATGAAGAGTCTGGGTACTGCCGCTTGTCCGCCATACCATATTGCCTTTGTGATTGGTGGCACTTCTGCTGAGAAGAACCTGCTGACCGTGAAACTCGCTTCGATTAAGTTCTATGATGGTCTGCCCACAACCGGTGATGAGACGGGGCGTGCTTTCCGTGATATTGACCTGGAGCAGAAACTGATTAAGGAGGCTCAGAAGATTGGTCTCGGTGCGCAGTTCGGTGGTAAGTACTTGGCTCACGATATCCGTGTGATCCGTCTGCCACGTCATGGTGCTTCTTGTCCGATTGGTATGGGCGTCTCTTGTTCTGCCGACAGAAATATCAAGGCGAAGATCAATGCCGACGGTATCTGGTTGGAGAAGATGGATGCGAATCCCACAGAACTGATTCCTGAAGAGTTGCGTAAGCCCGGCGAGGGTGGCAAGGGTATAGAGATCGACCTGAACGAGGGTATCGATGCTGTTCGTAAGGAGCTGTCTAAGTATCCTGTTAGTACCCGCATCAACCTGAAGGGTACCATCATTGTGGCTCGCGATATTGCACATGCCAAGTTGAAGGCTCGTCTGGATGCCGGCGAGGGTTTGCCCGATTACTTCAAGAAATATCCTGTGCTCTATGCCGGTCCAGCCAAGACCCCAGAGGGCTATCCTTGTGGTTCGATGGGTCCGACCACAGCCAACCGTATGGATCCATACGTAGACGAGTTCCAGGCAAATGGTGCCAGTCTCGTAATGATTGCCAAGGGTAACCGCAGTGATGTAGTGACTGAGGCTTGTAAGAAGCATGGAGGCTTCTATCTCGGTACCATCGGTGGTGTGGCTGCAGTGCTCTCTCAGAGCTCTATCAAGAGTATCGAGTGTGTGGAGTATCCTGAACTCGGTATGGAGGCTGTGTGGAAGATTGAGGTAGAGGACTTCCCTGCCTTCATCCTTGTGGATGATAAGGGTAACGACTTCTTCAAGACTTTGAAGCCTTGGTGCCCGAAAAAATAATCTTTAGTTTATGCCTGGCGCTGGCTGTGGGAACAGCCAGCGCTCAGCGCTTAGGTTGTCTGGTTCATGGGGATCAGGGAACAACACGTGGTAGTGGCGTGTCTTTGCCTGAACCGATTGATTTCGATCCTCAGAAGACCTATCGGATGCCTATCGTGTTGATCTCGTTTGACGATACGGATTTCTCGATGGCAGATCCCAAGTCCTATTACCATCGTGTGTTCAATGAACAGGGCTATAACGAGGGGGCAGGGTTGGGGTGCCTTGCCGATTATTTCCGTGACCAGTCGGATGGTCGCCTGAATATGCAGTTCGATATCTATGGGCCTTACAAGGTCAGTCAGTCAGCTGGCGGACATGGGGGAAACTACTATGGTACGGATGTCATCTCAGATGCTGTAGCGCAGTTGTATAAGTCTGAATCGACAGATTTCTCCATCTACGACTGGAATGGTGATGGCGAGGTGAACC
>Ga0310786_10000787_pt1 | contig 50631 bp, 34 predicted proteins | sample AusTroGonzalo_MG_FD_203881 | JGI IMG/M metagenome (GOLD analysis project Ga0310786, IMG submission 203881) | Bovine rumen microbial communities from tropical cattle in Woodstock, Queensland, Australia - Gonzalo_03 (v2) (version 2) | ecosystem: Host-associated > Mammals > Digestive system >...
AGGGGTTTGGCCCGATTCCTGGCAATAAACAGGAAGGGAAACTTTAAGGGCTCGCATATGTTGACCGCACGTCTGGACGACCGGATGGTGGCCGAGGCGGCGCTTGAGCCACCAGGTTACAAGCAGCCATCGGTACTCAAGTTCATACTGAGCGGTTATCTGAAGATGTATTTCCTTACCAACTGGAAGCATCTGCATACTTTCCTGGCCAAGGATCAGGAGGCCGGTACCCCATGTCATGATTATCAGAAAAAATATCCCGATGTATGGTACCTGAGTATGATTGAGGTGGATCCCTCGTTTCACAACCAAGGCATCGGCACTGAGTTCCTGTCGTATCTGGAGGATTACGTTGGCCGGCACGGGGGTAAGACTATGGTGCTGTTCACCAACAACCGGGAGAACCTGAGTTTCTACACAAAACGCGGCTACCAGGTGTTTAATGAGTTTGAGATTACCCATAACGGTCAAACCATGGGCAACTGGAGTCTTAAGAAATTGCTGTTCTGAATATATGAGCGGAGGGTTGCCTCTACGTTCTTTTCGGGGTATGAGGCTATCTGCTGGAACTCGTCTATGGCAAAAATGCAGGGTTTGTTGGCTTGCTCCAGATAGTTGAATTCATGTTTTTCAAATTATACAAATTCTATAATAGATTTTCTATAATACAAAACGATACCAATGGGGCCTGACCCCAATGGTATCATTTTAGCGTGGTGAAAAAGAGGACGGGGTTGGAATCGGGCGTGATGGTGGGGAACTCCTTCATCATCTCCTCGGACTGGCTGATTATGTCGTAGTTGTAGAATATGATGGCTTTACCCTTGTAGCAGAACCTGAACGAGGGAACAAAATCAAGCTGCGTATCGGACTCCATGAGTTCATCCAGGTAGTAGCGGTAGGTCTTGCCGGTCTGTTTGTTGTAGGCTGCTATCATGAAATTGTAGGTTTCGCCGGGTGTCATCAGGCTTATGCCCATGTATTCGTCGGTCTCCCAATAGGATGCTTTTCCGTATTCATGCTCGGAATCATCCCACGCACGGTCATCCTCCATAATGTCGCGTGACATGACGATATCGGGCTTGATCTTGTACACGGGCACAAGCGTATCGTTCTGATAATGGAAGATGTAGTCGTTTTCCTCCAATCCCTGGCAGCCTATCACGCTGTCGTTTATGTGAACAAGATACTCCGGGCTGATGGATATGTGCTTGAAATAATCGGGTATCTGGTAGAGCGGACGCAGGTACTCTCCGTTCTCATCGGTCTCAAACAGTCCCCTGATGCAACGTCGCACGTCAGACAGGTTCATTATAAGGTAGTGGCCGTTGGGCAGGACTACGAAATCAGCCACGAAACTGGGAGCCGGGAACCGGCGCACGAATTCACCGCCAAAGGTGTATACCAGGAACTCCCCTTGACGGGCGTCAAAGACGGTTATGAGCTCCTTGTCCTCCTGGATGTCGAATTTTGACAGGTCCAGATATTCGCCGTGACCGCGTCCCTTCTTGAGTATACGGCGCACGTATTTTCCGTTCCAGTCAAACATAAAGAGTACGTCCTGAGCCTGCACGAATATCAGGTCTTTGGTGAATCTTACCTGCTGGATATTGTCTACGTAACTCTCCAGGACGGAGTTGTCCAGGAATATGGTGTCTATACGCTGCACCATCTCGGCCCTTTTGGGCTTTGGAGTGTGCTCCGGATTAAGCATGGGGGTGTAAACGGTGATGCCGTCAAATTCATCGGCCTGGGTGTTGCGGGTTTTGCAGGAGTAAAGCGTGATGCTTGCAAAAGCAAGGAAAAGGACAAAAGATTTTCTCATCCGGATTAATAATTAGGTTATCACAAAAGTACGCAAAATTTGTATCTTTGCCTATATGAGAAAGGTTTTGTTGATGCTCATGCTTATCCTGCCCGCAGCGCTGTGGGCGCAGGATTTTGTATCGGGCGTGGTGATTGATTCCGAGACGCACCAGCCTCTGCCCTACGCTACTGTTTATCTGAACGGCACTACCAAAGGTACCATCACCGACAGTCTGGGCGTTTTTGAAATCAAGAACGTTACGTTCCCCACTACTATGGTAATCAGTTTTGTGGGTTACAAGACGCAGGTTCACGAGCTGTCACGCTATCCCGGCGGTATGATTGTTGAACTTAAGCCGGCCGAAAATCTGCCTGAGGTTGTGGTTACCGCCAAGGGCGAGCGTGAGCAGAACATGGCCTATTTCAAGAGTATGTTCCTGGGTGATGACCGATGGGGCCGACGCGCAGTCATCCGTAATCCCGACGTGATTATGTTTGACCTGTCACAGGACAAAACCCTTTTCAAAGCCTGGGCCAACGAACCGCTGATAATTGACCTGCCTCTGCTGGGATACGAGCTGTACATGAACCTTATCTATTTCAATGTGGAGCGCTATTCCGGGACTGCGGCCTGCGACATTCTGGGTTACTTCTTTTTCAAGCCTTACGAATCGGACCGCCTCACTAAGAGACAGGAGAAAAACCGCCTGGAGGCCTATTACAACTCCAACCAGCATTTCTTAAGGTCACTCTATCAGAACCGTCTGGCCGAGAACGGTTACGTACTGCTGGCGGTAACTGCCAGTTCATTCCAGTTTGAGGACGTGATAAAATACGATCCTATTGACGCCAGCCTCTATACGGACAGCATTCCGGGCGATATGATGCGCATTCACGGTCTGTCCGACAAGAAACTCAGGATCCTGTTTTACCACAAGTTTGACGGATCACCGTTGGATCTGACCAGGAATAACAAGATTCTGCATTCGTTCTCAAAATCCGGAATGCACCTGCTGCAGGATACCTGCACGTTCCATAAGGACGGCATCGTGACGGACAACAGCATACGCTTTACCGGCAGCATATCGGACAAACGCATCGGCGCCGCATTGCCCGATGATTTCACAGTAAAATAAGTATATTCGCGGATAGTATGGAGACATTCCTCAATCTGGTGGCAAAAGACCTGTACGCTAAGTGCGGAAACGGCAATTCGGGACTGGCCGATGTTACGGTGGTGTTCCCTAACCGCCGTGCGCGCCTGTTCTTTGACGACTGCATTGCCGCCTGCAGCACCCAGCCCGTCTGGTCGCCGCAGTACACCACCATCGAGGAGCTTTTCCACTCGCAGTCCGACCTTAAGCCGGCCGACCGCATCGAGATGGTCACCCTACTCCACAAAATCTACGCCGCCGAACTCCATACCGACGAGTCGCTTGACAGCTTCTGGTCCTGGGGAGAGCTTATGTTGGCCGATTTTGACGACGTGGACCGCAACCTTGCACCCGCCGCCCAGCTGTTCAGCCTGCTGCGTGAGCAACGCGAACTGTCCGACGATTCTTTCCTGACCGATAAGCAGCGCGAGGCCCTGAAGCAGTTCTTTGACGAGTGGAACAACAGCAAGCCCACCAGCCTGCGTGACCGTCACGTGGCTATCTGGAGTGTGCTGGGCAACATATACGACAAGTTTACCAAACAGCTGTCCGACAAAGGTTTAGGTTACAACGGCATGATTCAGCGCCGTGTGATTGAGAGCCTTGACACCGACCGCCTGACTGCCCGTAAATATGTTTTTGTGGGATTCAACAGTCTGGACAAGGCCGAGCGTGCGCTCTTTAAGGCAATTCAAGGTACAGGCAAGGCTATGTTCTACTGGGATTACGATCCCGCCTACACCGAGGGCAGCCTGCAGCACGAGGCCGGACGGTTCCTGCGTGACAACCTGCGCGATTTCCCCAACGAGCTGCCCCGATCGGCGTTTGACGACCTGCCCAAGGCCAAGCTCACGATCGTTGAGACATCGACCGACAACGCCCAGGCACGGTTCATACCGCAGTGGCTGGATTCGCTTTTTAAAGAGGGCAAAGCCGGCCGAGAGACCGCAATCGTCCTGGCCGACGAATCGCTGCTGCAGCCCGTTCTGCACAGCATTCCGCAGGACAAGATAAACAATGTGAACATCACCATGGGCTACAACCTGACTGAAACATCGCTGTTCAGTCTGGTATCGGCCCTGCTTGATATGCAGCGTCTGGCCGCACGCAACAAGGGCCGTTACAGCATTCAGACTCTGGGACGCGTACTGGGCAATCCCATGATCAGCGCGCTGTGTCCCGAAGCCCCCAGCCTGCTCGAGGAGCTGCGCCGCTCACGCCGTATGTTCCCCGACACACAGGCTCTGACTGCCCACCCGCAGCTGGCGGTGCTCTTTACGCCCGCAACCGATAACCTGCAGCTGTTGCAATACCTGCTCACGGTATTCAAGGCGCTGGTTCCGGTTATCCGCGAGCGGGCCGACGATACGCTGTTCCAGCCCCTCAATCAGGAGGCGCTTTACCGCATTTACACGCAAATAAACCGCCTGAATTCACTGATGGAAGCAGGAAATCTTGAGTTGCAAACCGAGACGCTGTGCCGTCTGATTCGCTCCATCCTGGCATCGACCACAGTCCCGTTCCACGGCGAACCTGCTGTGGGAATGCAGGTTATGGGACTTATCGAAACCCGAAACCTGGACTTCCGTAACGTGCTGCTGCTGTCGGCCCAGGAGGGTACGCTGCCCAAGGGGAGCCAGAACGCATCGTTCATTCCGTATAACATCCGTCTGGCTTTCTCCCTGACCACGATGCAGGACAAAAGTGCGGTTTCATCGTACAATTTCCACCATCTGATTCAGCGCGCCCAGAACGTGACGATGGTCTATAACGGCAACGCCGAGGCCAAGGGCATCGGCAAGGGTCAGATTTCACGTTACCTGCTGCAGCTCATCGTGAGCGGGCGTGACGTGCAGCGCATCGTTCTCAAGACCGATAAGACCGATACCCGCTCGCTGGAACCGCTCACCATACAGAAGACTCCCGATGTGATGCAACGTCTGCTTGAGAGAGGTCAGCGAGGGCTGGCGCCATCGGCCCTGAATGAGTTCATGAGTTGCAAACTCAAGTACTACTATGACCAGATTGCCTGTCTGAGAAAGCCCGATGATACCGATACCGAGATTGACTACGCCCTCTTTGGTACCCTGTTCCACAAGAGCGCCGAGATTGCTTACAACGAGTTGGCGCAAAAGGATAACGGTAACATTACCAAGGAGATGCTTACTAATCTGATATCGGACCAGAAACATCTTGAGGAGATTATCAAACAGGCTTTTGACAAGGAGTATTTCAAGAAAGGTTCTACCGATATCAAGGACTACAGCGGCTTTCAGACTATCAACTACGATGTGATTAAGATGTATCTGGTTCAGATACTGCGTATGGATGCCGAACTTTATGCTCCGTTCACCTATCTGGGCAGCGAGAAAAAGGACTACAGGCTACCCATGACGGTAAGCACCCCCTCCGGACAGGAGTTTGAGGTGATTCTCAAGGGCGCGATTGACCGTATGGACCGCAAGGACGGCATTACGCGTATTGTGGATTACAAGACGGGCTCAAAATATGACGAGCAGGCTTTCCAGATTAAGTTCTACGCATATGTGGTAAGCAAATGTCTGGAGCGCGAGGGGCACAGACTCAAACTGGCGCCGGTGCTGATATATCTGCGCAATCTGTCCAAGCCCACCAAGGAGGACCTTTACTACAAAGAGGGCAAGGATTTCATTTACGACTTTGACGCGCAACTGAGCCAGGAATTTGAAAGCGAACTGAAGGAACAGATAAGCCTGCTTTACAATCCCGAGGTCCCATTCAGTCCTACCGACGACATAGAAAAAACCTGCCGCAACTGTGACTATGGTCAACTGTGCGGCAGGATCAAAAATTAATTTGGCTTATTTCATTTATCTGGCAAGAGGATTACCCAGTTCTGATGCCTCTACGTCATTCTCATCAAGTTTGAATATCATAAACTGCTGATTCTCCTGTGTAAATGGTTTCCACTCGCCACCGTCTGGACCGTTGGGGTCGCCGTACTTGGCAAAGTTGGACCATGCCGTCAGCATCTTCTCGGACAGATCCCAGTCACCCTGGGTCCAGGGACGCCAGCAGTGCTTAAGTGACTTGAATACGAACCACAGATCCGATGAGTGGAACGCGCCACGCAGGCGCTGTGTAACCTCAGGTTTTTCACCGGGCAGAGGACGTGCAAACTGATATGCGTATGCCTTGCCTCCCATCTCCTGACGGTTGATGCAGAAGTCTGCAATCTGGGTTCCCATGTTGCCTGCATCGTTCAGGGTGTAACCTATCAGGTACGGAACCTGTGCCAGCGATCCGTCCAGGCAGGCGTCGTCGAACGACTCGGTCAATACATATCCGTCAATATAAGGTGATATGGGTGATGCGGTGAGTATGCTGCGCTTGCCGGTTACGTTGGTGTACAGGCCGCCAAGAGCGAATATGGTCTCGGTGCTGGCGTTACGCATCTGGCGCAGAGTGGTCAGGTTGGCCCAGTCGCATACTTCCTTGGTCGATGCCTCAGCCTCGGCCAGTGTGGTCATACCCTGCTGGGGCATTCCCATTCCCATACCCATTCCGCGACCTGCGGGTGCGGTTGTTGCCTGAGGACGGGGTTTTACCAGTCCGCTTCCGCTCATTATCACAGCCTTGTTGAACAGGCCCTTGGTAAGAGGTGAAGCGCTCAGGAACTTGACGCTGCGTGATCCGGCGCTCTGTCCGAATATCATAACGTTATCGGGATCACCGCCAAACTGGGCGATGTTCTTCTTGACCCATTTCATAGCCTCAATCTGGTCCAGAGTGCCCCAGTTGCCGGTTGCGTGCTCGGGATCTTCGGCCGAAAGCTCGGGATGTGCAAAGAATCCGAAAGGTCCTACGCGGTAGTTGAATGATACCAGCACTACATCCTTATTTGCCCATTCCTGACCGTCAAACTCAGGCTCCGAGCCCCAGCCCTCGCGCATGCCGCCGCCGAATATCCAGATGGCAACGGGCAACTTGGCATCGGTCTGACCGGGTTTCTTGGTCCATACGTTCAGGTAGAGGCAGTCCTCGCTGTAAGCCGATTCGTCGCCGTAACCCCACTCGGTCGTGTAGCCGCCGGGATAATGGGCTGCCTGGAATGGCGGATGTCCGAATTTGTCACAAAGCTTTACACCCTCCCAAGGAATTACGGGCTGAGGAGCCTTCCAACGGTTCTGACCGATAGGAGGTGCTGCAAAAGGAATGCCGCGATAAACGGTTACTCCCTTGATATCGGCGGGAACGCCCTGTATCTGTCCACCCTCAATGGTGAGCACGGGACCGCCGTCCTGAGTGCCGCATGCCACTAGAGCCAGCATGCCGGCCAAAGCTAAAAACAGTTTCTTCATAAAGCACTTTGGTTTTAATGACGTGAAAGTAATAAAAACTTTCTAATTTTGGAGAGTATATGGCAAATAACCTGACTGAGCAGTTTATCCGCGAGCACCTTACGGCCGATGTCCGCACTCTTGCGTTATCGGCGCATCCCGACGGTGTGGACATGCAGTATGCCCTGACGCAGATTTCCGGCTGGCAGGTTGCACGTTCCAAAGTGCCGCTCTGGGCTGCTACGGACGGGATTGTCTACCCCAAGCATCTGTCGCTTGAGCAGTGCACGTCACAGTATATCGCTCAGTATAAGGCTTCTTTTGTTGAGCAGCTCCTTGGCTCCGGATTTAAAATGGCCGATATCACCGGCGGATTCGGTGTGGATTGTTTCTTTATTTCGCGTTCGGCCGCACAGGTTTTCTATAATGAAATGTCTTCCGATCTCTGCGACTGCGCCCGTGCAAATTTCAAGGCTTTGGGGCGGCCTGAGATTGAGGTTCATTGTGGTAGTGCTGAGGATTTTATCTCGCGCTTGGAGCCTGACTCACTGGATTTTATCTACCTGGATCCAGCCCGCAGGGGTGATGCCGGACGCAAGCTGGTTTCCATCAGCGACTGCCAGCCGGATACCGTAGCCCTGCAGGACGACCTGCTCCGCATTGCACCGTTTGTGATGGTCAAGCTCTCACCCATGCTTGACATAAGCCGCGCGCTCACCGAACTCCGTCACGTAAGTTCTGCTTTCATCGTAGGATTGGAGGGGGAATGCAAGGAAATCACCCTGCTCTTGCAGCGCGGTTTTGAAGCGGAGCCTACCATCACTGCGGTCGATATAAAATCGGACGGAACACCGGAAAGTGCGGTTTCATCGGCCAAAAGCACCGATGCAGCGCTGCCCCAACCCATAGCGGACCCCGATTGGCTGCAGCCCGGCACCTATATCAGCGAACCATCGGCCCCCTACATGAAAAGCGCCCTGTTCCGCACCATCGCCGCCCGTACAAACACTTTCCTGCTCCACCCCGACACCCATCTGTTCTGGAGCAAGGAAAAGCCGGAGTCTTTCCCCGGCCGCACATTCAAATTGGAGGGTATAATCCCCTTTGACAAGAAATCCTTATCAGCGTTAGTCAAAACCCAGGCCAACCTCTCCGTCCGCAACTTCCCGGAAACAGCTCCGCAACTGCAGCGCCGCCTGAAAATCCGCGACGGAGGCTCCCGCTACCTGATAGCCACCACCCTCAGCAACTCCCATCGCATTTTGTTGGATTTTACTCGCTCTTGATGACTTCGGCGGGATTCTGGCGGGAGGTGATAAGCACGCGGTGACCCACTGTGAGCAGGATGAGTAGGATCATGCCGCACAGGACGCTCGCGTAGAGCCACCAACTCATGGGAGCGATCTTGGAGAACTGCTGCACCCACAGGCGCATGAGCACGCTACCCACCGAGAACGCAATCACGGCCGATATACCAAGCGCAATCCCGTACTCCTTGAGCAGTATGGAGGCGATATCCCCCACCATCGCACCGTGAGCCTTGCGTATGGCAATCTCGCGACGGCGTTCCTGGCACGAAAGGGTTATTACCATATATATGCCCGATACGGCTATGAGCATGCAGACAATTGACATCAGCACCATAAGACGGAGCAGGTTGTTGGCGGGTTTAATGAAATCGGCCAGCCAATCGTCCATATAGGTGACGAAAACAGGCACTGGCGCATCCTGGATTATTTCATCGAGCGCTGCCGAGAACTCCTTGCGCATTGAGGGATTGTACTTTACGCTCACGTTGTACACATCACCTATTCTACGTGCCTGCCCCCACGAATTGAAATTACCCAGAACCAGAGGAATAGGATCGGCAAGCGGACCGTCCAGGTAAATGTCGTCAAGCACGGCGACTACGGTCTTAGGTTCGCCCGATGCATACACGACGCTACCCAGCGGGCTGTTCAGGCCCAATGCGCGGCAGACGGCACGGGTGAGCACTATCTCATCGGCCGCAAGACTATCGGCCATACTTCCTTCAACTACCGTATAACCGTATACCGAGTTAGCTTTATCGGGCAGCATGACTTCGCGGACCTCGATCTCGGCCGCGTCGTCCTGGAGTGATGTTTTCACGAAATAGCGCATGGTGGTCTTTCCCTGCTCCACAAAGCTGTAACCCGACGGTTTTGAATACTCAACCATAGGCAGCGAACTGAGTTTTTGGTTCAGCGAGGTCAGGAACTGGGCTCGTGAACGGGCCACCTCCTGTCTGATTTCACTGCGGTCAAAATCCGGTCCCTTATCATAGGTCCTGCTCCAGACAACGTTATAGTCGCTCTGGGTCTCAATATTCACGATACCTTTTGTGCTGATGCCCCAGTACGAGTTGCGAGTGTATGCCAGCTGATTCACGATCACGGCACAGCTGAATATGCAGGCCAGACTGATTGTAAGCTGTATGGTAAGTCCTGTCATTCTGAAACGGCGGGTGCGTGACTTGCCGGTCGTCATGACGCTGTTGAGCGAGCCTTTCAGGATGTATGTCATTGAGATGACTCCCGCAATCATGGCAATCACGAACACCGCTCCCATGACCGATACGCATCCGTAAACGATCCTCCTGGCCATGCCTCCAATCAGGGCGTAGTCCGAGAAAATGTCCTTGATGAGCACCGTTGCCACAAGCGCCAGAAGCAAGGACAGCAGGAACTGAATGGCAAGCTCGACTGTCAGCATGACAACCAGTTTACGTGTCGATGAGCCGCACGAGCGTCTCAGTCCCATTTCCTTGCGGCGGCCTGTTATGCGCGATACGGTCATGGTTATGCTGTTTGTTACGGCGCACAATATGAGCAGCAGGCTGGTGAGCATGAAGATACGGATGTGCTTTATGTCCATCGGCCCCTTTATGACCTTCTCGTGCAGACGGGATATATTGATCAGCTCGATAGAACGGGTCAGAACCGATCCCGTCGGATAGACCGCATCCACCAGCCTGGCCTTAAGTGCTTCCAGGTCAGTGCCGGGACGCACTTTTATGAAAACCATCCTGTCATAACCGTCCAATCCCGAACCGCCGAAATGGCGTCTTATCATATCGGATTTCATGCTCTTAAGGAACGAGTGGTTGAAATCCTTGTAAACACCTCCTACCCTGATTCCCGTCACACGTCCTTCGCCTTCCTGCAAACCGCTGCCTGTCAGGATATTATACTGTGCATTGGTAAGGCGCTGGCCGATGGGATTCTCGTTGCCGAACGCCTTCCGGGCACCTGATTCGGAGATGGCGCAGTAGTTGTAGTTTTCATAGAAAATCATGCTACCCTCGACCAGCTCAATTCCGAACATCCTGAAGAAAGTCTCGTCACAGTCCATGCTGCCTCCAATCATAGGATAGATGTTGGCCACACGCTCCACAGCCGGATCATGGGATATGATATCATATGCCTGGTCCGATATGGGGGTATACAGACCGTTCATCACAAGACTGCCCTGAATGGTATAGATCCGGTCCCAATCATTGAACTGCTTGTCATAATTGTTGTCAAACCAATACCAGTACGCAGACAAGGATATAGCCAGAAAGCCCACTGCAAGACCCATTATGCAGATGAAGTTCTGGAGCGCATACTTGCGTATGTTTCGGATCGCAATCTTAAGGTAATGAAAGAACATAGTAAGGACCATTTATTAATTCAGTCCAAAATTATCCCGACTTCCCCGCACCCTCAAAGAAAAATCGTGAATTCGCACATTTTTCCCCAAAATCGTCCAATAATTTGACAGGTGCCATTGGGGACGGTTCTGTCTTATTACAAAAAATCAGCGGGAAAGTTCTTCTGCAAGGAAGCGGGAAGTGTAGCCTTTGCCGCAGGAGGCTACCTGCTCGGGGGTACCCTGAGCGACGATCATGCCGCCGCCGCGACCGCCTTCGGGGCCGATGTCAATGATCCAGTCGGCCTGTTTGATCACATCCATGTTGTGCTCAATCACAATCACGGTGTTGCCCTTGTCAACCAGACGGTTGAGCACGCCCATCAGCACGCGTATATCCTCAAAGTGCAGACCTGTGGTAGGCTCGTCAAGGATGTAGAGGGTGCGACCGGTATCGCGTTTGGCAAGTTCAGTGGCCAGTTTCACGCGCTGGCTCTCGCCGCCGGATATGGTGGTTGAGGGCTGGCCAAGTCTCAGATATCCCAGGCCCACATCCTGCAGCACCTTTATCTTACTCAAAATGGTGGGAACGTTCTCAAAGAACTCCACAGCCATGTTGATGGTCATATCCAGCACATCGGCTATGGATTTGCCCTTGTAGCGGACCTCGAGCGTCTCGCGGTTGTAGCGCTTTCCGTGACACACCTCGCAGGGCACCATCACGTCGGGCAGGAAATTCATCTCGATGGTCTTGTAGCCGTTTCCGCCGCAGGCCTCGCATCGGCCGCCGCTCACATTGAATGAGAATCGGCCGGGCTTATAGGCACGTATCTTGGACTCCGGCAGCTCCACAAAAAGCTGGCGGATATCGCTGAATACGCCCGTATAGGTTGCGGGATTGGAACGCGGCGAACGGCCTATGGGCGACTGGTCCACATCGACCACCTTGTCGATATTATCAATGCCCTCGACCGAATCATACGCCAAAGGCTCCTTCAATGACCTGTAGAATTTCTGTGAAAGTATGGGCTGCAGCGTCTCATTCACAAGAGTTGACTTACCGCTGCCAGATACACCGGTAACGCATATGAGTTTACCCAGCGGGAACTCCACATCTATGCCCTTCAGGTTGTTGCCGCGACAACCGCGCAGCACAATGCTCTGTCCGTTGCCGGCGCGACGCTCCGACAGCACGCCCTCAAAGGTGTCCAGCTTGCCGTTCAGGTATCCGGCGGTCAGCGTATCGGTTGCCAGAAGCTGGGGTACGGTTCCCTGAAACACGACCTCACCACCCTTTCGGCCGGCACGCGGTCCCAGATCGATAATCCAGTCGGCCGACAGCATCATATCGCGGTCGTGCTCTACCACAAGTACGGTGTTGCCTCCGTCGCGAAGCTGCTTCAAAGACTCAATCAGACGCACGTTGTCACGCTGATGGAGGCCGATACTCGGCTCGTCAAGTATATAAAGTACGTTGACCAGTTTGGAGCCGATCTGCGTGGCCAGACGTATGCGCTGCTCCTCACCACCGGAAAGCGATTCGGCGGGACGGTTAAGCGACAGGTAGTCCAGACCCACCTCGAGCATGAATCCCAGACGGGTACGTATCTCCTTGAGTATCTCGGTTGCGATGGTGCGCTGGCGTTCGCTCAGGCGCGGCTCGACATCACAGCACCACTGGTAGAGGTCCTGGATATCCATCGATGCCAGCTCGTATATATTCTTGCCGTCAATGCGGAAGTTGAGCGCCTCCTTGTTCAAGCGGGCACCGCCGCACTCGGGGCACACGCGGGTTATTGCGAACTGATCGGCCCATTTCTGCTCGGCGGCGGTCAGGTCGGTCTGCTGCTGGAGCGAGCGCACGTATTTGAATATGCCCTCGTACTCCATGAATACGGCATCCGCCTCACTGTTTATTCCGGTTATCTGAACCTTGATGCGGTCGTCGCTGCCGTCCAGCAGTTCCTGAATCACATCGTTGGACATCTCGGAAATCGGAGTATCGAGCGTATAGTCGTATTTGGCAAGCAGAGCGGTTATCTGCCTGAATATAAGCGTGTTTTTGAACGGTCCGAGCGGAGCGATGGCACCCTGGCGGACGGATAGCGAGCGGTCGGGAATGACCTTGTCTTCATCGACGGCCGATATGTATCCCAGTCCCTTGCACTTGGGGCAGAAGCCCTGAGGCGAGTTGAACGAGAAGTTGTGCGGAGCGGGCTCGCGGTATGAGAGTCCGGTCACGGGGCACATCAGGCGTTTGCTGTAGTGGCGCAGCACTCCGGGCTCGGAGCGTCCGGGAATGGTTTCCTTGGGCATGGAGAGCACCATCATCAGTCCGTCGCCCTGTTTCATGGCCAGAGCAACGCTGTCAACCAGGCGGTGACGGTATTTCTCGTTCACCACAAGTTTCTCAATCACCACCTCTATATCGTGGTTGCGGTAACGGTCCAGCTTCATGCCGGGCTTTACCTCACGCAGTTCACCGTCCACACGCACGGTCAGGTAGCCCTTGCGGCGTATGCTCTCAAACAACTCTTTATAATGTCCCTTACGGTTGCGTACCAGCGGAGCCAGCACGTATATGCGCTGTCCGTCATAGTCGCTCAGAATAAGGTCGATGATCTGCTCCTCGGTGAACTTGACCATCTTCTCGCCGCTCAGGTATGAGAAAGCCTCGCCTGCGCGGGCAAACAGAAGTCGCAGATAATCATAGACTTCGGTTACGGTTCCAACGGTCGATCGCGGGTTGCGGTTAGTGGTTTTCTGTTCTATCGATATTACGGGGCTGAGTCCTGTGATGCGGTCCACATCGGGACGCTGCAGGTTGCCCAGGAAATTGCGTGCGTAGGCTGAGAAAGTCTCTATGTAACGGCGCTGACCCTCGGCATAGATGGTATCGAAAGCCAATGACGACTTGCCGCTTCCGCTCAGTCCGGTCACCACCGTGAGCGACTTGTGCGGTATCTCCACATCTATGTTCTTCAGGTTATTGGACCTGGCGCCAGTTACAACTATCTTAGACTTTTCCATCAATCAATGCCCCATTCCAAGTCCCTTGAGTACGTTTATATCGACCTTCTTGTCAAAGACGCGGCCTCCGGCTCCAACGGCCTGGACGTTAATGTAATAGACTCCGTCGTTCACCACATCGCCGTTATAGGTGCCGTCCCATATCTCAAACAGGTAACCGCCGTCGTTGTCGGGTTCGGCATCGGGCGGGAGTACCTGGTCCAGCTTGCCCGATACGGTCTTTATGGTCTGGCCCCAGCGGTTGAATATGGCAACTTTCAGCTGCACGATGGAGCGCACATATATCTTATACACGTCGTTTATGCCGTCGCCGTTGGGCGAGAAGGCGTTGAAAAGACGCAGTTCGGAGTCACCTATAGTGAACGACATGGCGGCCACATCGGCCCCCATGATCGTCTCGGTCTCACTCTTTTCCCTATATGACCAGGCGTAGTAGACGTGGAATTTGCCGTTGTCGGTGAACTCGTATTCGGTCACCCTGTCCTGGCGTTTCAGGTAATCAATCTCCTGGCCTGTCTCGCCCTCCTCGCGTTTGATGGTCCACTCGGGGAAAAGCACGTAATCCTTGCCGTCATCGGTCACAAGTTCCGATATGAACGTGGCGCGCAAGGGTGCGTTGAGTTCCGTCGGGGAATCCTCGCCCGGCTGGATGACGGTCGAATCGCCCGATGCGGACAGCAGGACGACCTTGACCTGCACCTGAGGTGTGCCGGCAGTGAGTGTGAAACAGGGTACCGCAGCCATCACTGCAGCACACATAAACCTTAGAAAACCTGACTTTTTCATATAGTTTCGTTTCAAATCGCAAAGGTACTCAAAATATACTTTGATTCTAACCTTGGCTAATGTTATAGATAATATATATAAACGTAGATTAAAGGCTTTTTTGTATTTTTGCCAACCGAAAAGATATTCACTTATGAGAAATCTCAGGACAATCATATCAGCGGTATTGCTCTCAGTGCTTTTCAGCATACCCGCAGGGGCACAGGAGTATTTCATGCATACCGTTACCCAGGGACAGGGACTATATTCAATTTCAAGGATGTACGGCGTGACCGAGGATGAGATCATCAAGCTCAATCCCGGCAGCGAAAAAGTGATAAAGACCGGTCAGGAACTGCGCATTCCCAACAAGAAGCCGTCCGCCACATCGGGCAAGTTCCACACCATCCAGAAGGGTGAGACCCTGTACCGTCTGTCGGTCGAGAACCGCATATCGGTCAAGGAACTCTGTGACGCTAACCCGGGCCTGTCGGCCGAGAACTTCAAGATAGGTCAGGTTATCACCATACCCGCCCCGTCCGATGAGGATCCGCTGGCATCGACCCTTGAGAATGCAGGCGACAACGCCCCTCAGGCAATTAAGGACGCCGCACAGACCATCCAGTCCGACACCGCCGTATTCAAGACGACTCATGTGGTAAAGAAACGCGAGACGGTGTTCCGCATCTGCCGCAACTACAACATCACACAGGACGAGTTCTATAAGGCCAACCCTGAATACAAATACACCAAGCTCAAGCAGGGCGCAATCGTAAAGATTCCGTTCTCAAGCAAGGAGTTGGCAAACCGCCGTCAGCGCATCCAGGAGGCCCAGAACCGCATGGAGTCCATCCCAGACAGCACGCTGTTCAGCATGAACGAGACCCAGGCCGAGGAAACCGACGGCACCATCAAAGCCGCCCTGATACTCCCCTTCTCGCTCGATGACTCCACCACCACCCTGCAGAAGCAGATGATTGAGTTCTACCAGGGTATGCTTCTGGCGCTTGACAAACTCAAGAACGAGAACGTATCGGTCAACCTCAATGTATTTGACTCACAGGCCGAAGGCACCTCACTCCAGCCGCTGCTTGACAGCGGAAAGCTGGACGATGTAGATATTGTGTTCGGTCCCCGCTGGTCCAACCAGATTACCGAGGTGGCCCGATGGTCGACCGCACATCAGGTTCCGCTGGTGCTCCCCATGAACGCCGCTGCCGATGACGTGTTCAACAACCCCTACGTTTTCCAGCTCAACACGCCGCAGTCATATTTTAACCAGGAGATATACAACCACTTCCTGGAGCAGTTCACCAACCCCAACGTGATTATTATGGATGCCGATGAGTTCCGCCGCAACGAGTTCATTGACGGACTCAAGACCACTCTGGCTGACCACGATATCCCCTACCTGACCCTGAACATCGACACCGCATACCAGGAACTTCTGGACACTCTGGTTCCGGGCAAGCAGAACATAATGATAATCAACTCGCCTAGCAGCGGTCCGCTCAACACCGTGCTGCCCATCATGCAGCTCATTACCCGCACCAAGGCACCCGAGATTGAGACTCACCTGTTCGGCTATCCCGAGTATCAGATATACGCCCAGGATCATCTGGACGAGCTCTACGAGGTTGACACATGGTTCTACAGCTGGTTCTACACCAACAACATGCTGCAGGAGTCGATTGATTTCAACAACAAGTTCCGCCGCTCGTTCAGCCGTCAGATGCTCATAAGCTATCCCAGTTTCGCATCATACGGCTATGATACCGGTTACTACTTCCTAAAGGGAATAGCCACCTACGGCAAGGATTTTGAAAACCACCTTAATGATATCAAGACCAACCCCGTACAGATGGGATTCAAGTTTGAGCGCGTGAACAACTGGGGCGGTTTCATAAACCGTAAGGTATTCTTTGTTCATTTCTCCAATGAATATAAGGTGGAGAAGATAGACTTTGACAGATAATGAAGCGTACTCTCGCAATACTTTTCCTTATAACACTTGCGTTCTCGACCGCCTCTGCACAGGTGGGTGATCCGCGCCGTACAGTAAGCATCGGCGTTCAGGGCGGAATGGGAACCAGCCGCGTATCGTTCATACCCTCCATCAAGCAGACCCTCAGCCTGGGTCCCACAATGGGCGTAAGCATACGTCACATATCCGAGAGATATTTCTTCCTGATATGCGGAACCCAGCTGGAGTGCAACATCGCCAACCGCGGTTGGACCGAGCTCATCGAGGACGGATCGGGCAACGAATATACCCGCGTGGCAACATACGTCGAGGTTCCTTTCCTGGCTCATCTGGGATTCGGACGTGAGTTCCGCGGCGTTCAGGGCCACATCAACCTGGGCCCGCAGGTGGGTTACCTGCTCAAGGAGAGGGAGATTTACGGCGGACAGCAGCCCTGGGACATAAGCAACCGTCCCAACCAGGTGACCGAGCAGTACGGCAAGGCAATAGAAAACAAGCTGGACTACGGTATCACCGCCAGCTTTGGTCTTGAATTACATACGGGAATAGGGAATTTCGGTCTTGAAGGCCGATACTACTTTGGTCTGGGCAATATCTACGGTATCACCAAGAAAGACTATTTCGGCCGATGCGCGAACAGTACGATCTCTGTCCGCGCCACCTACTCTTTCAATATTCTGAATTAATCGCGCAGGCGGAAACCTGACGCGCGTGCGATGATGGCAGCCTCAGCCTTTGAGACGCCGTGAATGCTCATATACTCCAGCACAAGGCTTATGAGCGGGAATGCGGCTCCTATGCGCGGGCCGAACGATGCATCACCCTTTACCAGCAGCACGTATACCACCAGCAGCAGGTAATAGCCTATGGTCAGCAGCATCATGAACACCAGCAGACGTTTCTGGAGCACGAAATTGCGGAATCCGGACAGGAGCAGTTCAAACACGCCCACAGCCAGAATGGCAATCATGATCACTCCCAGCGCCCACATGGCACCGCTGCTGTCGCCTTCAATGAAATTGAGACGGAAATTGGTGAGTTCCGCCGATGCTCCCTCCGCATCGACCAGCTGGCCTACGGGAAGAAGAAGGCCGGCAAACATCAATATGCAGATGAGAGCCAGCCATACCTGATGGAGGTAGAATTCTATCTTCATCAAAGATTCTCTTTCTCCTTAGCGGGATTGCGGAAATAGATCTTACCCTCCTCAAACTCCTGAGCAGCGATAAGTGTCGGTTTGGGAAGACGCTCGTAGTAGCGTGAAATCTCAATCTGCTCCCTGTTCTCGAACATCTCCTCCAGGTTGTCGGTGGTTGAGCTGAACTCCTCAAGCTTTGACTTGAGCTCGTCCTTCATCTCGACCGAAATCTGGTTGGCGCGCTTGCCCATGATAGCAACACTCTCGTAGATGTTGTTGGTGTCCTTTACAAAATCGACCAGGTCACGGGTTACGGTGTTGGTCGGAGCATTTGTCTTCTTGAAATCCATGTTAGTCTTCTTCTATAATTTGATTCTTGTTTCCTAAGTTTTTGGTGGCGATGCGGAACATCTTGTCTGCCTCCTTCATGTGCTCGCTTTCAGGGAACTCGTTCTTGAAAGCGTAGTACTCGTCGATGGCATCGCGGTAACGGTCGTCACGCTTGGACAGCACGCTCTCCTGAGCCATCTGGAACTTTGACTTGAGCACCAGCAGCGAGAGTTGCTCGCGGTACTTGGTGTACGGGTAGTCACGCAGGGCGTTCTGTGCAACGATAATGCTCGAGCGGTAGTTGTTGCCCATGTAGTTACCCATATCGAAGTAAAGCTGGGCCGTACCCAGTTCCTTCTGTACCAGACGGTCATACATCTCGTATATCATGCTCTCAGCCTCTGCACGGTACTTGCTCTCCGGATATGTCTCGACGAATCTCTGCAACTGCAGGATGGCATTCTGGGTGCTGGTGGGGTCAAGTCTGGGATCCGGAGTATCCAGATAGAGGCTCTTGCCTGACCAGTAGAGACAGTTCTCGGAGTATGTACTGTTGGGGAACGCCCTGTAGCAAGCCATGTAATACTGGGATGCCGACAGATAGTCGTCCAGATTGTAGTAGCAGGAAGCCAGCAGATACATCGACTCCTCAGCCTGTGCAGTACCGCGCTGATATGCCACACACTCCTCCAGTATCGAGCTGCAGCTGGTGTAGCGTCCCTCCATAAAGTATGTCTTGGCCAGACTGTACTTGGTATTGTAGTCGGACGCCTTAAGGATTTTGTTATAACCTTGACAGCCCGACAACACTGCCAGAACAAGGGTTGAGAGTACTATTATGGACGCAGTCTTACGCATGCTGTGAAATTTCAACCTGCAAAAGTACCTATTTTGAGTGAACGGAGCAAACATGCGCCCGTTATTTAATATTATTTACGTATGCGGAGTATGTCGCCGTTGTCGCGGACTACGTTCTCCTTCCACTTGTCAGAGTAGTCTTCCCAGATGGGATACTCGGGAATATCGTCGCTGAATCCGTTGGTAACGAATGATCCGTCCGGGTTCTGACGCTTTATGTTTCCGTCAATATATTTTACCAGCAGATACTTATCCAGCTCCTTCCATCTGTTGAACAGTGAGACCGCATTGTCAATGCCGAATGACGAGAGAGTCTGGACCGATTCCTGGTCACTCATGGCATCGGCCTTTGCCATCATTTCGTTCTCATACTCATCAATGATGCTGCGGACCTCGGCACCTATCTTGTCATAACGCAGATATGCGAACTGTGCTATGCGGCTTACGATCCAGTACATGGATGTCTCGGAGTATTCCAGAAGTGATCCATTTCCTTCCCTGAGGCTCTCAGGCACGCCGTTTGTGCAGCTGAAGAAAGGCATCAGAGGAGATGTGGCGGCATCATCTACACCAAACCAGAAGATACCGTTTTTCTTGTCCGGACGGGCCTGGGCAACATACCACCAGCCGGTCTGCTGGGTGGCGATGGCGCGCTCGTTGACATACTCCCAACCCTGATACTCAAACTCCATAGGACGCCAGCGGTAAGGCAGATGACTGCCGCCTGCGCCTATATCGGTTGTCATATCCATGGGCGTTCCCTCATAGTGGTCACGCATCATGTCGGCCAGGTCTTTTGTTGAGATTTTTCTGTTGGGTTTTACATACAGGGGCATATGGTTCTTAAGGTCATAACCCATTGCGTAATCCAGATACTCGTCCATTCCATCGGCAAATCGGTTAAAGTATGACCATACGCGGGCCTCACATCCGCGGGCACCGCCGAAATCCAAAGGATTGTAAACGTCGCAGAAACTGAACTCCTCATCCTTGCCGCTGAATATTCCCTGCTCGCGGGCATGCTTGATGACATCCTTTGCATAGAGGCAGTTCTCGGGGTCATTGAAATCAATGGTGGTTATGCGTGACTGGTTGGCGTGACCTGAGATATAACCGTCAGGAATACGCTTGGCAACCCAAACGGCACCCTTATTGATATTGCGACCCTTCTTGTCAAACTTGGGGTTCTTGCCGATAATGTCCATAATCCAGATCTCATTAGGATCACAGAGTGTGAAAGACTCACCTTCGGACGCATAGCCATATTCCTGCATCAGCTTATCAATCAGCAGGATAGCCTCACGGGCAGTCTTGCAGCGCTCCAATGCGATGTGCATGAGCGAGCCGTAATCCAGAATGGCGGTTGTATCGATGAATTCGCGGCCGCCGTAGGTAGTCTCGCCTATTACCAGCTGATGTTCGTTCATGTTTCCGATTACGGAATAAACATGCGCAGCCTGCGGAATCTCTCCCAGCTTCTTGCCGCTATCCCAGTCAACAATCTCACGCATAGCTCCTGCGGGAAAATCGGCGGCAGGGTTGTAATGCAGAGTTCCGTACAGCTGGTGTGAATCGGCCGCATATGTACACATATTCGATCCGTTGGCCGATGCACCCTTGGTAACTATCAGGTTCGTGCAGGCAAATGCACCCGCTGTGCACAGCACTGCTGACAAAGTAAGAATCAGTTTCTTCATTATTTCTGTAATTTACGTGCAATTATTCCGGCGGCAATTGAGCACAACTCACCGCAGGGGCGTTTCTTATAATATTCGGGAGTGCGGTCAGAGGGAACAGGAGTACCTTCCGGCTTACTCAGGCCCAGGAGTTCGCGGCATATGATACTGCCGTTCATTTTCCTGAATTCATCGGCCATTTCCTGCACCAAAGCGTAGTTGGCGGTCTTGGCCTCCTTGTTATTTACATCGTTGGCGGGAATCATAGCACCAGCCACCATAGTCATGGCCGATACGGTTCCGCAAACCTCACGCATACGGCCCATTCCACCGCCGAATCCGCTGGCCAGTTTAGCCACCTCATCCTCGGGCAGACCCAGCACATCGGCAAAAGTCATCGCCACCGCCTGGCAGCAGTTATAACCGGCCTTGAAAAGTTGGCCGGCTCTTTCTTCTCTTTCCTGAACTGTCATTCCAAAAGTTTTTAGAGCTCCAAAAATACAAAAAAATGCCGTAACTTTGCACTCTATGGATTTCAAACTGGTATCACCATTCAAGCCCACCGGCGACCAACCGCAGGCCATTCAGCAGCTCACCGAAGGGTTGCTGAACGGCAATCCCGCACAGACTCTGCTGGGTGTGACCGGATCGGGCAAGACATTTACCATAGCCAATGTCATAAAGAACATAGGCCGCCCCACTCTGGTGCTCAGCCACAACAAGACTTTGGCTGCCCAGCTGTACAGCGAGTTCAAGGCTTTCTTCCCAGAAAACGCCGTTGAATACTACGTTTCTTACTATGACTACTATCAGCCCGAGGCCTATCTTCCGGCAACCGATACCTATATCGAAAAGGACCTTCAGATAAACGACGAGATAGACAAACTGCGTCTGTCGGCCACATCGGCCCTGTTGTCGGGACGCAATGACGTGATCGTGGTGTCATCGGTTTCATGCATATACGGTATGGGTAATCCGGCCGATTTCTACAACAACGTTATTGAGTTGCGCAAGGGTGACCATATAGACCGTAACGTACTGCTGCGCAAGCTGGTAGAGTCGCTTTATACCCGTAACGACATTGAACTGGGACGCGGCTGTTTCCGCGTAAAGGGTGAGAATGTGGATATCAACCTGGCCTACAACGATACCGCCGTGCGCGTCAGTTTCTGGGACGATGAGATTGATTCCATCGAGGAATTCGACGTACTCACGGGCGAACGCATAGAAACGTACGATTTCTACCGCATATATCCAGCCAACCTCTTCATGACCACAAAGGAGAGCCAAGAGCGTGCCATTCACGCAATCCAGGATGACCTTGTGGAACGTGTGGCTTACTTTGAGGAGATAGGGAAACCGCTCGAGGCCAAGCGCCTGAAGGAGCGCGTGGAATACGATATCGAGATGATCCGCGAGCTGGGACACTGCAGCGGCATTGAGAACTACTCCCGTTACTTTGACGGCCGCGCCGCCGGTACCCGCCCCTACTGTCTGCTGGATTTCTTCCCCAAGGATTTCCTGACGGTCATTGACGAGAGCCACGTGAGTGTTCCGCAGCTGCATGCAATGTACGGAGGCGACCGCGCCCGCAAAAAGGCGCTGGTGGAGTACGGATTCCGTCTGCCCGCCGCATTCGATAACCGTCCGCTCAAGTTTGAGGAGTTCAAGGAACTTACCGGACAGACCATCTACGTGAGCGCCACTCCGGCCGATTACGAACTGGCCGAGAGCGAGGGCGTGGTTGTGGATCAGGTTATCCGCCCCACAGGTCTGCTGGATCCCGAAATCGAGGTACGTCCCAGCAAGAACCAGATTGACGACCTGCTTGAGGAGATCGCCACCCGCTCGGAGCGTGACGAGCGCACACTGGTGACCACCCTCACCAAACGTATGGCCGAGGAGCTGAACGACTACCTGCTCAAAAACGGTGTCCGCACCAACTACATACACAGCGATGTGGATACGCTGGAGCGCATACAGATAATGACGGATCTGAGAAAAGGCCTCTACGACGTACTGGTGGGCGTAAACCTGCTGCGTGAGGGACTTGACCTGCCCGAGGTATCACTGGTTGCCATACTGGATGCCGACAAGGAGGGATTCCTGCGCGACCATCGGTCCCTTACCCAGACTGCCGGACGTGCTGCGCGTAACGTAAACGGAAAGGTCATTCTCTATGCCGACAAGATTACTGAGAGCATGCGCCTGACCATAGCCGAGACCACACGCCGCCGCGAAAAGCAGATGAATTACAATAAGGAGCACGGCATTACTCCCAAGCAGATTGAGAAGGCGCTCAACACCTCACTGCTGGTACCTGCAGGCCAGGAGGCAGAGCCCAAGCCATACGAGATGAAGGACCGCACAAGATCCGTAGCCGATCCCGTAATAGCCAGCATGACGCCGCAGCAGCTTGAAAAGGCCATAGCCCGCACAAAACGCCTCATGAACGAAGCAGCCTCCAGAATGGACTTCATGGAGGCCGCTCAATATCGTGACGAAATGTTCAAGCTTGAAGCGCTTAAGAAGGTCAACTAAAGACCACAGTCTTGTTCTTGTAAACCAGAATCTTGTGTTCTATATGTTTCTGCACCGCATGTGACAGGACAATCTTTTCCAGGTCCTTGCCCTTGTTCATCAGATCCTTAGGCATATCCTTGTGTGATATACGGACCACATCCTGACAGATGATAGGACCGGCATCAAGTTCAGCCGTTACATAGTGGCTTGTTGCGCCGATGATCTTTACACCGCGGTCAAACGCAGCCTGATAAGGCTTGGCGCCCACGAAAGCCGGAAGGAATGAATGGTGGATGTTGATTATCTTGTTGGGATAAGCGGCAATCATACGGTCACCTATTATCTGCATGTAACGTGCCAGAACGATGAAATCAATGTTGTTCTCCTTAAGCAGATCAAGCATAGCGGTCTCCTGCTCCAGCTTGTTCTCCTTAGTGATGGGATACACGTAGTACGGTATGCCGAACATATCGGCCACATGTTTCATATCGGGATGATTGCTTACAATCAGGGGTATCTCAACGTTCCACTCTCCTGCGCTGTATCGTGCCAGCAGGTCAAACAGACAGTGTGACATCTTGGATACGAATATGGCCATACGGGGTTTGGTATCGCTGAAGTACAGGCGGAACTTCATGTCATACTTCTTGGCGTAAAGCGTGCCGAAGTAATCCGAAATCTTATCCTTAGGTATCAGGAACTCGTCGATATTCCATTCTATACGCATGTTGAACACGTTCTCGACGTGGTCCACGAACTGCGCCAGATAAACCACGTTTCCGCGGTTCTCGGTTATGAAATTGGTTATGTCAGCAATGATTCCCGGTCTGTCGGGGCAGTGCAAAAGAAGTGTTACGGTCATTATTGTTTGTTTTTCAAGCCGCGAAAATACACAAAATGGAGTATATTTTAATCAATAAGGGCACGAAAACGCTTATAAAAGCATCAAATGATAAAAAATAGTTAACTTTACAGCAATGTAAATTCCTTGTTTATGAATAACAGAAAATATTTCATCGACAAAGTCGCAATAGTGACGGGAGCCAGTTCCGGAATCGGACTTGCGACCGCAACCTTGCTTGCAAAATACAAAGCCAAAGTTGTTCTGGCCGCCCGCTCGGTCGACAAGCTGGAGAAACTGCAAAAGGAACTATCCCAGTATACTGAAGTAATAAGCGTAAAGACCGATGTATCCGTCGAGTCTGAATGCCGCAACCTGATTGAAGAGACTGTAAAAAAATTCGGACATATAGACATCCTGATAAACAACGCCGGAATCTCCATGCGCGCCATGTTCAAGGACCTGGACCTGAGCGTGATACGCCGCCTGATGGATGTGAATTTCTGGGGTACGGTATACTGCACAAAATACGCGTTACCCTATCTATTGGAGTCAAAAGGCTCAATTGTAGGAGTTATCTCGACCGCCGGATACAAGGGTCTGCCGGGCCGAACGGGCTATTCGGCATCCAAGTTCGCAATCAACGGATTCCTGGACACCCTGCGTTCCGAGCATCTGTATGACGGACTTCACGTTATGATATACGCTCCCGGATTCACCGCATCCAACATACGCAAGACAGCCCTTATGGCCGATGGCAGCCAGCAGGGAGACACCCCGCGTGAGGAAGGAAAGATGATGACATCCGAGCGTGTAGCCGAGATCATGCTCAACCACATACGCCGCCGTTCACGCCGCGCCACGCTGACATTCACAAGTAAGCTGCTGCTGGTACTCACACGCCTGTTCCCCATCACCACGGACCACATGGAGTACTGGTACATGGCCCGCGAACCGGATTCTCCGTTCAAACGCCGCCGCGACATCATGCGCGAGCGCCGCAATCACCAGGCATAATTGAAGTTGAGGGTAAGGAATTCCTTGAACTGACCGTAACCCATCAGGTTGCCGTTCTTATCCGTCTTGCGCTTTACGCTGTCATCAAAACGCCAGTGGCAGAAGAACTGCAGCGACAGATATTTGGAAAGACGGTAGTCAATGGTGTTCTCAAAGTTGATCTCAGTGCTCTCGTAAGTGGTATAGAACTGAGTCTTGTTGGTCCACGTAAAGTCCTCAAGGAAAGTCCATTTAAGGTTTCCGTCAAACCGCGAACCGAAACTGTGCTTCACCTGCTTGCCGGCATCAATACCGAACGTCGTGGCTATGCTGTCCACAGCCGAGTACTTGAGGTTGTATGACAGAGGCGAAAGCAGTACGGAAAGCGTTATGCCCTTTTTCTTGAACTTGGGCTTGTAATCCAGACCGATCGAGAGGTTTCCGTATGCAGGAGCCATAAATTTTGACTTCAGTTTTGTGGGCACCTTGGTATCCCACACCGGTGCAAACTGCGTATATCCTTGGAACTGTGACGAATAGTACCAGTTATCGAACGCCTTGAGTCCGAACTTGGAGGTGAAACGGATAAGGTCCTCATTGGTGCGAAAGGTGCTCTTGCCGTTTACCTGCGACGTGTTATAGTAACCCAGCTTAAGTTCAAGCTTGTTGTCCCAAGTGGTATGGTTCTTGGCGTAATCGGCCTCCAGATTGATCTGACCCAGTATGGAGTGGTTGCTCTCACCGCCCTTGTACCAGTTATCCGAGTAGTAACTCTGCGTGTATTTGCCCTGGAAATTGCCGAATGTCTTCCAGTAACGCAGACGCGAACGGACACGTTCGGGGGCAATGTCCGCGGGAGCATATCCCGTCCTGGTATCCTTGAACTGTATTCCGCTGGTAATATCCTCCGATATGGGAATCACGCCGGGCACATTCATGAGTTCGGCCTCGGTCATCTCGACCAGTTCGGGATGCTCCAGATAGACCTTTACCAGCACCTCGTCAATCATCTTGGCCAGGGTGTTGTCATATCCCAGATCCAGCGGCTTGACGGGAAGCAGGCTGTCGTTATCGGCCGATTCCACCTCATTGGGCGATATGGCTTCGGACACTGCCGAGCGGTAGAGCACCAGCGGCATGAAGAGCCTGTAATACAACGGATTGTCCGATATATCATCGAAAGTGACGTCCACACCTGTGTTCCCGCGCATGATAGACATGGTATCCAGACGTGTTCTGAGCCGATTCACGACTAGTGTATCGGGCAGAATCCTACGTATTGAATCACGGGACTGCTGAGCGGTGACAGGAACAGGCAATGCCAGTAAAGCGATAACCGCTATACAGAAGGTTGTAAGTTTTCGCATCATCACAGATGCAAAAGTACAATATTTTATGTAATTTCGCACCCCGTGAACAAATAACAACTATAATACAGTGGATAGAAGAACATTAATCGGCCTCACAGTGATATCCATAATCATGGTTTTGGCACTGTTATGGTCCGGAAACAGCCAGAAAAAAAACGCAACCCGTACCGCTCAGTACGAGCAGAAGATTGACTCCGCAAGAGCAGCCCAGGAAGTAGCCCAGGAAGCTACTGTTATCGTGACCGCCCAGCAGGATTCACTTTCACCCCTTTTCCCCGCCTTGAACGGAACCGAGGAGACTGCAGTACTCGACAACGGACTGGTTAAGATCGGCATCACATCAAAAGGTGCCACTCCCTGCTTTGCCCAGCTCAGCAACTACAACGACCAGCAAGGTCAGAACGTAGTCCTTTTCAGTCAGAACGAGATCAGCCTGAACTTCAAGATAGACGGCAAGAACCAGAACATCCAGAGCCGCAACCTCTACTTTGAGATCATCCGCAACGGCAGCAGTTCCGTCACCATGCGTCTTAACACCAACGGCTACGGTCATTTGGATTTCATCTACACCCTGATTCCCGACAGCTATATGCTCAACCTGGACATCAAGGCCGTGAATATGGAGAACTTCTTCTCGTCAAACCTCAAGACACTGGCAGTCGACTGGATCCAGAACCTGCGCCAGCAGGAGAAGGGATTCGAGTTCGAGCAGCGTTACACCACCCTCACCTACAAACGTGCCGACAAGGCCAAGTCCAAGGTGCTGCCCGTAGCCGCCGCATCAAAGAAATCGACCAGGGCCACCAACAAGACCATCGAGCATCCTCTTGACTGGGTCGCCTACAAGAACCAGTTCTTCTCATGCATAATGATTGCTTCCGATACATATGCCGCCGATGCTGAACTCTCCGGCGTATCATATCTGAAGGGTCAGGGCTACATGAAGAAACTCATGGCCAAGACCAACGTAGGTTTTGACCCCGAGGGAAACGCCCCCACACAGTTCCAGTTCTACTTCGGACCTAACGATTACAAGATACTCAAGCAGAACAGCAAGCTGGCTCACGGCGACAAGAAAATACGCCTGAACCGCGTCATCGACCTGGGTTGGCCTGTAGTCCGTGAGGTTAACCGTTTCCTCATCATTCCTCTGTTCAACCTGCTTTCCAAGTGGAACCTGAGCATGGGTCTGGTTATTCTGCTTATGACCCTGATCGTCAAGGCTTTGGTATTCCCCGCACAGGTAAAGAGTTATATGTCATCGGCCAAGATGCGTGCTCTCAAGCCCTATATCGACGAGGTTAACGCCAAGTATCCCAAACCCGAGGATGCGATGAAGAAACAGCAGGAGACAATGGCCGTTTACAGCAAATACGGAGTCAGCCCCATGGGCGGATGCCTGCCTTCGCTGGTACAGATGCCTATCTGGATGGCGTTCTTCTTCTTTGTGCCCAACGCAATCGAGCTGCGTCAGCAGAGTTTCCTCTGGGCGACTGACCTGACAGGTTTCGACGAGCTTATCAGATGGGACACATACATTCCTCTTATAGGTAACCATCTGAGCATATTCTGTCTGTTGTTCTGCGTCACCAATGTGATCAACACCATCTACATGCAGCAGCAACAGCAGGTAGCTCCCGGACAGGAGGACACCATGAAGATGATGAAGTGGATGTTCTACCTGATGCCTGTAATATTCTTCTTCTCGTTCAACAACTACTCATCGGGCCTGTGCTACTACTACTTCATCTCAGGTCTGGTAGGTATCATAACGATGATTTGGCTGCGACGCTCGACCGATGACAAAGCCATCCTGGCCAAGCTTGAGGCCGATTACGAGGCAAGCCGGAACGATCCGAGCAAGCGCAAGACGGGCGGCAACAACATGATGGCTCGCCTTGAAGCTCTCCAGAAAGAACAGGAGCGACTGCAGAAACAGCAGCAAAAGAAATAAACAAAAAAGGTGCCAGATTTTGGCACCTTTTTTATTTGTTCTTCTCAAGCCACTGAGTGGGAGTCTCGTTGTAAAAGAGTTTGAAGTAGCGGTAGAAAGTCTGGATAGATCCGCAGCCGCACTGCAACGCGATATTCTGTACGATGATCTCCTCCTTGGGAGTATTCTTCATCATCTCGACCGCATAATCAAGCCTGAACCGGTTAACGTAATCCGAGAAGTTGCAGCCCTTGGCATCCTTGATAGCCTTAGATGCATAGGTGCGGTTGGTACCCACCTTCTCACACAGTGTCACCAGCGAAAGATCCGGCTGCAGGAACAGATTCTCGTGACGCATTGCGTAGTCTATCTTTTCCATCAGGGTCGATGGCACGAATTCATCCTGTTTCACAGCCGCAACCTGTGGCGTAACTACGGATATGGGCGCGGACATGGGACGCTGTCTGATGACAGGCTGTACGGGGACAACAGGCTCTTCGGTCATCTCATGCATCTCTTCGGCCGAATACTCCAGCTTCATGACATACGATACTATCAGCGAAACCATGATAATCTGGCCTGTCACAGCAATTGTCACAAGCAGTACATGGTCAGTACTCTCGTACATCGGTATGGAAGACATAATCAGTCCGGTAACCACAATCAGGATTGTCAGGACATGTATACCGCGCATCTTGATGGACTTACCCGTATAGGTCGTACTGTATTCCTCAAGCATCCTGGTATAGGCATTCAGGCGGAACTCACCGTATATCATCACCAGAATACCCTGAGCCGGCATAAACACGTTGAATACCTTCTTGGCTATCAGCACCAGCCATGTATATGCGACCGATGAATCCATCTGAATATTCTGACCCTGTATCTCATTGCAGATGTACGCATGCCTTTCGGCATCATTCGGCAAAATCTGGGCCGATATCAGCAGCACGGCATAGATGACTGCCGGGAGGAACATTGCGACATTTATGGCAGGACGGCGCTTGATATCGGTCAGGCAGTTTACGAATACGTAATAGAGCGGAGCGCAGAACGGGGTTATCAGACAATACACAAAATCAAATCCCCATGAATACCTGGCTGCCAGGCCCGGATTGTAGAACTGTGCGTAACATAGCATACTCAAAGCCACCGTATAAAGCATGGTGCCCATGGAGTGCTTGATCCTGACGGAGCACTTACCCCATATATTCAGTATGGTGGCGGCTACTACTATAGCCCCCCCCGGCAGCGAAAACAGTATGTATATCAGTTTTTCAGCCATCTGTCAAGCCAGTTGAAATAGGTTCTCTGCCACAGCACGCCGTTCTGCGGTTTCAGTACCCAGTGGTTCTCATCAGGGAACAGCAGAAGCTCGGCCGGAACACCCCTCAGGCGGGCTGCCTGGAAGGCCGATACTGCCTGCGAGTACAGGATACGGTAATCCTTCTCACCGTGTATGCACAGGATCGGGGTATCCCACTTGTCGGCGAACAGATGCGGTGATGTGGCGTAGGTACTCTCGGTAACCTTGTTCTTATCCCAGTACGGACCGCCCAGATCCCACTGCGGGAACCACATCTCCTCGGTCTCAAGATACTGCTGCTCAAGATTGAATATGCCGTCATGTGCAATGAAGCACTTGAAACGTCCCTCATGATGGCCGGCCAGCCAATAAACCGAATAGCCGCCGAAACTTGCTCCTACGCAACCCAGACGGTCCTTGTCAACATACGGTTCGTTGCAGACATCATCGATGGCGCTCAGCAGGTCCTTCATGCACTGGCCGCCGTAATCGCCGCTGATATCCTCAAGCCACTTCTTGCCGAATCCCGGCAGGCCGCGACGGTTGGGAGCCACAACGATATAGCCCTGGGCAGCCATAATGCGGAAGTTCCACCTGTAGCTCCAGAACTGTGAAACCATGCTCTGGGGACCGCCCTCGCAGAACAGTATCGTGGGGTATTTCTTTGTCTCGTCAAAGTTCGGCGGGAACACCACCCATGTCAGCATATCCTTGCCGTCGGTGGTCTTCACGGCACGGGCCTCGACCTTTATGTTATCCAGTTGTGAGTAGATATGACTGTTCTCGTTGGTCAGCTTGGCGGCAAGTCCGCGTCTTGTATCGACCGAGTAGATCTCGGTGGCAAAGCGCATGGACTGGCGTGTAACTATCAGGCGTCCGTTATTTCCCATTGCCAGCGAGTTGTAGTCACAGGCATCGGTATTGACGGGCAGCACGTTACCCTCCATATCGACCGTAAAGAGAGACATGCATCCCTGCCATGAGCCGATAAAGTAGAAGTAGTTCTTGTCGCCTGCCCAGATATAGTCATCGACATTGCTGTCAAAGTTGCTGGTCACGAACTTCTTGCTGTGATCCTCAAGGTCCATTACATAGAGGCGGTTTATATCACTCTCGTAACCGTCACGCTCCATGCTCTGCCAGGCTATGTAACGTCCGTCGGCGCTGAACTTGGGATTGGTGTCATAACCCATGTTCAGGTCGGTAGCTCCGGGCATCTTGCAAAGGTTTACGGTCTGACCGTTCTCCAGGCTGTAGAGGTAAATGTCCGAATCCGTGCTCTTGGTGTACTCGGCACCGGCTTTCTTGCGGCATGTATAGGCCACGCTCTTGCCGTCGGGGCTCCACGCGAACTGCTCTATGCCTCCGAACGGGAGCATGGGGCTCTCATAGGGCTCATCCTCAAGCAGATCGGTTGCCTTATCGGCTACCTTCTTGCCGTCAAATGCAGCAACAAAGGGGTGTGGAAGTGAGGTTACCCAGCTGTCCCAGTGGCGGAACATAAGGTCATCGGCTATCATACCGCTTGCCTTGGGCAGGTCCTCGTACTGAGTCTCCTTGACCAGTGGATTGGGAACGCTCATTATCATGAGTACGTTCTTCATATCGGGCGCAAAGAGGAATCCCTCGACGTCCTTGTCCATGAATGAAAGCTGCTTGCGGTGCTTGCCTTTATCATCCATGCTGAATATCTGCTGTACACCATTGTTGACCGAAAGGAACGCAATATGGTCGTTGTCAATCCATGCGGGACTGTGCTCCGACTTGGCGCTTTTGGTCAGAAGCCTGGCATTCTCACCGTTCTCGCCCATGACGTATATCACGGTGTGGCTGGCATTCTCCTTGACGCTGTAATAAGAGACCTGATAGGCTATCTTGGTGGCATCGGGCGAAACGGCGACTCCTCCTATGCGTCCCATGGACCACAGCACCTCGGGGCTGAAACGTCCGTCCTCAATCCTGATATCGCTCTTTCCGATGTTTACCTTGTTCTCACTCTTGTCTGTCATAGTAAAATAAGCAGTAGCAACGACTGCCGCGAGCACTATGCCGATTAAGGCAATACGTCTTTCGTTCATTTTAATAGGGTTATTTAAACGCGAATATATCATTTATTCCTGATAATTGCATAACCGTTTTTTGATTATCTTCGCGCAAACAATCAAAAAATGACAACATTCCTGACAATCATACTCGCCTTCCTTCAGGCCTTTTCCATCGGCGCCGCCACCAAACCCGTCACATCCAGACAACATATGGAACAGGTTTCGGCTGATACCGTTCGCCTGAGTTTTGACCTGACGATTGCCGACGGCTGGCACGTCTACTCCACCGGACTGGAGGGCGGCCCCATAACCGCCGAACTCAACCTTGACTCGTCCAATGGTGTAGAGGCTGCATCACCGCTGCTTTTCACAGGCAACGAGATATCCGTTGACGATCCCGTATTCGGCATGAGAGTGCGATATTTCGAGAAAAAGGTCACATTCTATCAGAATTTCAGAATCTCAGATGCCGGCTGGAGCATGGAAGGCGCACTCACTTACGGCGCCTGCAACGACGAGAGCTGCCTGCCTCCGCAAAAGATAGAGTTCTCACACAATGATCCAAACATCAAGGCCGATGTCCCCACCCCCGCTGTCGAAGGAGTCGATCAGATTGAAGGGTTCGATGCACAGCTCTGGGCTCCGGTAAGTTATGATACGGCCGATGCCACCGCACGCGGCCGCAGTCTCTGGGGCCTGTTCCTGACCAGTTTCATCGGAGGTCTGATCGCCCTGCTCACCCCTTGCGTATGGCCTATCATACCAATGACCGTAAGTTTCTTCCTGAAACGCTCGCAGACCAAAAGCCGCGCCATTCGTGACGCAGTCCTGTACGGACTCTCCATCGTGGCCGTCTATGTGGCACTTGGTCTGGTAATAACGCTCATATTCGGAGCCAACGCGCTCAACGCGCTCTCCACCAACGCCATAGTGAACATCGTGTTCTTCCTGATCCTCGTAGCGTTCGCACTCTCGTTCTTCGGACTGTTTGAGATAACCCTGCCTTCGGGCTGGAGCACCGGAACCGACCGCAAATCGTCGGCGGCAGGAATGGGCGGCATATTCTTCATGGCACTGACACTTACCATAGTATCATTCTCCTGCACGGGTCCCATCATAGGATTCCTGCTGGTCGATGCGGCATCGACAGGCAGCATCCTGGCTCCTACCATCGGAATGCTGGGATTCTCGGTTGCTATGGCTATCCCCTTCACCCTGTTCGCCCTGTTCCCCGGCTGGCTGCAATCCATGCCCAAGTCGGGCGGCTGGATGGACCGAGTCAAGGTCACACTGGGAGTTATAGAACTGGCATTCTCGCTAAAATTCCTCTCGGTTGCCGATATGGCTTACGGCTGGGGAATCCTGCCGCGTGACCTTTTCGTACTGCTGTGGATACTTATGGCCCTGTTCCTTGGAATCTATCTGATACGCAAGCATTCACGCGTAACAGGTCTCATAACGGGAATCGTATCACTGGCATTTGCCGCATCACTGGTACCTGGCCTTTGGGGAGCACCGCTTAAGGCCATCAGCGCCTTCACTCCTCCAATGAGCACCCAGATATTCGGCCAGAACAGCGAGACTGTCGAACCTCAATTTACCGATTTCAACGAAGCAATCAAGGCATCCGATAAGACCGGCAAGCCCATCCTGATTGACTTTACCGGCTACGGATGTGTGAACTGCCGCAAGATGGAGGCATCGGTCTGGACCGATCCGCGTGTATCGGCAGCCATAAGGGACAGATATATCCTGGTATCACTTTTTGTGGATGACAAGACCCCGCTGAAAAACACCGTAACCGTCGATGAAAACGGCACAAAAGTTAAGATACGTACCGTAGGAGACAAATGGAGCCTTCTGCAGCGTTACAAATTCGGTGCGAACGCTCAGCCGTTCTACGTAATAGTAGACAGCAAGGGCCAGCTGAAAGCCGGCCCCTATACCTTTGACACTGACGCTGAAAAATTCCTGGAATTCTTAAACTGAGCGCAGAATTATTTTTTCTCGCGTTTAATAACTTTCTTTTTGCGTACTGACCAGCCAAAGAATCCGGCCGGATTGGTGACGTCAAAATACTCGCCATGACTGTATGCGATAAGGTTCATTGCAGCCATGTCAAGTTTATCATCCTTGTCAATATATTTCGCATCAACTTGTACATTTACGACCTCAGCCAGGAACATATCGTGTGATCCTAAAGGCTTGATGTCCACTACCTTGCATTCAATTGACACAGGTGCCTCCTCAATAATGGGAGCAGCTACCACCTCAGCCTTTACGGGAGTAAGGCCTGCCTCCTTGAACTTGTCCATATCACGGCCGGAACGAACGCCGCAGAAATCGGTCGCACGAGCCAAAGCCTTGTTAGTCAGATTGATGACAAAGCAGCCGTTGCGTTTGATTATGTCATATGAATAGCGCTCGGGACGGATGGATACATAGCACATGGGAGGATTGCTACATACCGTTCCGGTCCATGAGGCCGTCATCACGTTATACTCGTCGGGTGTAGCACCACAGCTTACCAGCACTGCCGGCAGCGGGTAAATCATTGTACCTGGTTTGTAACTCTTTTTCATCTGTCAGGAGAAGTCAGTTTACGGAATACCACAGGTGTGGGAAGTGAGAATCTCATAAGCTCTCCTGTTACCGGATGGATAAATGCCAGACGGTAATTGTGGAGCATCAGGCGACGAGCCGGATTGGTTTCGGCACCATATTTAATATCACCCGCTATGGGACATCCCATCTCGGACATGTGAACCCTGATCTGGTTCTTTTTTCCGGTAAATATCTCAACGTCAACAAGGGCGTAACGTCCGCGCGACTGCAGAACACGGTAATGTGTTATTGCAAGACGGCCGCTCTCCTCATCATTGGTCGAGAACACCTGCATGCGGTCATTCTGGGTCAGAAGGCTCTCAATGGTATCCTCCTGCTTGGCAGGCACATTCTCGGTAACGCATATGTACTTGCGTTCCTTTACGTAGAAATCCCAGTTGGAACGCAACTCGAGCATCATATCCTGGTCCTTTGAGAACAGCAGGATGCCGGATGTGTACTGGTCCAGACGATGGCAGACATACAGTTCGGCCTCGGGATTAGAATGACGGACATAGTCACGGACTATGTGAAAGGCGTTTTTTTCACGAACATTGTCATTGGCAACCGAGAGCAGTCCCGATGCCTTCTCAATCACGACCATATACTTGTCCTCATACAGGACCTTTACCTGGGGGTTGTTGAACTGGTAGAATGAACGGCCGAAATTGACATCGACACTGTCACCCGGCATGAGCGGAGTATCGAACTGGGTCACTGCCGTACCGTTGATTGCAAAATGCTTGTACTTGAGCATCGACTTGATCTCAGTACGGGTCAGATTCGGCAATGATTTAATAAGGAAAGGAAGAAGAGTACTCTCCTCCTCCACCTTATATGATTTAATATAATCGGCCGTATAAAGCTTTCTGGTACCCATTTTATAGCCTAAAACCTATTGTAGCACAAAAATACGAAAAAAACTCCATATCTTTTGGAAATAACAAATCGGGATTATATCTTTGCTACGTGTTTTTCATGGTATTAGATTTTATTTTAAGGGAAGCGGAACTGTGAAGTCCCGCTTCCCTGCTTTTTTGCCCGAGATCGGGAGCTATTTCCCTTTAAAACACACCTTTAGCCTATCAATTTCACAAAAAACATTCTCAAATCATAAAAAAATTAAGAATTGACCCATTTTTTTTAATAATGTAGTGCGCGAATCAAAAAATAGACATATATTTGTAGTGCAAACAAGGAGAGAGAAGATTGGTTGTGAAACCGGTTCATCTAAATTTCAATTATTGGAAAAGGACTATTGAGAACGAGAGACCCGCTGTGCAGCGAGTCTCTTGTTTTTTTTATGAAATTCCGGAAACAGTCCCTCAGGCCTCCTGGTTCTTGAGCATCTCCAACTGACGGTCCTTCCAGATCTTAGGTGTCACCCCATTTTTCTTGCTGAATGCCGAATTGAACGACGAAGCTCCGGAGAAACCGCACTCCACGGCTATCTCGTTCTGGGTTGCACGGTCATGTTCCATCAGATACTTCTCAGCATATGTTATACGCAGTATGTTGATGTAGTTCTGAAATGACATGTCATACCTATAATTAATGTAATCCGAAAGATCATCCTTGAATACGCCCATCCTGTCAGCAACATTGCTGAGGGAAAGATCATGTTTCAGATACAACTTGTCCTCAACAACATACTTCTCAAGTTTCACGCCTATTGTCTCACGGAGTTTTTCCAGAGCCTCCTCCTTTTCGGCATCGGTTGTATGCACATAAGGAATATCTGTTGTTCCCGGCACGCCGGCATCAATTTTCCCAACCGGCTCAGGAGTACTCTCAGGCTTATCAAAACCAAAATCCTCTTCATCCTTCCTGCCGAAACGGACTGCACTGAGCAAACCGGGAATGGACTGATACTCCTGAGAACCCGCCGTACCTACAAATGCGATCATCGATATGAACAAAGCTACCAGGAATGAACCCAGAGCAGTCAGGAAAACGGTATCCAGAGAATTATCCCTTCCCAGAAGAAGTGACGGGACAACTATCAGGAAAAGCAGAAGTGAAATGAAATACTGAACAGGTTTGACGGGTGCTTTACGGCGCCTGAACAGAAATCCCACAACATGACTGAAATTGCAGACACCGCTTACGGCGCATCTCATAAGGCACACCGAGAACAGCATGAAGTTTGCCAGAAGCAGAGTCTTGAACATATAGGTGTAGCAGGCGTAGAACAGCATCTGGCTGTGATCCGGGAGATACGGGAACATGGGACCCTGAAACGTGTACGAATCAATCAGGATTCCTATCGCATTCTCATAACCTATTGCAAAAACCGACTCTATACCAACGACAAGCTGGACATAAGGGGCCACATTCAGAATACTATAGAAAAGGCCCGAGGGTCTTTCCCCATCAAGAGCCTTCATGTATTTAAGCAGATACGGTATCATCATCAGGGCGCACACCTGCTTGAACAAAGTAAAGTGCATCAGCATGAATGCGTCATTATCCAATGACAGTATCGTAAAAAGAAGGAACAGCGAAAAAATCAGGAGGAACTGCGAAAGTTTACGGTAGGCAGAACCTTTAGGAGTAAAAAGAAGAAAAGAAAGGAACCAGAAGAAACTGGCTACACATGGTATGAACAGGAAAATAGATTGAATCTTCATCCGCAGAATTTTATCCTTTATAAATACTGCGCAAAGTTATCCAAAATATTTCTAACACAGGCATAGCAATACAAAAATTATTCAGAAAAATTTTTCAAAAAACCTTTCTGAATAATTTATAACGCTGATAATCAGCAGATTCAAATTATAACAGGCTTAGTCTTATTTCTGAGCCAATCTTTCTCTTCAGCCGACAGGAAAGGAGCCACATCATCAAACACCGAACGGTTAAAATTGTTCAGCCACTCTGTTTCACACCTGTCCATCATTGAAAAATCCAGGGCCGATGTATCCAGATACGTCCTTGTAAGGGTCTCAAATCCCAGCCATCGGCCAAACTCATTCTCACCCTTGCGTTCACACAGGATCATGTTCTCATGACGGATTCCGTGATAACCCTCACGGTATATGCCGGGCTCATCGGACGTTATCATTCCGGGCAGCAGCGGCTGGTCCTTCAGGTTCTGACGGATGGACTGCGGTCCCTCATGAACGGAGAGTACATTCCCCACTCCGTGACCCGTTCCGTGACCGAAGTTACGCATCGCGTTCCACAGCGGACGACGGGCAATCGAATCGATACGGCAACCCGGAGTCCCTTCGGGGAACAAGGCCATAGCCAGATCGATCATAGCCATCATGTCCAGTGTATAATCCTCGCGCTCCAGATCCGTCAGAGGACCCAGCGGAACGGTACGCGTGATATCGGTCGTTCCGTAGGCGTAATGGGCGCCGCTGTCATTCAGATAGAGTCCATGCGGCTCCAATACCGCATCCTTGCCGCGAACGGTCGAATAATGCGGCAGCGCAGCATTCTTTCCGTAGGCCGATATGGTCTCAAAACTCTCATCCAGGAAATCGGGCATAGCGGCTCGCAGTTCATGCAGTTTGTCCGATGCATCCGACTCCGTAATCCTTGCGCCCGACGAAACCTGCTCCTCAAGCCACTTGAAGAAACGCGTCTGAACGATTCCGTCCTGAACGTAAGCCTTGCGGAAACCCTCAATCTCCACATCGTTCTTTATAGCCTTGGCCAAATCCACCGGCGAGCAGCCCTCAACGATATTGCATTCACCAAATGATTCAACAATAGCCTTACCGGTCTCGTAATTAAGTGAACTGGAGTCAATAAGTATCTTTTCCTTTGTTTTAAGCGACTTTATGTATCCGCCCACCTCTGCATAGGGATGAAGGGTGATATTGTTCTCCTTGAGCTTAAAAAGCACCTCTTTGCCGAATTTTGAAACGTCAGCGAACAGTTCCACGCTTTTTGGACCCACCAGAGCGAATGAAATCACAAAAGGACAGTACTCCACATCATTAGAGCGTATATTGAGCAGCCAGGCAATCTGGTCCAGACAGTTCAGGAACATATAACCGCATCCCCTGCCCTCAAGTTCACCGCGCAGCCAACTAAGCTTATCCTGAACGCTGCGACCTGCAAACTTATCCTCATGAATCCAAACCTTACCCTGAGGAAGCAAAGGACGGTCCGGCCACAATGCCTCCAGATAATCAGGCTTTGATATTACTGACGCCCCTTTGGACGCAATTGCCTTTTCAAGCTGCAATGCCTCGCCCATACTCATGCAAAGCCCGTCAATACCGACTTTACCGCCGGAGGGAACATTCTGCGCAATCCACTTGATCCAGTCCTTGTCCTCGACCGACACCATCTTATGCAACTCTATCCCACTGCCATAAAGTTCACGTGCCGCCTGAATCCAATATCTGGAATCAGTCCACAAGCCCGCATGGTCCATAGAAATCACGACCACGCCAGCGGAACCTGTAAATCCGCTAATGAACTCACGCTGACACCAGCGTTTGGGAGTATATTCACTGTTATGGGGATCCTCACCAACCGTTACGGCAACATCCCATCCCCACTCCGCCATCTTCCGGCGCAGAGCATCTATTCTTTCTTTAATCATATCTTATCCCAGGAAGCCCTGCTCCAGCATTGCTTGCGCAACTTTCATGAAGCCCGCAATGTTGGCGCCTTTCATATAATTCACATAGCCGTCGGGCTCGGTACCGTACTTGACGCACTGCTCATGTATATCGGACATGATGGTGTGCAGACGGGCGTCAACCTCATCGGCCGACCATGAGATATGCATTGCGTTCTGCGTCATCTCAAGGCCCGATGTGGCCACACCGCCGGCATTCACGGCCTTGCCCGGTCCGTAGAGCACGCGGGCTGCGATGAATGTGTCTATCGCCTCGGGTGTGCAGCCCATATTGGAAACCTCGGCCACATACCTGACGCCGTTCTTTATCAGCATAGCGGCATCTTCGCCGTTCAGTTCATTCTGGGTTGCGCAAGGCATAGCAATGTCAACCTTGCACTCCCAAGGTTTGTGTCCCGCAAAGAACTCTGCACCGAACTTCTTTGCATACGGCTCAATCACGTCATTATTGGTAGCACGCAACTGGAGCATATATGCAATCTTCTCGTCGTTCAGGCCCTCCTTGTCATAGACATAGCCGTCAGGACCGGACAGAGTAACCACCTTTGCGCCCAGCTGGGTAGCCTTCTTGGCAGCACCCCATGCCACGTTTCCGAATCCGCTTATGGCTATGGTCTTGCCCTCAAGTGAATCACCCTTATCGGCCAGCATCTGACGCAGGAAATAGAGTGCGCCGAAACCGGTAGCCTCGGGACGTATCCTGGAACCGCCAAAGGTAAGACCCTTGCCGGTCAGCACGCCCGTATTTTCACGCGCAAGTTTCTTATACATGCCGTACAGATATCCTATCTCACGTGCGCCCACGCCTATATCGCCTGCGGGAACATCGGTATCAGGGCCGATGTTACGCCAAAGCTCCAGCATGAAACTGTGGCAGAAACGCTCAATCTCGGCAGCCGAACGTCCGCGTGCGGAGAAATCGGAACCGCCCTTGCCGCCACCCATAGGCAGAGTGGTCAGCGCATTCTTGAAAGTCTGCTCGAATCCCAGGAACTTAAGGATGGACAGGTTGACCGATGAGTGGAAACGCAGACCGCCCTTGTAGGGGCCGATGGCGTTATTGAACTGGACGCGGTAACCGGTATTGACATGGATCTCGCCGTTGTCATCGGTCCATGGCACCTTGAAGGTGAAGATGCGGTCGGGCTCCACCATTCGTTCCACAATCTTGGCGTCCTCAAACTCAGGATGCTGGTTATAGATAGGTTCAACACTTATAAGCACTTCACGTACAGCCTGAAGGTATTCCTTCTCACCCGGATGCCTGCGCTCCAGGTCGGCCATGATGTTGTTGATGTTCATATCGCGTACATTAATTGGTTTTGCATATCACAAATATAGGGCAATAAAATGAAACGTTGTTCCGCAAACTTGTATAAAAATAGACACTTCATTCAGGTGTGTGGCCAACTGCCGAAATCACAATCTCTTTTTCAGACATTAAAAATTGTTCCCGAATCATTATGTTTTTAATGGAACGAAACAAAATTTAAGTTTCACGTTTGGGCCGTTTCAAAGAATCCTTTACGTTTGCACCGTTTGTAAACCTGTTTTATTAACCTTTTCAATAATTGATTTGTCCTTTCCAAACAGCTAAAAATACGTATTCAATAGTTTTTACCTAATTGTTTAACTTTATCCTTTTTAATCCTTTTTTATGAATCTCAAAAAACATGTGTTAGGCATTCTGCTTGCCATAGCAGTGCCTGTCTGTGCATATGCGCAGAACGTGACTGTTAAGGGACAGGTTAAGGATGACGCAGGTGAACCGCTTGCTCTCGTCAGCGTTGCTGAACTGGGCACCACAAACGGCACCGTCACCGATTTGGATGGTTTCTACTCCATCTCGGTTGCATCAAACTCAACCCTCCAGTTTTCATTCATGGGTTATACGACTGTCACCCAGGAGGTGAACGGCCGCACAGCCATCAACGTAACACTCTCCGAGGATGCAGAACTTCTTGACGAAGTAGTCGTTATCGGTTACGGCGTTCAGAAGAAGTCCGACCTGACCGGTGCTGTAGCATCAGTACGTGCTGCCGACCTCAAGAACCGCCCCATGGCAGACGCTGCCGCAGCTCTGCAGGGTAAGGTTTCCGGCGTTCAGATCCTGACCACATCAGGCGCTCCCGGCTCAGGTGCCGAGATCCGCGTACGTGGTTATTCATCCAACTCCGATAAAATCGGCCCGCTGCTTATCGTTGACGGACTTCAGGTTGACAACATCCAGTATCTTGATCCCGAAATGATCGCTAACGTTGAGGTATTGAAGGATGCCGCATCAGCAGCCATCTACGGTGCTCAGGCCGGTAACGGTGTCGTTCTTATCACAACCAAGTCAGGCAGCGCCAGCAAGGGTTCAGGCCGCATCTTCTACAACAATCAGTTCCAGCTCTCACAGTTGTCACGCAAGCTTGACATCATGAATGCTCAGAACTACATTGATTACGGAATGGCACAGGGCTTCCTGAGCCAGAAGATGCTTGACGACTATTACGACGGCACTACCGACGTAGATTGGGGCAGCGAGGTATTCGTTCCCACATGGAGCCAGCGCCACACCGTAGGTTTCCAGGGCGGCAACGAGAACGGTAGCGTATTCCTTTCGGTCAACTCCGTTCACAACAACGGTATATTTAAAGGTGACAAGGACGTTTACGACCGTCTCACAATGCAGTTGAATGCTGATTACAAGATCAAGAAGTGGTTGACCATAGGTACCAACAATTCTATCGAAAAATGGGACTCCAAGTCTATCTCACAGCAGAACGATAACGGTTCAGCAATGCTTGCAACCATCACCTCTTCACCGTTGTTCCCCGTTCGTGGTGACGAGACCCATCTTTCCAAGACCCAGCAACAGCAGAAGGACCTCGGCGTAAAGATCCTCAAGGATTCCGACACAGGTCTTTACTGGACTCTTCCCCTTATCGGTGAGACACAGTCCGGTAGCCCCTTCACCCAGAGAGACGCCACCGATTCCAACAGCGGCGGTTTCAACATACGCGGTGTCGCATTCGTAAACTTCATGCCTCTCAAGAGTCTGACCTTCACATCACGTCTGGGTTACAGACTGTCATACAACACTTCACACTCTTACACTGAGCCCTATTATGCAAACGCATTCGTAAAGGCTGACAACTACACAATCTCAGCCAACGCTTACACAGGCTGGTACTATCAGTGGGAGAACTTTGCCAACTTCAACAAGGACTTCGGCAAGAGCAACGTGAACATCATGGCTGGTATGTCATACATTGAGAACAACTGGGACAATGTAGAGGCCTCCGCTACCGGCAAGAACATCCTCATGGGTTATGCCGACAATTTCCTTTATATGGATTATCTGCTCAACGACGGCGTTACCAAGACCATCAGGAACGCTCCCGGCCGTTCAGCAAACCTTTCATACTTCGGTCGTATCGGTTACTCATATGATGACCGCTACAGCATCCAGGCCAACTTCCGCGCCGATGCATTTGACTCATCCAAGCTGCCCAAGGATGCTCGTTGGGGTTACTTCCCTTCAGTTTCTGCAGGTTGGACCATCAGCAACGAGTCATTCATCAAGGATAACATCGACTCCAGCGTTCTCTCATTCCTGAAGCTTCGCGCTTCTTGGGGTCAGAACGGTAACGTAAACGTACTTAGAGATTATCCGTACTCAACTTCAGTACGTTCAAACGTTCTCTGGTATCAGTACAGTGTTACCGATCCTACTCTCACCACCGGTTCAGTTACCACAGGTGCTGCCAACCCGAGCCTCAAATGGGAGACTGCCGAGCAGCTTGACCTTGGTATTGACGCCCGCTTCTTTGACAACAGACTCACCGTTGGCCTGGATTACTTCGACAAGACCACTAAGGATCTTCTCGTAGGTGCTCCGGTTGCTTGCGAGGTAGGTCTTCCCGCTTTCGGTGACAAGGGCTTCTCAACCACTCCGACAATCAACGCCGGCGAGGTAAGCAACAAGGGTATCGAGCTTGAGCTCGGCTGGAAGGACAAGATCGGTGATTTCTCATATTCAATCAACGGAAATGTGGCTCACCTCAAGAACATGGTAACCTACATCGTTCCTACAGTTGACCGCATCGCAGGTAGAACTCCTCAGGGTACCCACCTCCAGACAACATTTGAGCAGGGTCATTCTATCTGGTACATGCTGGGTTATGAATGCACCGGTATTGACGATCAGGGTAACGCCAAGATCGTTGACCAGGACGGCAACGGCAAGATCGAGGAAGCAGACCGCGTTGACATAGGTTGCGGTATTCCTGACTGGACATTCGGTATTACCGTTAACCTTGAGTGGAAGAACTTTGACTTCACCGTATTCGGCACTGGCGTAGCCGGCAACGAGATCTATCCGACCTCTTTCCGTGTTGACCGTCCTTCATGTAATACATATTCATATTACTGGGATAACGCATGGAAGAAGGCTGGTGACGAGGCAACCGCCAAGTTCCCCGCAGCCAACCATTGGACCACCGAGGCATTCAGCTCTACTCTGAACGTATTTGACGGTTCATATTTCAAGATCAAGACCATCGAGCTCGGTTACACTCTGCCCAGAGAACTTACCCGCAAGGCTTACATCAGCAACTGCCGTGTATTCGCTTCTCTTGACAACTACTTCACATTCTCCAAGTATATCGGTCTCGATCCCGAAACCGCTACAACTGGTGGAAATGCTACCGGCATAGATATGGGTACATATCCTACATCTAAGTCTCTCATTTTCGGTGTTAACATTGACTTCTAAAAAAAAAATCTGTATGAAAAAGATATTATTGGCTTCAATCGCTTTGACCGCACTCGTACTTACCGGGTGTGAAGACAGGCTGGACATACCTCAAAAGGGTGTCGTACTTCCTGAAGACTACTATAAGACTGACGCTGATGCAGAATCCGCACTCGCCTCTGCATATTACACTGCAGGACGTTTCTTCTCAAACACCATGTGGACCTCCGCAGGTTGGAACGAGTGCCCCTTCCTCTCAATGTGGGAGTATGCATCGGACAACATCTACGCTGCAGGTAACAACAAGGCTGATAACCTGGACTGCAACGCCATCAACTCTTTCCGTCATGAGACCAACAACAGTCTTATCACCGGAACATATGAGTGTTACTACATGATTGCCCGTATCGCCAATCTTGTAATTGACAATTTTGACGGTGACAAGGCCGACTCAGACACCAAGAAGAGATGCGTAGCCGAGGCTCGCGTACTCCGCGACCAGGCTCAGCTCCTCCTCGCACTTGCATGGGGTACTGCTCCTATCGCCGACCACGTGTTCAACTCTGACGAGAAGCCCGGCAATGCCGCATCACAGGAAGCCGTTCTGCAGTGGATTGCCGACGATCTGGACAAGGCCATTCCTTATCTGACTTCCAAGGACACTATCACTGACAAGGACGGTGCCGTTAAGGTTACAAAGGAGTATGCATATGCACTTAAGGGCAAGGCTCTTCTGAGCAAGAAGGATTATGCCGGTGCAAAGACCGCTTTGAAGAAAGTCATTGATTCAAAGCTGTATGACCTGGTTGACGCTGCCGATATGACTAAGCTGTATCACTACTCAGGCCGTGGCTGCAAGGAGAGCGTTTTCGAGCTCAACCTGGTTTACAGCGGACAGAGTGACTACTACGGCCGTTGCCAGCCTAACTGGAAGATTCTGTGGTCATGGCGTTCAGAGAAGATCAATCCTCCCACAGGCCCCGGAACAGAGTATGTTCACAACGGTTGGGGTGAGGTTTGCCCTTCAGAGAAATTCGTGAATACAATTCTTGCTTACGACGGTGCCAACTCAGCAAGACGTAAGGCTTGGATCAAGAGCTACGATGAGGTTCTTTACGAGATGCCTTACACAAGCGATGCCGACTGCCCCACTCTTGCCGCCAAGGAGGCTGACAGAAACCGTGGTATCTTTGCAGCTGACGGTCTTTACGGAAACGTAGGTTACTTCATGTGGAAGCACCTGTATCGCGTAGAGGACCAGACTCCTACCAATGAGATTCAGTGGAACATGTGCCTTATGCGCTATGCTGAGGTTCTCCTCATGTACGCTGAGGCTTGCGCCATGACTTCGGACGAAGACGGTTCAGGTCTTGCTGCTCTCAAGAAGGTCAACACCCGTGCACAATCAGCAACTCCTGTAACTACACTGGATATGGCAACAGTCAAGACTGAGAAGTATCTTGAGATGTGGCTTGACGGAACACGTTTCCAGGATCTGGTACGTTGGGGTGATGCAGAGGCTGCACTGGGTCACAACGGTGAGGATTATCCCTCATTCTGCGATGCCATGTTTACCAAGAGCGAGGCTATACACCGCGGTTATGTCGAGCGTGGCGATGCAGACTGGTGCAAGAAACTCTACAACGTAGGTTTCAAGAAGGGTAAGCACGAGGTATTCCCCTTCCCGTTCAAGGAGATGCAGATCAATCCTAACCTGAAACAGAATGCCGGATATTAATCGTCACAGATTATAATTCCCCAAAGAGAGTGGCGCTTGCCACTCTCTTTTTTTGTAACTTCGCTGGTGTATATGAGACTGAATAACCGCAACATCAATAGCCTCGCTGCAGTATTGGCTTTTCTGGCGGCTTACTGCTTTTTCCAATTTGCATACCCGTATCATCTGATGCGTCGCGAGCAGATGAATCTGTTCCTGTTTGACTGGGATTATCTGCTTCGGACATATCAGGGGACAGGCTGGTTGGTGCGCTTTACCGGAGACTTCCTGGAGCAGTTCTTTCACCTACCGGTTATCGGCCCCCTTACCGTATCGCTCCTGCTGACAGCCATCGGCACACTGGTTTACCGCATATGCATTAAAATCCTTGGACAATGGCAGTCTCTGTCAGTTGCGGCACTGGTGTTCATATGGTCATTCATGCGTGAAACCGGAAATCTCTTCATCACACGCTACACCCTGGTGGTTTTAGGTTATCTGGCTATCATATATGCGACAATACAGATAAAAAAGACAAGCTACAGGATTCTTGCCTTCATACCCCTGGCTGCCGTCGGCATATGGATGCTTGGATCACCCTACCACAAACATTACGGCAAGGCGTGGGGCATACCGCGTGTAACGTATGACAAGATAATAGGCCTGGACACCGAAGTGTCAAGAGAGAACTGGAACAAGGTGCTCAAACTGTCCAAGGAGGACCTTCACACGGCCGAATCCAGTTACTGCTTCAATCTGGCCCACGCCATGAAGGGCGACCTGGGTCAGACGCTGTTTGACCACGTACAGCAGGGCGACGCTACTCTGCTGCTTCGCGTTGACACCGACAAATCACCGTTCACCGTCACCCTGGCCGGCGAAGCATGGTTCCAGCTCGGGAACATGACAGTTGCCGAGCAAAGCGCCATCATAGCCCTGCAGGCATCACCCAAACATACAGGAACGCGTTTTCTGGTCCGTCTGGCCCGCGTAAACCTGATTTCGGGCGAGTATGCGGCCGCACAGAAATATCTCAACATACTGAGCAAGACCCTGTTCTACGGCAAATGGGCCAGAAGCATGATGCCCGAAAACCAGACACAGGATGTACGTGACCGGATAGCCATGGAGCGTTCAAAACTGCCCAAGACGGACTTTGTACATCACTCCAGCGAGCTAAGGCCTATCCTGCTGGGACTTATCGAAGCAAATCCCGATAACATGCCGGCACGCAATTACCTGCTGTGCTGCGACCTTCTTCATTACGACCTTGATCATTTCATTGAGGATTACAATCCTGTCATGATCAAAGCACACAACTACCACGAAGCCGTCCTAATCTGGCTCAGCCTGCATGACAGGATGACACAGGAGGATGCCGACCTATACGGCATTGACAATTCCCTGATTAAAAGGATGGAGTATTTCTTCCGCACCCCCGAGAAATACCGCCACACCTACTGGTACTATTACATGAACGTCCCCGAAGAGTAACCTGCTTATGCACAATATATTAAGAAACATACTGATTGCGTTTTGCCTGATACTTACGGGCTGCGGCAGCCGTTACGCCACAACTGCCGTTGACGGCAGCCATGGACCTCTGGTAATATACCCCGACTACAAGGAGGTAACCATACCGTCCAACATAGCACCGATAAACTTCCATTACGCAATGAGCGGCGCCACCAAAGCCGTGACCACATTCACCATGGACGGCAGATCGGTCACCATAAAAGGCCTTGAAGTGGAATGGTCCCTGCGCAAATGGAAATCCTTCATGGCCGATGCCGCCGGTAAGACCATTACCGTAAAGGCCGATGCCACCGTTGACGGCAAGACCGTTACCGACACCTGGTCCGTATACGTAAGTCCCGATGACATAGACGGTTACCTGACCTACCGCCTCATTGAGCCATCGTACCAGATGTTCAACGAGGTCTCAATCATGGAACGCTGCATTGAGAACTTTGACGAGACCGTAATCTGCGACCACAAACGCACAGACAACGCCTGCATGAACTGCCACATTCACGGCCAGCAGCGCGGCGATTTGTCCATGTACTACATACGCGGCCCTCACGGAGGCGCCATCCTGAACCGCGACGGCAAACTGCGCAAGCTCACGCTCAACGCCCCCGGAATGCTCTCAGGCACCGTCTACGGCGAGATACATCCCTCGGGACGTTTCGGAGTATTCTCCACCAATATCATCCTGCCCAGTTTCCACACCGTCGCCGGCAAGCGCATGGAGGTGTATGACAGCGCATCGGACCTGACTGTGGCCGATTTTGACAACAACCAGATGATCAACCTGCCGCATGTGGCCCGCGCCGACAGGTTCGAGACATTCCCCTGCTTCTCGGCCGACGGCAAATCGGTATTCTGGTGTGTGGCCGATACCCTCCCGCTGCCAGAGGAGATTGAGAAGGTCAAATACTCACTTGTACGGGCCGATTTTGATACTGAGAACGGACATATAAGCTCACAGATTGATACCATCTGGAACGGCCAAGCTAACCGAGCATCGGCCTGTCATCCCAAAGCGTCCCCCGACGGTCACTGGCTCATGTTCACGGTAGCCGACTACGGCACGTTCCCCCTATTCCACACCGAGTCAACACTCTATCTTGCAGACCTTAAGACCGGTCAGATTACGGCGCTGGAGAGCATCAAGGGTGACAAATCGGATACCTACCACAGCTGGTCATCCAACGGCTGCTGGTTCGTGTTTGCCAGCAAGCGCGGCGACGGCCAGTACGGAAAGCCCTATTTCTGTCACATAGACGCCCAGGGCAACCTGACCAAGCCGTTCGTACTCCCGCAGAAAAGTTCACGATTCTATATCTATAACCTGAAGTCATTCAATGTACCTGATTTGGGCAACGCTTCAACCGGCATGACAGCGCGTGACGCACGTATCATGTACCGTCTGCCAAGCGAGTCCTTCGGTCAGGCCAAATAAAAAAGCATGGAAAAGAAAAGGATTATTTTTGTCTGCCATGGCAACATCTGCCGTTCTCCTATGGCAGAGTTTATCTTCAAGGATTTAATCGCCTCACGGGGCTTAAAAGAGCAATTCTACGTGGAATCGGCCGCCGTATCAACCGAGGAAATAGGCAATTCCATCTACCCTCCTGCCAAACGCTGCCTGAACGCCCACGGAATACCGTTTGACACCTCCAAGACCGCCCGCCAGATAACGCGTGCCGATTATGACCGCTTTGACCTGATAATACTGATGGACCGCATGAACCTGCGCTGGCTCAAATACATAATACCCGATGACCCCGCCGGCAAGGTACACATGATGATGTCATACGCCGGCAAGGACCGTGACGTAGCCGATCCCTGGTACACAGGTGATTTTGAAACCACCTACAGGGACCTCACAGAGGCTACGGAAAAACTGCTTGAGGAATTACTGGCCCAGGACGCCTGAATCAAGGCCGCGAACGGTCTTGAAGGTCATGTTGCCCTTCTTGTCTATGATGATGGCAACGCCGGCCAGGTAGTTGATCCACTTGCGGTTTACCCAGTAGTGCAGGTCTACCTGCTTATCGGAAGCATAGATGGCCATCGGGGTTACCATGTAGTCGTGTGAAATCAGCACGTTGATGCGCTTCATGCTTGGCAGATGAGCCTTGAGTGAATCCAGCCACTCCTTGCTGCGCTCCTCCAGATTGTAGAAACCCTCTTCCTTACCGCCCTCGTAGGCCCACTGAGACAGAGACTCCCAGTTGTCCCATCCGTGCTGACGGATTGCAGGAATATCCTTGCGGTACCAGTCGCCGCCCAGAATACCCCACTCCTCGTGGATGAACTCGTCACCACGACCCAAGGCAATGTTCTCACAGGTCTGGATGGTACGGCCGTAATCGGAGTGTGCGTAGAAAGCCTGCTCGCCGCTGGCAATCTTCTCGCCTACTGAGCGTGCCTGAGCCTTTCCGTTCTCGGTCAGCAATCCGTTCTTGGAGTAATCACGTCCGCGCTCTCCGTGACGCAGCAGGAACACTACCGTCTCATTCTTCTTAAGAGACGCAAAGACATCGGCTATATCATTGAAACCTATGTCGGTATAGGTGGGTTGAGCGTTCAGGTCCACGGTGCCGCACATTATCACTGCGGCAATCAAAAGGAAAATCTTCTTCATAGTCTTTATTGTTTTGTCATTGTAGTATTTCGGGGTCATCGGACAGGTATGTCTGCGGCAGAATGCATATATTACTGGTCATAAGGTTCAACTGCAAATTTAATGATTTTTACTATATTTGCAGATATGAGAAAAGTCCTATTTTTGTTTGCTGTTGCCTCTCTGTCAATGACTCTTGCTGGATGCAGGAGCCGTAATGTGGCCGATGAGAACGTCATCGTCATAACCGCCCTGCCCAGTCAGGCCCAGACCGCCTCCATGCGGGACATAGTATCCAAAATAGAGATAATAGAACTGGAGGGAACGCTGGAGTCCTATATCAGTTACCCGCGCTGGTTCTATGTATCAGGCGGCAAATACTACATGGACAGCAGCCAGTCCGAAGGCGTCTATGCCTTTGATGCCGATGGCCGGTTCCTTTTTACCACCGCAAAAAGGATAGGAAACGGACGTAACGAGTACATGTATCTGAGCGGATTCCATCCAACCCCCGACGGCTGTGTAGATATCTACAGCATATCAAAAGGATTCATCAGATTTGACCCGTCGCTCAACGCCGTAGCCAGTGACCCTTCAATCTCATTCCACCGTCCCATATACATGTCCCATGACACATTGGCTGTCGTATCACAAGCCAATGACAGTCTGAAAGTGATATTTTACTCCTTCTCGCAGCACGACACCATCGGAACCGCCAGTACGCCGTTCCAGGATTACCAGGCCGTCCCGTTTGCACTGCACTACGGTATGCACCCGTCATTTTCAAATGACACAGAGGTGCTTTATCGGACCTGCAATCCCAAGGGAAACACCATTTTCAGGATCGATGCCAAAAACAATACCATCCGTGAGGCCTACCGATATGACCTGGGAAAGATGTTGAATGAGAATGATTATCTGGATGTCCAGCAGGAACAAAGTGTATATGACTTGCTGAACACCTACAACTCCGTCTGGGACGTTCACCTGAACAACCGGTTCATGCTGGCCGTACTTGGCCGCATACATCTGCGCAACCGCAAGGAGGAGAACAACCTGTATCTGTCATTCTACTCGCCCCGGACCGGCAGTCAGAGGCTCATAAACTC
>Ga0310786_10000788_pt1 | contig 50629 bp, 43 predicted proteins | sample AusTroGonzalo_MG_FD_203881 | JGI IMG/M metagenome (GOLD analysis project Ga0310786, IMG submission 203881) | Bovine rumen microbial communities from tropical cattle in Woodstock, Queensland, Australia - Gonzalo_03 (v2) (version 2) | ecosystem: Host-associated > Mammals > Digestive system >...
TCATGTTCAAAATTATCCCAACCATATTTTTTTATTGAATGATAAAAGTATATATTGTTCTTGTAACCATCTCCATTTCTCCAACGCTGGTTTATTGCTTGTTTGGTTTGTCCAATATAAACTTTACCATTAACTTTATTTGTGTGTTTATAAATTATCCATTCCATGTCTTAATTATAGCATATAAATTCTTTTTTGTGCCAAAATAAACGCAAATTCCAAAATATTCTTCAGTAACAAAAAAAGTACGCAACAACTCATTGTGAGTGTGCATACAGTTCACTTCTGGCGCAGAGGAAGAGATTCGAACTCTTGGTACGGTTTCCCGCACACAGCCTTTCCAGGGCTGCACCTTAAACCACTCGGACACCTCTGCATATGGTTTAATTTTTTGATCTAAATATTTTTCATATTTGGAGCGGATGATGGGAGTCGGACCCACCTCTCAAGCTTGGGAAGCTCGCATACTACCGATGTACTACACCCGCACAACAGGTGCAAATGCACCATTGTTATTCTTGAATATTTGGTGGCGTAACAATTGGCCCTAAAATCGTGTTTGTTGTCAGTGTTGTAATCAAACTTGAAACATATCCCAACAAGATTCTCACAGGTTGGCTGTTTTTTATAAAGCCTTTTGGATCTGGCAATCTGCCAAATTCTATGGAATCAACAGGGATTTCAACACTCATTGTCACAGCAAGTTTCAAAAGGTTTGCCGGACTGATTGCCAAATTTCTTGTCAATGTCACCTTGACAACTTCTTCACTCACCTTTCTCACATCAATAAAGTCTTCTGGTTTGATGTTTATCACTGCATTTGGTGCTGGCAATTGCAATTTTTCACAAACAACTTTTTCAAGCAATGGTCTAACCAAATGTGGCTTTATTACTTTCTCTTCCATCTAAAACTCTCCTAACGTGTTTATATTGTAGCATAACAAAACAAAAAATTCAATTGTTTGCAAAGAAAAAGAGTGTTTATTCACTCTTTTCTTCTTCATCTTTTTCAATTTTCAAATCAACCATTTCAATTCTGTGATCTTCAACTTTTGTAACCGTGAAAATCATTTTAATTTTGTTTTGTGTCAAGTTTCCTTCATCGTCAATGATCTCATCAATGGTTTTATAAACAATTTTTTCTCCCATTTGAGGAATGCCCTCTGTTATATCAAACAAAAAGGTGTTAAGTGGTCTGTATGGATCATCTGGGAGTGTTTCAATTTGCAATTCTTCAAACAAATCCTCAACACTCACGTCGGCATCAATTTTGTACTCATTCTCACCGATTTTTTCCAAAACTGGTTCTTTCTCATCTATGTCTGTTTCGTCGTAAATCTCTCCAAAAATTGTTTCAGCACAATCTTCAAGAGTGACAACACCACTCACTCCGCCATTTTCATCAAGCACTATTGCCATATGTTTTTTTGCTTCTTGCATTTTTCTGATGAGTGTATCAACATTTGTGTTTTCACTTGTAAAAAGTGGTTTTGACATCAACATTTTCAACGAAAAGGCTTTGCCATTCACCTTGCAGTTAAACACATCTTTCACATTAACAATTCCAATAATGTTATCAATTGTATCACGATACACAGGAATTCTTGTATAATTTGATTCTGTGAAAGTCTTAAAGACTTCTTCTTCTGTTGCATCTACATTCAACGAAACAACGTCCACTCTGTGTGTCATTATGTTTTCAACTTGAACGTCTTTAATTTTAAGTGCTCCCTGAATAATGTCACTTTCATCATTTTCAAGCACACCTTCTTCTTCCATTGTGTCAATGATGCTTTCAAGTTCATCCTCTGTCACCGTAACTTCATTTTCATCCTTGTTCTTTTCAGCCCTCTTTGTAAAAGCTCTTTGAAGTCCATAAAATGGAATTACAATCGGAAAGATAAATTTCATCAAAAAGTACATTATACCAGACATTTTTATCGCAACTTTTTCTGGATATGCTTTGGCATAAGCCTTTGGTAAAATTTCTCCGGTAATCAAAATTATGATTGTCATCACAACCGTATTCAAAATGTTGTAAAGTGTCGCACTTGTTATAAATCTTGAAAGAACATAAGCACAGATTGTGGTCGCCAAAATATTTACAATATTATTCCCAACCAAAATTGTTGTAAGGGCTCTGTTTGAATGTTCTGAAATGTACAAAGCTTTTCGTGCGCCTTTAACTTTGTTTTCTGCCATTGATCTGATTCTTATTGGATTCATTGAAGCATATGCCGTTTCTGTCATTGAAAAGAAAGCCGAACATACCAACAATAAAACAATCGCAGCAATAAGAAGTCCGTGAACATAAGTAAATTTTGTTGCTAAAAGCAAACTGGGGTGCATAAATTTTCTCCTTATCTTATAAAGATAGCCAAATTATAACATATTTCACACAAAAAGTCCACATTTTTAGAGCCTACACCATTTTGGTTGAAAGATTGTTGTGGTTGTGCTAAAATAGTTCCATGCAAAAAACGGATTTAAATAATTCTCTTTGTTCCTCTTGCCCAAGAGGTTGTCATATTGACAGAAATCTCAACGCGGGCTTTTGCAAAGAAAAAGAAACTATCAGAATTGCCAAAGTGATTGAGCATTTCCAATGGGAAGAACCTTGTATAACAGGAAAACGAGGTGCCCTTGCCATCTTCTTTTCTGGCTGCAATTTGCGCTGTGATTATTGTCAAAATTATCAAATTTCAAGAGGTGGAGTGGGGGAATTTTACACAATTGACGAGTTTATTTCTCTCATTGAAGAAAAACAAAAAACACACGACTATATCGACCTGATAACCCCAACCCATTTTTCTTCATCACTTTGCAAAGCTTTTAAAAAAATAAAAAAAGAAATTCCTGTTGTTTGGAATACGAACAGCTTTGAAACAACAGAAAATATTGAAAAAGTTGGAGCATTTGTTGATATTTTTTTGGCTGATTTGAAATACGGAAATGATGATCTTGGCAAACAATTTTCTGCTTGTGAAAATTACTTCTCTTATGCTTTGCCAGCCATCAAAAAAATGTGTTCAATCAAGCCTGATATAATGAAACAAGATTTAATGAAACAGGGAGTGATCATAAGACACCTTGTTCTTCCTGGTTATGTAGAAAACTCAATCAATGTTTTAAACATTATTAATGACAATTTCCCAACAAGAAAAATCAGTTTGATGAGTCAGTTCACCCCAAATGGCAAAAGCAAACTAAATCGCAAATTGAAACCAATTGAATATAAAGCCGTTTTGACACACATGCAAAGCCTTGAACTTTCAAATGGTTATATCCAGGACTTTGGCAGTGCAAGTGATGACTTTGTCCCTGACTTTGACTGATTTTTGGGGATTTTGTTTGACAAGAAATTCAAAATAAATTATCATATGTAATATAAAAGGAGATCCCAAATGGATAAACAACAAAAGAAATCATTGGCTTTTGGCATTGTTTTTAGTGTTTTGGCAATTATTTTTGCAGTTATTTACTATTTCAATATTTTGAAATTTATGGATAGCTATCTCGCTTTAACGTACGTTGTTTATTTTGTGGGATTGGCGCTTATGTTTGCCGGCAGTTACGTTCAACATAAAGTTGCAGCAAAAACCATTTTGTGGATTTTGAGTGTTGTCTTGATTGTGGCTGCAATCGTCATGTTGGTCATTGGACTTGTCAAAGGATATATCGACATCTCATTCAAAAACTAATAAAGAAACAAAGAAAAAAGACCAGATTTGCTGGTCTTTTTTTTAAGCGTTCAATGTTTTGATTTCATCAAGAAGTTTTTCGAGTTTCTCGTTGATCTCCTGCATTTTTGCTTCGGAATCTCCTTCGGCCATCACTCTTTGTGCTTCGGCTTGCAAGCTGTCAATTTCCTTCATGATTTCCGTTCTACGATCTTGTGTGTTGTCTTTTGGTGCTCCATTGACATTGTCCATCGCAACTTCAAGCTCTGCATTCAACTCTTCTCTCATTTCTGCAAGTTTTGCTTCTTCTTCGTCAAGTTTCCTGTTGATCTCGTGAAGCTTTTCCACATTCTTTTTTGGTCTGCCTCTACCTTTCTTTGGCTCAACCTCTTCGGCTTTAACAATTTTCTTTGGACGACCAACTTTTCTTTTTGGCTTTTCTTCAACTGCTGGTGTTGTCACCTTTTTTGGTCTGCCAACCTTGTTCTTTGTTGGTGCCGGTGCAGCCTCTTTCTTTGGACGACCAACTTTTCTTTTTGGTGTTTCCTCAACTGCTGGGGCTGCCATTTTTTTTGGTCTGCCAACTTTGTTTTTCTTTGGCTGTGGTGCAACTTCTTTCTTTGGACGACCTCTTTTCTTTGGTGCAGGCTCTTCCTCTTCCTTCACAATCTTCCTTGGTCTTCCAGCTTTTCTTCTTGGTTTTTCTTCAACAACAGGAGCTTCTTCAACTTCCTCTGTTTTCTCTGCTGGCTCTTCTACAACAGGTTCTTCCGCTTGTTCCGTCGGTTCTTCATCAAGAGAGAAGGATTCAAGCTCTTCCGTTGCAGGCTCAACAGGAGCAACAGGTTCTTCTGGTTGTGGAGTTTCTTCTTCAACTGGTGTCTCTTCATGTTCTTCTTTTCCAGAATTTACAACTTTGACACCTGCATCAATATCATGAATTACATTTTCTGCAACATCATAAATATCATCTTTTTGTTCAACATCTGTCATGAATTCAAATGTGTCATATTGATTCAAGTCAACAACCTTTTCAGCGTTTTCATCTTTGCCAAGCAATGTTCCATCTTGTGAATAGATGTTTCCTTCTGTGTCATGGAAACGTCCATCTGGATCATAGTATGTGCCATTTGCATAGACATAATTGCCGTTTTCATCATAATGTCCTTCTTCTGCTGCTGGGGCTTCCGTCTCTTCTTGTGGCAAGTTTTTAAGTTTCAATTCAAGTTCGGTGATGTATGCCTTGTCTTGATCGTTTTCAATTTTCAAAGCATTGATTCTGTCTGCAAACACTTTTGCAACAACTTTTTCAGCACTATGACAGAATTTGTCAAAGAATGTTTTGTATTCTCCAAGCATTGCTTCCTCAACGTGCTTTCTGTGACCTTCAAGCTCTTCATTGAGTTTTGCAATTTCTTGTTCAACTTCACCTTTTTCAAGCAAATATTTTGCTCTTTGTTGTTCAAACTCTTGTTCAAGTTGCTCTTGTTTTGAAGCTTCTTGTGTTTGTTGTTTTCTATAATAGTTGCTTTCAATTCTGTTTGTTGTTTCTTCTTGCATTTGACGGAGTCTTGCAATGTTTTCCTTGGATGCTTGAATCTTTGTTTGTGAATCTCTTTGAACATTGTCAAAGTTTTTCTTTCTGGATTCAAGTTCTGCTTCAAGTTGGGAAATTTGAATCAACAATTTTTCTCTTCTGTTCAAGAACAATTCGCTTTCTCTCATTGCTCTGTCAAGAACAATTGAGCCATCAACACCCGTTTCGCTGAAATCGTATGTAACATAATCGATTTGTTCTTCTTTTGCTTTTGCAAATTCTTCCTTTTCTTTTCTTGCTTTGAAGTCAAGGAATTCTCTCAAAACAGGTTGTCCTTTTTCAATTTCTGCTGGTGTAAACAAAATTTGATAATCGACATAAGTTGTCAAATCAAGGCAGGCATTGTCCATAAATCTGTTAAACAAACTCAAACTTTGATAAAGTGATGATACAACAGCATTCTTTCTTGCCTTCATAAACACAACAAAAAGGGATCCAATAAGAGCAATTGCAAAACCAAGTGCTGCGGATGTTCCAAGAACCATACCTGTCACCGTTCCGCCATAAGCCATACAGATGAACACCATGATTGTTGCAAAGACTGACCAAACTGCTGTGAAGATTGCAAGATTTCTTATGTCAGATGCAAAAGAGCTTGTCTTTGTTTGTTTTTCAATCACATTTTCTGCTGTAAAATAATGAGATGGTGCACCCTCTCTAAACAACACATATTGGTGCCAATAATATGTAAGTCTCTTTGGCGCTTTCGTTTTGAAGAGTGCGTTTAAAGAACGAATGTTTTCTTCGTTTACCACCTTTTTCTGGAACAGCCAATAATTAAGCTTGTCCAAAGCACGATTTAATGCAACTTCATATGAAGCAGCCGCCTTGATCAAGAAGAACAAAACAAGCACAACTTCAAATCCAAGTCCAACAACAAACAACAGGTCAACACCAAGTTTTGTTGTCAAGGACAATAAGAAGTTTAACACGTTATCTACGATTGTCAAAGTTGTTGAAATCATAAGACCTCCTATTTATACGTATTTAGTATAACACAAGAAAAAAATATTTACTAATAATTTTGAATAATTTTTTAATAATTTTTTCGATAATTTTTTAATAATTTTTTAACAAATAAAAAGACGGGTGTCAAAACCCATCTTTTGTCGTATTTTACGGACGTTTTTATGTCTCAACAGGAATTAAATTTGCATTTTTCAAAGATAACAAATATGCTTGTTTTACCGGTTTTTTGAAGTAATTTTCAAGTGCAATTTTATAAAGTTTGATTTGTTCTTTATATTTTTGCACGAGATAAACAGGGCTGTTTGAATTTGAGAACTTGTAATCAACAAGCACAATTTCGTCATTTTTGACGATAAATAAATCAACAACACCTTGAATCATTATCTCGTCCTGCAAATCGCTGTTTTCAATTAAATTGCAGATTTTTTCCTTCAAAATAAATTCTTTTTCTTTGAAAACCTTGCCGTCCCCTATCAGTCCTTTGACAATTTGAATATTTCCCCACAAAACATCTTCATCCAACAATTGCGAATTTTCAATTGTTGCACTTTTTTCAACCAATTGATTGTGCAAATCGTTTTTGTCTTTCATCTCATCAAAATTCAAAAGTTTTAATGCCAAATGGTAAGCATTTCCTGTATCAACGGATGCACTCGCAAAAACAAAGCTGTCATTGCTGTATTTTTCCAACTGATTTTCAATGTTTTTATGGTTTAATTCTGTAACACTCTCCTTTGCCTTGAAATTGATTTTGTCATCATATTTATACTTAAAATTTAGATACTAAAAGATTTTTTTCAAATCTTGTTCATAAAATTCAGAATTTTCCAAGTTTTGTTTTTGCTTAAAATTTCTTTTTTCAACTTCTTTGACAATGTTGATCGCAAGATTATCATCTTCATATTTTGCTTTCAGTTCAACTTCCTTTGCAAAATGTTTGAGTGCATAGAAAATAAAATCAAAATAGGTGTCGCAACTTTGAATGTTTGTTTTCCCCAAAAACTTTTCGTCATATTTCCCAAACAAATACAACTTGTTTTTTGCTCTTGTGAGAGCAACATAGAAAATCATCATTTCTTCAACAAAATCTTTGTTTTTCTTTTCATGTGATATCGCCTGCATTTTCACACCAACAGCCTCTTGGTTGTTTTCAACATCATAATATTTCAATGCAAAGCCAAAGTTTTCGTTGATTTTAACGTCATGATTTTCTCGGCCTTTACTCAAACTTTGATCACAACCAATCAAAAAGACAATCGGGTACTCTAACCCTTTGCTGTTGTGAATTGTGGTGAGTGTGATGCTGTCGTCTTCTGCACCTACATCTGCCGAAACATCAATCTTCACATTTTCAAAAAAGTTTACAAGTCCAGGAACATCAAAATTAAAACCGCTTTGTTCAATCTCATTTAAAAACTTGTCAACAATAAATCTGGCTTGATTGTGTTTCAAATTTAGATAAGCAAAATACATACTATCTTCAAACAAATTTAAAAGTGCTTTTTTAATTCCAAAAATTGTGCAATTTTTTGCAAAAATGTCAATTTTTTGCACAAAATCTGCAAATTTTTCATCATTTTTTACAATTTCTGACAAACTTCTGTCGTCTTTTTCTTCTGCAATCTGCTCCAAAGAAAATCCTCCAAATGGAGAAATCAGCACGGAAAGCAAAGCAATTTCATCACTCATGTTTAAAGAAATTTTCAAAACATTGAGCAAAACTTTGACTTCAACCTCGTCAAGCAGAGTGTTTTTTGAATTTGCATTGACAGGAATTCCTCTTTGATTTAGATAAATTTCCAAATTGTTGAACAGGTCCGTTCTTTTTCTCGAAAGAATTGCAATGTCACCATATCTGCAATCGCGGAAAGTTTCATCTTCATAAATTTTTGTGCCCATGACATCATATATTCTGTTTTCTATGTCCAACAACATTTTTATATCTTTGTTTTTGACAACACTTTGTGCATCTTTGACACTATAAACTTTTGGAAGTTTTTCCTTTTCGGTTTTGTCTTCCACAATCATATCGATATTGATTGGCCTGCCATCCTGCTTGAATTCGTTTTCTGCATGCAACATGGAACTCTCTGCATAATCGACGCCAGTTAGTTCTTTCGTCATGCAAACTTTGAATATGTCATTAACAAAATCCAAAACTTTTTGATCACTTCTGAAATTTGATTTCAGATAATTCACAGCAGAAGTTTTGTCTGTTGAAAAATCTTCAACATCCTTCAAAAAGATCTCACAACTTGCAAGTCTAAACCCATAGATGCCCTGTTTTACATCACCAACAGCAACAAAATTGCAATTCTTTGCCACATTTTTGACAATTCTTTCTTGAATTTTGTTTGTATCCTGATATTCATCAATAAACACATATTTGACTCCATCAAATAAGTTTTCTTTTGATGACAATTCAAGCATATATCTTTCCAAATCGCTGAAACTCAAAGCATTTTTTGCCGCTTTGAGTCTATCTTGTTCTGTCTGATAAGCACTAAACAAACTTAAAACAACTTTTTCAAGAGTTCCTTTTCTTTGAAAATCCAAATTATCTTCATCAAGAAGGTTTAATTTTTTGATGTTTTGTATGATTTTGTTTGCTTTTTCTTTTTCCAATCCTGCCTTATCAGCAGCTTCTTGTCCAACATGTCTGGCCTGTGGCTTATCCGGCAGATGAACCTCCCACTTGCTCATTTCGACCAGCGTTTTGCTTTGCAGCAATGGTCTTATTGCTGCTTCAAATTCGTCATAATATGGTATATGCAAAGCCTCAATATTCTTCAAACTTTGCATAAGTTCTGCTTGATATTGATTGAACAAATATTCCATTGCCTTGTCAAAAAATTCTTCCGCATTTTGAGAGCTTCTTTCAATAAATTGTCTCTTGTCGGCAACAGAATTTGCAATCTCCTCAATCTCAAACAAAATCTCTTTAATTCTCTCTGGGTTGTTTTTGTAGAATTCCATAAGCAGCAGAAATTCTTCTTCAAATTGTTTATGAAATGTCTTGAAAGAGTTTTCAAAAGCCAAATTTCTCAATTTTTTGTCAGCTTTTTCATCCAAAACGGCAAAATTTTCGTTTAAACCAAGCAAATTGGCATATTTTTTGAGTGTCTTTTCACAGAAAGAGTGGATGGTTGAAATGTTTGCAGTTGGCAGTGCATCAATTTGTTCTATGATAAAGTCTTCCTTGCCCTCTTTCTTAAAGTTCCTTAAACTTTTCAGCAGCCTTTCTTTCATCTCTCCAGCAGCAGCCTTTGTAAACGTCAACACAACAATATCTTTGACAGAGATGTCATCTTCACAAACAAGTTTCGTGATATATTTGATCATAACAAAAGTCTTGCCACTGCCTGCAGAGGCACTGACAATCATCTGCTTTTTGTCATTTTCAAGCACTTTTTCTTGTTCTAAAATTTTCTTCTCCATAGTTTCCTTTAAAATTTGTCAATTTTTTGTGTTTGACGATTTCCATCTTCTGCTCTATGCTTGCAAATTGCAACATACGGGCACCCATTACATTCGTCAGCCAAAGGCTTTGGCTCAATGTATCCATCTTCAATTTCTTTCACAGCACCTATGGCAACATTGTTTGCATAATCAAACATTTCGTCAAATGTTATTTCCACACTTTGTGAAGTAAATCTATACCCATCTTTGTCAACCTTCTTCTTTGTGTTTATTGACACAATATCGCTTGACATAGGTGAACATTTCAATCTCTCGTCCAAAAGTTCTGCAACATCATTATCTTTCTTTGTGAGTCCTGTCAACAACTTTTGAGTTTTGCCTGTTTTGTTGTATTTTGTTTGGCAGTTGAAATAATAAACTCCTGCACAATCCATTTTCAACCTTTTCTTTATCGCATCAGCATACAAGAAAAGTTGAAGCTTTTTGCCAAAATACAAATTGGTTTTTATGCTTGATTGTGAACCTGTTTTGTAATCCAAAATTCTGTAATAGTCCCCGGCCATGTCAATTCTGTCAACCTTGCCATTTAGTTTTTTCCCACCATAAATTGGTATGGATATTTTTTCCTCAACATACTCTGGTGAGAATCCGCTGTGTTTGTTTTCATAAACAACACTTTTCAAAATAATTTTGCTGCTTTTTCTCAAATAGTTCGCAAAATTGCGCCTTTGCAAAACTTTTTTGTCATATTGCATTTGTGCAATTGGCATCATATTTTTTGCCAAAAATTCATCAATTTGTTGTTCTGTCACAACTTTCAAATTTTCTTCTTCCACAAATTTTTCCAGCAATTTATGCACAAAAGATCCAAATTTTCTGGAATCAGGTTCAATAGTTTGTTCTTCGCAAATTTTCAAATCATGTTCAACAAAACGTCTAAATGGACAGGAAAAATATTCTTCAAGCTGTGTGACAGAATATGTGTCTTTTGAAAACTTGTTTTTCAAACCTTCTGACAATTTTTCATGTTTTTCATCAACAGGAACATCTTTGATGATTGCCTTCAAAGCACCAGCATATTTTGAAGGCAAATTGTCATTTGCTTTCAATTTTGTGTATGCTTCAAGAAGATTGCTGTCATCTCCAAGATAAAACAACACATCTTCAAACCTTTTTTGCTCGGTAAGATCTGCATTGTCAAACATCTCAACAGCTTGCGTGTGCATAGCTTCTGTTCCAAACATTGTTTGCAAATCACTCACGAAACTTGCGTTTTTCCCGTCATCTGTTGGACAACAAACAATCAATTTGTCAAGAGCATGTTGCAGGCACTCAAAAAGTTTCAACCTGCTTCTTCTGTTGAGGACTTTAATCTCTGGCTCCAAGACAAAAAGTTTTCCCATCTTTTTAATGTCATCGTCATCAATAATGCCAGTGTCAGCTTTCGTCTTTGGCAAAGCATTTGCCGTTGCCCCCAACACAAACAAAACTTTCGAATCTTCAAAATAACTTGTCGTCACATCACCAACAAAGACCGAATCAATGTATGTTGGGATTGTTTCAACTTTCACACTTTGCAAAGAGAGTGTGAAGAGGGTTTCAAAATCAAACAAATCAAATGATTTGTCTCCACCAATTTCAGCAAGTTTGTCCAAAACTTGAACAATAAGATCTTTTGCCTGCATATTTTCACTTGCTGTCTTATAGAGTTTTTCTTTGTCAATCTCTTCAATAAATTGTTGATAGTTTGCATCAACCAATTTCACAACATCTTTTATGAGATTTACATAATCCGTTGTCGTCTTGCATTTTGCAAGCATGTTGATTGAGTTTACAATTGCATGGAAATTTCCAAATCTCTCCACAAACTCTGTTTGTTCATCAATGTTATAGAAAGAAATTTCTTTCAAAATTTCTTCTACATTTTCCGTTCTCAAAAGCGGATGTGCAACAAGGTATTCAAATGTGGCTTTTTCAAATCCATTTTTTGCGATTTCAAAAAGTTTGAGCAAAAATCTTCCCAAAATCGTTTGTGTCAAATTTGTCGCATCATCACTATAATAAGTGATTTTATACTTGTCAAAAACGTCTTTGATTTTGTCGTAATACACCGAATCGCTGACAGCAATTGAAAAATCTTTGAAAAGTGCACCATGATAAATCTTGTTTTTTATGTATTTTGCAACATATTCAACTTCTTCATCTTTGTTTTTGGCAAGCACGTATGTGAAATATTTGCTTTCTCCATGCTTTACATCCAGAGCAAACAAATTTTGCACCATGTTTAGTCTTGCTCCTGTGATTTTTGTTTCACCTTTGTCAACAGGAACGACAATTCCTTGACCTTCTGCAATGTTTGAAAGTTTGTCAAAAATCGCTGTTTCATATATGAAGGCATTTGCCTGTGTCTTTACTATCGGCATTGCATAGCCAATATACACCTTGTTTACACATTCTGCCAGTTTCCAAACAAAATTGCCAATTTCCAAAGAAAAACTATCAAAATTTGCAAAATATAGGTTGATTCTTGACAAATTTAGTTTGTTTTTTGCATTTTCAAGAGAGAAATCAAACAATTTTGAAAGATCAAGTTTTTCTCCCAAAAGATTCTCATAGCTTTGATAAATCAATTTCAGGTCGTGCATTTTATCATCAAGCAACTTATCGCCAATTGGTGCAATTTGTTGTGGAGAAATTTTGCTGGACTTGAATTGTTTGATAACTTCCAAAATTTTGCGACAAAAATCAAGTTCACACTTTTTAAAAAATAAGAATTTATCTTCATTTTCCTTTACCGCTTGGTAGATGTTGAAAACTTCTTCCAGCGATGAGATTCTTTGAAAGTTGATGTTGTTATCCCACAAAATCATGCCTGCAAGTCTGGAAATTCCAACAACTTTGATGTTGAAAGCTGATTTGATATTCAAACACTCAAACACAAGTTTTTCTGCTTGCAACGAAAAAGTGTCTGGCACAACAATCAGATTTTCAACGTCATAATTTGAGACGTCAATTTGTTTGATTGTGTTGATGCCAGCCTCATAAATTGTTGCACCAGTAATCAACTTGATATTCATAAAAAAATTGTAGCACAAATGCCACAATTTTTCAAATCAATTTAGGTGTCCACAGCTCTTTTGAGATTTTTTTTGGACAAGTGTTCTTTCAGCTTTGCATTTTTACCAAAATGTAAGTTTTTTACCCTCTCTGTCAGTCTTTTATTTTCATTTTTGACGATGTCAAAATTCTTTTTGAGTTCTTGATATTGTCTTTCTTTTTTGTTCAAGTTCAAAAATGCCTCTTGAAGAAGTTGTGCTGCATTTTCTTTTTCTTCCGCCTGCTTCTCAACATAATCATCCACAGCAGTTTTCTTGATCAATTTCACAAGACCAGACAAGAGTGCATTTATGTCTTGTTCGTCCAAAACCTTGTGGCGTTTTCTAAACATTATCACATTTCCAACATTACTTTTTCTGACATTTTGATATTTGTTTTGAAGTCTTGTCATCAGTTTCAAATTTCCTCCACTCAATTTTTGACAAGCAGATCTAACAGACTCTCCTTGTTTGACAAGTTCTCCAACTTTTGACAACATCAGATTTTCATTTTCCCCAAATGGTGTAAAGTGCGTTTTTGTGTGTTTTGTGAGGTCAATTTGAAGTTTTTGGCATCTTTTTTTGTCTTTTTTGAGATTTTCAACGTCATGATAGTAATAATTTCTGACACTATTTGGTTTTCTCCCAAAATTTTTGGCATGCAAATCAAAAGCATTTTTTAGGGGCTTCTTTTCTTCTTTGCACTTTTCAACTTCCAAAAACAGACTTTTCACTTCATCATTATTCCAAATTTTCATAACTTTCTCCTGCCAGAATGTTTGCCAAATTTTGTTATGTATAAACAAAAATTTTTTTTCATATATTTTGGTATGAAATATACAATCAAAACACCATACCCATGTGTCATCAAAACAAAAGACGATTTTGTGTGGTTGGAGCCAAATGACAATTTGGATTGTGAAAATGAAGATTTTTTGTATGTATATCCTCAAAATCACACAATTTTGCCTTTCCTTGTTGATTTAGCTCACAAACAAGATTGTGAATTTTATTCGTTTTTGAATCACTCTGGTCAAAATCTGGTTGTGTTTGAAGACTCTTCTTTGATTTGTTTGGAACAAAAAGAAATGTTAAACTTTGCCGGGAAAAATTGCGTCATTTACATCGGCAAACATCACATCTATTTTGAAAGTGAAAGCAAAAGAATTTCTTGCCGTTCCTGTCACATTTCCAAAGATTATCAGGTTTTCAAATTGAAAAATTTTGCTTGTGTGCTTTTTCAAAACGACTTTTATGCTTTCAATATCAAACAAGAAAAACTCTTTCACTTTTCCGGAGAGAGCTTGTCGTTTGAAAACGACGTCTTGTCAGTAACAAAAAAAATTCACGATTTAAACAATCGTGAAAAGACTTTTCAAGTGAAATTTGGTGATGGCATCAGCATTGAGAATTCAGTGTGCAGCAGTGATAAAACAAAATTTGGAGATCTTGTTTGCCTAAACTTTTTGGAAAGTATCAAAGCAGAAGATTTCGCAAGTGCAACAAACCTGTTGAGTGACAATTTGAAAGAAAAAATCGGCGCAGAACAATTGGAGGTTTTCTTTGGAAAAATCACAAACATTTTGCCATTAAACACAAAGGAGTTTTTGCTGGTTTGCAAAAACTCCAAAAATTATGTTTGTTTTTCAGTTGAAAATGGCAAAATATTTGATATTTCTCTGGATAATCTATGACAAAATTCCAACAAGATGCAAATTGCGGTCATATCTGTTTTCAAAATTTCTGACAAGAACTCTCAAAAGACCAAGAGGGCTTCCCTCTGCAAGTTTCAATGTTTTCAACTGGTCAAAATCTGTTTGTTGCAAAATTTTGAGTGCAGCATAGGTTGTTTTTGCAAGTTCCTCACATCCAAACTTGACACAATTTGTGCAAACAAGTTCTCCCGTTGAATAGTCTATGTAAATTTTGTCAAAAGTTTTGTTGCCGCAACAAGAACACTTTCCTGTGACAATTGGAGTCCCCAAAATTTCAAAAAGAGAAAGCAAAAATTTGTTTAACACACACAAGTTTTGATTGTTGTCAAAGCACAAAGATTTCAATGCTTTAATTGCAAGCATAAAGAGTTTGACTCTCTCTGCTTCATTTGAAATTTCCACAGCATTCAAAATTTCCAAAATGGATGTCCCTTCAAAGTATTTGTCAACATCTTCACTGATTTCGTGGAATGTTTCAATTGCCTCAAAGCTGGTCACAATTTTGCCAGCTTTGCCTTCTTCCAAAATATATTCCCCAAAACAAAAAGGGTTTTGTGCAATTTTCATCTTGGCATTTGGACTTTTCACACCTTTGAGTGTTGCCCAAATCTTGCCCTCTTCAAGTGAAAAAAGAAGAATATTCTTATCCTTCTCCTTTCTATCACTTGCTTTAATCACAATCGCTTTGATTTTTTGCACTATTTTTCTCTTCCCTGATCATGAGTTTTGTAAGTTTCGTTTATTTCTTCTTGAATAAGGTATGGATTTCCTCCACTTGCCTTAAACATCAACCAAGCTGTCATTGAAAACTTATCTTTCAAATTTTCACCTCCAACCATAGTTTGCGAAAAAAACTCATCTTCTATTCTTATTGTAAAAGATACATCCAAAAAAATCAAACGAATTTTTGAGAAATATGTAGGTGTGCCAAAAGGCACACTTTCTTACAACCTATTTATTGTCATGCTTGCACTGAAAAACTCTGTTGTCTCTCCACTTGTGTTGACAAGCTCCAAAGTGCTTATGCCTGGCACGTTGACAATGATTGTCTGACCAAGAACAACACTCGTTCCTGCCGCACCTGATGCTGTAACAGCTGAACCTGCCACTTCAACACCATTGAGTTCCAGTGTGATGGTCACATTTTCTCCCGTTGGAGTCACGCCATTTGCCATATAACTCACCTGATATGTCCCAGGCAAAAGTGTGACAGCACCTGTCGTGGTTGTGCTTTGGGTGATGTTTGTTCTCCTGCCAGTCACCAAGGTCAGCGGAATGATTGTGTTGTTTTCAATCGTCTCTGGAGATGGATTATTAAAAAATCCAAACTGGTTTGTAATCACAGGATTGATAATGTTGTTTTGACTCTGCACAACAAGTGGACAATAAATAGGTCTTGGATTTACTGGTCTGCAGCAAAACATATTTTCTCCTTTAAGATGACAAAAGCCATCATTACATTGTATGGAAAAGCAAAAATTGTGTGAAAAAAGAAGGCAAACCCCTTCTTTTTTTGATTTCGTATTCAATTTTTAGCCAATAATTGAGCCGACCGTTCTTGGGAAGATTTCAACATCTCTGATGTTTGCAACTCCTGTGAGATACATCACAAGCCTTTCAAAACCAACGCCGTAACCAGAGTGAATCGTTGTGCCAAATCTTCTTGTGTCAATATACCAAGAATAATCTTCACGTTTGAGTCCAAGTTCGTCCATACGAGCAAGAAGTTTTTCAAGACGTTCTTCTCTTTGACTTCCTCCAACAAGTTCTCCAATGCCAGGAACAAGAAGGTCAACTGCTGCAACCGTCTTTCCGTCATCATTTTGACGCATATAAAATGCTTTGATATCCTTTGGATAGTTTTTTAAGAACACTGGTTTTTTGAAAACTTCTTCTGTGAGATATCTTTCATGTTCGGACTGCAAATCAATCCCCCATTTCACTGGGAAAACAAAGTCTTTGTTTGCCTTTTCCAAAAGTTTGATTGCATCTGTGTAATCAAGACGAGCAAAATCGTTTGAAACTACATTGTGCAATCTCTCCAAAAGGCCTGTATCAACAAACTTATTGAGAAATTCAAGTTCATCTTTGCACTCTTGCATCACATAACCAATCACATATTTGATGAGTTCTTCTTCGTTGTTCATCACACCTTCAAGGTCGCAGAAACAAATTTCTGGCTCCATCATCCAAAATTCTGCCGCATGACGAGATGTGTTGGAGTTTTCTGCTCTGAATGTTGGCCCAAATGTGTAAGTCTTTCCAAAAGCATGTGTGAGTGGTTCTTCATGAATCTGTCCAGAAACGGTGAGTGACACTTTTTTGCCAAAGAAATCTTGGCTGTAATCAACTTTGCCGTCTTTGTGTGGAAGATTGTCAAGGTTTAGTGTTGTCACCTGGAACATTTCACCGGCACCCTCTGCATCACTTGCTGTGATGATTGGTGTGTGAACATAAACAAAGTTTCTTTCGTTGAAAAATTTGTGAATTGCAAAGGCTGCAACAGAACGAACTCTAAATGTCGCATTAAACAAATTTCCTCTTGCTCTGATTGTTGGAATTGTTCTCAAAAATTCCACAGAGTGCCCCTTCTTTTGAAGTGGATAATCGCTGTCACAAGGACCAAGAACAACAACTTCATCTGCATTGATTTCGAATGGTTGTTTTGCATCTGGTGTAACAACAACCTTTCCTGTCACAGCAAAAGATGTGCCTGTGAGTTGTTTGACGGCCTCGTCATAGTTCTTCACTTTGCTTCTTTCCATGACAATTTGTGCACTTTTGAATGCTCCATCATTAAGCTCAATAAATCCAATATTTTTGCTGTCACGGATTGTTCTTGCCCAACCACAAAGTGTAATGGTTTGACCGTCATACCCTTGATATGCTTTGTATAAATCTCTTATTTCAACTCTTTTCATATTTTTCTCCTACAAAAATTAAGGTGTCAATCTGTCTGGGCCACGGAACAAATACATTGCTTCTTTGAGTGATGGCAAATCAAGAAGAAGCATCAAAAATCTGTCAAGGCCAAGACCAAAACCACCATGTGGTGGGCAACCATTTTTGAAGAAATTGATATAGTCTGTCATAGGTGTTGGATCAATTCCACGTTCTACAATTTGTTTTCTCAAAATGTCTGGTCTATGTTCTCTTTGTGCCCCAGAAGTGAGCTCAACATCTTTGAAATAAAGGTCATAAGATTTTGAATATTCTGGCTCATCTTCTTTTGCCATTGTGTAGAATGCTCTCACTTTTGATGGATATTCACTTACAAAGAAGAATTGATGCCCATGCAAATTTTCCATATAATTGCAAAGTGCAACTTCCTGCTCTGTGTTGAAATCATCTCCGTCTTTGATTGCAAGACCGAGTTTGTTTCTCAAAATGTCGTATGCCTCTCTGATTGTGATTCTTGGGAATGGAAGTGTTGGAACAACAATGTCAACTCCAAGAAGTTCTTTCACTTCTTGACCATGTTTCTTGGCAACTTCACCAATTGCATAGGCAAGAATTTCTTCTTCCATTTTCATAACATCTTCTTGCGAACTTACATAACTCATCTCAATGTCAAACCCAGAAAATTCTGTGGCATGTTTCTTTGTGTGCGATTTTTCTGCACGAAAAACAGGGGTGTTGATAAACACCTTTTCAAAACCGGCAGCCATTGCCATTTGTTTGTAGAATTGTGGGCTCTGAATCAAATATGCTTTTCGATCAAAATATTTCACTTCAAACACATCCGAGCCACCTTCGCTGGATGCTCCAATTAGTGTTGGTGTGTGAATTTCAATAAATCCATGGTCAATGCAATATTGTCTCATTGCTTGATTGAGTGTTGTTTCAACCTTGAAAATGAGTGCCTTTTCTGGTGAACGTAAGTCAATCCAACGATAATCAATTCTTTGGTCAATAGAACTTTCTGGTCCAATTGGAAGAGGCTCTGCATGACTTGTGATTTCAACGCTGTCTGGCACAATTTCAATGCCACCCAACTTCACATATTCGTTTGCAACAGCTGTCCCCGTGATTTTGACCGTGCTTTCAAGTGTTGCATGAGAAAAAATCTCCGCAATTTCTGGTTTTTCTTCTTTGACAACTGTCACTTGAACTTTTCCAGACAAATCACGAACAACAACAAATTGCATGCTCTTTTTGTCTCTCAAATTCTCAATCCACCCTTGAATTTCAACTTTTCCTGGTTTGATTTCTCCGATTTTCATTTTCTTCTCCTTTTAATAAAAAAACCTAATGCAAAAACTTGCATTAGGACGATTAAACAACCGCGGTGCCACCTAATTTGTTGATTTCTCAACCACTTTCATATTAAGTTGCAGACTGGTAAAGGTGTCTCATTTTGGAGAATTTGATAAGATTCCAGCCATCCTTATCTCTCTGTGAAATTCTTTGTCCAAAACTTTTCCTTCGTCGTTATCTTGCACTTATGATAACATTTCCAATGTCAAATGTCAAACAAATATCAATCCCATGTTCTGTTTTGTTTGAACCACTCGCTGTCTTTCAATTTCACACTTGATGCCGAGCAGACAACTTTGTAAGAATTGCCCTTTGCCATATAGACAATGTTTCCGTTGAAAGAGGTATGTTTGTCGGTCTCTTTTGTTGTTCTGTCTCCCGTGTAAAGTCCAGTCACATACACTTCATCTGTTGTTGTGTATCTTGCAACATTTGAAATGAAAGTTTGGCTTGGAAATTGATTGTCCAAATTTGTTGAATATTCTGGACTCCCTGCACAGCAAGTCACAACAATCGTCTTTGGATTGACCGCTTGCAAAAGTGCTTGTGATGATGCAGTGTATGAGCCATGATGCCCAGCTTTAAACAAATCCACTCTTGTTGGCAGCGACGGATTTCTTTCAAGGAGTTTTTCTTCTCCATCTACTTCCAAATCTCCTGTAAAAAGAAAATGTTTTGTGCCATTTGAAAAGAGTGTGCAAACTGAATTGTTGTTCTCGTTTGATTTGTCTGGATGAGCATAATAATAACTATCCAAAATTGTCATTGTGTAGCCGCCTCCGACATCAAAGCCATTTTTTGTGGAGTCATTGATACACTCAACAGCTGTGTAATGATGCAAACAATCTCCATCATCCAGTGCTTTTTGTCTGTTTGCAAGATATCTTGGATAGATTGTGTTTTCTTCCGTGTCAGTTGACACATCACAAAAGTCAATAAGCGTGCCTATGGTGTATTTTGCAAAAATTGTGTTTGTATATTGCGCTGCAATAAAGCCTGCATAGTGATCTTGGTGTGCATGAGTGACAATAACGTATTCCAAAGTTCCGTCAGTCACATAATGATTGAGATAGTCAACATTGTCGTTTAGATTGCCGATACGTGCTCCACAATCAATCAAAATGTCACAACTTTGGGTTTTGATGTAGATGCAATCTCCCGCATAGATGCTGTCAAATTCCAAAAAGTGAACAGAAATATCTTGTCCGCTGACATCAGGATAACTTTGTTTTTCCGCCTCCTGCCCCTGTTTTCTGAAATAAAACCAATAGACACCAAAACCAACAGCAACAATCAAAATTATTGCAACGGCAACAAGAAAAACTCTCCCACCCTTTGTTTTGGAGAGTTCTGTCACAGCTTTGCTGACATTTTTGTCAATTTTGCTTGAATTTGTCCTTTTCTTTTGTGCCATTTTACCTCACAAAAATTTCCAAATGACGTTTCAAAACCTCAAAATCAAAACTTCCCTTATCACCACATTCCCCATCAAGATTTACAACTTCATCCTTTGGAATTGTCATCTTGAATTTGTCTAACTGCAAAATTGTGGCATGTTTGTTTTTTATAAGGCTGTTTTTCCCAAACAAAAACATCTTGAAAATTCTCATAAATGCTGGAAAATGCACTTTTTTCTTTTTGCTCTTGATTAGTATGACGTCCACAAATCCATCGTCCCAACAAGCCTCGTTGTTTATGCGGTATCCTGCAACATATCTGCTGTTTGCAGCAATCACAAGTGCATAATCATCTTCAATCACCTTGTCCTCATATTCCAACTTGACATGCACAGGTTTTGAGTGCATCATTTCATGAATTCCATACCTAAAATAAGCGAGTTTCCCGAACATTTTTTTCTCTTTTTGAGAAGTTGCATAGCTTGATTTTGTGAAAACTCCAAAACAGCAAACATAAATTCCATATCTCTGGCCTGCTCTGAAAATATCGTGAGAAATAGACTTTCCATCAAGTATGATTTTAACTGCTTTTTTGACGTTTTTTGGAATCTTTAAAGAATGTGCAAGGTCATTTGTTGTACCCGTTGGGATATACCCAAGTTTTGGTCTGTTTGGAACATTTGCAATGGCATTGACAACTTCATTTACAGTTCCATCCCCGCCAGAAACCACAAAAACATCATAAACTCCACAAGCTTCACGTGCAAAAACACCTGCATCGCCACGTTTCTGTGTTGGCTTGCAATCAACAACGTCAAACTTTTTTGCAAGTTGACTCAAAATATATTCTCGGTTTTTGCTATTGTTTTGTTTTCCGCTTGTCGGATTATACACATATAAACATTTCATACGACAATATTTTATCATATTTTTTTGAAAAAACAAAGCAATCGTTTGCTTTCGCGGTCAACACAGATATATAATATCAGTGCAGCCACATGACAGAAGTGCTAATATGATTGCAACTAAAATATACTTATTGTGGGTGGTTTATGATCAAAATTATTGTAGATTCTGGTAGTAGCATCAAACAATCAGAAGCAAAAAAATACGATGTTGACATTCTTCCATTGAAAATTTTGATGGGTGAAAAAGAGTATCTTGACGACGTTGATTTGTCTGTTGACAATTTTTATGAAGAATTTTTGAAAACAAAAAAAATGCCAAAAACTTCACTTCCAAATTTGGAAGATGCTGAAAACATTGTAAGCAAATACACAAAATCCGGTTACGATGTCATTTTTTTGACAATTTCTTCTGGAATCTCTGGTGCATTCAATGCTATGAGATTGCTTTTTCAAGACAATCCTCATGTGAGAGTGATTGACTCAAAACTTGCCGTTGGTGGAATTCGTCTTTTGGTGGAAGAGGCAAATCGCTACAAAAATGAAAGCCTGGACTTTGTTGAAGAAAAAATCAATGCCCTAATTCCAAGGGTGAAAATTTTGGCAATTCCAGAAAAACTTGACTATCTTCTCAAAGGCGGAAGATTGAGCCCTTTAAGTTGGCTTGTTGGCACATTTTTGCAACTCAAACCAATAATCTCTTTCAAAGATGGCAAAGTTGTTGCAGAAACAAAAAAACTTGGCATAAAAAATTCAATGGTTTACATCAAGCAAGAACTTGACAGACTTGGTGTTGATGAAAATTATCCAATCATCGCTTCATACACATACAAAGACGACAATTTACAAAAACTTATCTCCATGACAAGTGAAGATCAAAAAGCCCAAATGAAAGTTTTTGACAATCTTGATCCTGCCATTGCTTGCCACTGGGGACCAAATGCATTTGGATTTATTTTTGTAACCAAATAGCATCAAAAACAGAAACGACATATTGTTTGACTTTTGAGCTGTTTTGATGCTATTATTTTTTTGCTAAAAAAATAAAATTCATGGGGAAACATGTTTAAACTCTTTAAAAATCTAAAACCTGTTGATTATCTATGTTTGGCAATTTCTATTGGCCTTATTATTTTGCAGAGCTATATTGACTTGACAATCCCAGATTACACACAAAAAATCATCGGTGAAACAGACATGCACATCATTTTGGTCAATGGCGGCATTATGCTTGCGATGTCAATTGGAGGATTGGTTTGTGCAATTCTGATTGGATTGTTTACTGCCATTGTTGCAGAAAATCTCGGATATAACATCAGAAACAAATTTTATAGAAAAGTACAAAGTTTTTCGTTGTCAGAAATGAACAAGTTTTCAACTTCAAGCTTGATGACAAGAACAACAAATGATATCAGGCAAGTGACGATGCTGATTGCTGTTGGAACAAAAGCAATAATAAAAGCTCCAATTATGGCAATCTATGCCCTGACAAAAGTGACACATATCGGCTGGCAATGGTCCGTTGCAACAGCTGTTGCATTGACAATTTTGGTGGCATCAATTGTAACAATCATGGCGCTTGTCATTCCAAAGTTCAAAAAGATTCAAACTTTGACTGACAATCTAAACAAAGTCACAAGAGAAAATTTGACCGGAATCCGAGTTGTTCGAGCTTCAAATGCCGAAGATTTTGAAAATGAAAAGTTTGAAAAAAGCAATGATGCCTTGACACAAACAAATCTGTATGCTGGCAAAGTTTTGGCATTTTTTGATCCTGTTATGTCATTGATTATGGGTGGTTTAAGTCTGGCTATTTACTGGATTGCGGCATACATAGTCACAGACATTGAAATGATCAAAAGTGTGGCAATTCTTTCACAATACACCACACAATCAATCATGGCTTTCATGGCACTTATTTTTGTGTTTATGATGTTGCCAAGAGCCCTTGTTTCAACAAAAAGAATCAATGCCGTGCTTGACAGCAAAAATGAAATCGTATCTGGGACATATTCTGACATCTTTGATGGAACGGCCTCTGTCGTTTTTGACCATGTTTCGTTCAAATATCCAGGTTCTGACACATATGTTCTCAAAGATATCAACTTGGTGGCAAATGAAGGTGAAACAATCGCATTTATTGGTTCGACCGGCAGTGGAAAAAGCACATTGATAAATCTCATCCCTCGTCTTTATGATGCCACAGAAGGAAAAATTTTGGTTGATGGTGTTGATGTCAAAGAATATGATTTGGAAACTCTAAACAGAAAGATTGGTTTTGTCCCACAAAAAGGTGTTTTGTTTAGCGGTTCAGTGCGTTCAAATGTCAACTTTGGCGACAATAATGCAACCGACAAAGAAATCAAAGAAGCAATCTCAATTGCCCAAGCATCAAACTTTGTTGGACATATGAAAAATGGTGTTGATGGTGCAATCTCACAGGGTGGAACAAATGTTTCCGGAGGACAAAAGCAAAGATTGTCTGTTGCAAGGGCTGTTGCAAGAAAGCCAGAAATTTTCATTTTTGATGATAGTTTTTCTGCTCTTGATTACAAAACAGATAAAAAACTACGCAAAGCATTGAAACAACACACGGATCAAGTCACAAAATTTATCGTTGCACAAAGAATTGGAACAATCAAAGATGCTGACAAAATCGTCGTTCTTGAAAATGGCGAAATGGTTGGATATGGAAGGCATGAGGATCTCTTGAAAAATTGCCCAGTTTACCAAGAGATTGCCCTGTCTCAACTTTCAAAGGAGGAATTGTAATATGCCACCTCCACGTAGAGTTTCAGAAAAAGCGCCAAAAGGAACATTCAAGCAATCCATGGGCAAACTTTTGCGATATTGCAAAAAGTATTGGGGTTGGCTGATTTTCTCTCTCATTCTTGGCAGTGTTGGAATTGTAGCTCAAATCGTTTTGCCTGACATGTTGAAATCGTTTACAAATTTGATGACTGCCGGCATTGAATCTGGCAACACAGATTATGGTTCAATCACAACATTATGTGTGATTGCCCTGTGTTTGATTGTTGTTGGAGCAATTTTCACATATTTTCAACAATACATTGCAACAGTCACAACTCAAAAAATGGTCAAACGATTTAGAAAAGACATTTCTCACAAAATCAACAGATTGCCACTCAACTATTTCGACACACATCTGCATGGTGACCTGTTGAGTGTTGTAACAAACGATGTTGACACAATTGGACAAACTTTGAATGAAGGTCTTGGAACATTGTTTGGCAGCGTGCTCTTGCTCTCTGGCGTTTTGGTTATGATGTTTATCACCGATTGGATTTTGGCCTTTACGGTTATTGTTACTTCCTTTATCGGTCTGATGTTTTCTCTCATCTTTTTGACGAAATCTCAAAAATATTTCAATCAAAATCAGCAAAACATGGGACAACTCAATGCTCATATTGAAGAAATTTACTCTGGACACAATGTTGTCAAACTATATAATGCAGAAAAACAAACAACAGAAGAATTCAACAAAATCAGCAAAAAACTTTACAACACTGGTTGGAAATCACAATTCTTGTCTGGTGTTATGGGTCCAGTAATGGGCTTTATTGGAAACTTGACTTATGTTGCAGTTTGCATTGTGGGTGCATTGATTGCAAGCAAACGTGGAATCTCATATATTGGTGTCATTATTGCCTTTATGATGTATGCAAGATCATTTTCTCGCCCTCTTTCTTCAATTGCACAATCTTTGACAAGTCTTCAATCAACCGCAGCGGCATCATACAGAGTTTTCAACTTCTTTGAAAGTGAAGAACTCCCTGACGAAAGCCACAAACAAACAAAATTGAAACAACTGAAAGGTGCGGTAAGTTTTGAACATGTTTCGTTTGGATATCTTCCTGAACAAATCGTCATCAAAGACTTCTCTGCCAAAATCAAACCGGGACAAAAAGTGGCTATTGTCGGCCCAACTGGTGCAGGAAAAACAACCCTTGTAAATTTGCTTATGAGATTTTATGAAGTAACTTCTGGGGATATCAAAATTGATGGTGTGTCAATCAAAGATATGACAAGAGAGCAGGTTCACTCAATTTTTGGCATGGTGCTTCAAGACACATGGCTATTTGAAGGAACAATCAAACAAAACCTTTTGTACAACACCAAAAATGTCTCTGACAAAAAGTTGCAAAGTGTTTGCAAAGCGATGGGAGTTGATCACTTCATCAAGACGCAACCAAACGGCTACGACACAATAGTTGACGATTCAATTCAGCTTTCAGCTGGACAAAAACAGCTTCTCACAATCGTAAGAACAATTTTGGCAGATTGCCCTATGGTGATTTTGGATGAAGCAACAAGCTCCGTGGACACGAGAACAGAAATCTTGCTTCAAAATGCCATGGACAAAGCAATGGAAGGCAGAACTTCATTTGTCATTGCACACAGACTTTCAACAATCAAAAATGCAGATATCATTTTGGTTCTTCGTGCTGGCGATATTGTGGAACAAGGCACCCATGAAGAGTTGCTTGCCAAAAATGGCTTTTATGCAGACATTTACAACAGCCAATTTGAAGAAAATTAAAAATGCCATAATGGCATTTTTTCATATTGACTTATCAATATCAATGAGTTAAAATAATGTCATGGAAGAACAAAAAGAGCCAATGGAATTCAAATATTCTTTGAGACGATATCGTTTGAAACCCAACCATTACAAAATCACATGTTCGACACATGCTCATGCTCCTGTTGGGTTTGTTTGGTTTGAACTCAACAACAAAAAAATATGTCTGCACAACATTTTTGTTGAAAAACAATACAGAAGGTTTCAAATTGGGGACAAAAAATACCATATCGGATCAACCTTGTTGTCCATTATGGAAAATTTTGCAAAGTCTCACAATATACACCTCATTGAAGGAAAATTTTATCCGTCGATAGAAGGAGCACGGGACTTTTACGAGAAAAATGGCTACGTTGTTCCAAATGCAACTCGCACATGGGCAAACTATGATGAAACGTGGACTTTGTATAAAGATTTACACCAAACAATTTCACCAAAAACAACTTTCACAAACGAAATGTCCAAATAAAAAGTTTGTCAAATTTTTCAGACAAACACTTGACATTAAAAATATGTGTAGGTTATAATGATACAGCATTCAGATACAAAACTTCCCCGCTTTGTATTTGCAATGTATGATGGCTTGTAGCTCAGTCGGTTAGAGCACCACCCTGATAAGGTGGGGGTCGGTGGTTCGAGTCCACTCAAGCCAACCAAAGACGAATCATCCGAACACAAAAGTGCTCGGATTATTTTTTACTCCAAACTATTGGGGAATTAAGCTTAAAAAGTTAAAATGAGATCCTCGCGTGTACTTGTCTTGATATAAATAGGTTGAACCAAAATCCAAGTTTTTAATATACTTTATTGCATATATACTCTCTACCACACTTAACAAAATACTTAATCATCTTGTCTTCTCTCTCTATTAAACAAAATGGGTCTGTTTGTTTTATAAGTAAATTTGTTTTACCAAGTTCCACATTAATTTTATTTACAACATTTATTATATTATAAAAATCTTTTTCTTCTACAACATAAATCTTTGTTGTGTCTAATGCACCAAACCAATCAATCTGGAAGACTCCCCTTCTATACATCGCATAATCACTTTGTACACTCAAAGGTGGAACCCTTTTCCAGTGTTGAAGAATTCTTTTCTTTATATTATTTGAACAACCAATATATACCTGTCTATACTTTTCTAAAATTATGAAATACCATCCAGGAAAATCACATGATGCCAAATCTTTAATTTCTGCAAAATCTTTATATTTCAATAAAAATTTGTTGATACATTCATGATATTTCTCCACATCCAAACTTGTATATAAACACAAAATCTCCTGCTCTTTAATCTTGTCTTCTATTTTTTTATACGACCAATTTGTAATATCAACACCAAAATGCTCCATTTCTTGTACTCCCTTCACATTATACCAAAATCAGAATTTTATTTCAAATAAACACAGTAAATGCAAAAATGGGATCATCGCATGTGCTTATGCTATATCCAAACTTTGACAAATTGAAAAAAACAAGAAATCCTTGTTTTTTTTCTTGTTCTTTTTGCTTAAAAAATGTTGTATGGTATAATTTTTTTGTAAAAATTGGAGATTGAATATGAGAGAATTAGATCATAGCCAAGTCAAGGGATATAAAAACCTGTTGAGATATTTGAGTTATTTCAAAAGATACAAAGGGCTGATTGCTGGGTTTTGGGGCCTTTTGATTTGCACCGGTGTCTTGTCATTTTTCTCCCCTCTTGTTTTGGGAAAAGTCATCTCATACATGACTGTTGAAGCAGATTTTCGTCAAGCGATCATCTATGCTGGAATTTTTGGAGGGTTGGAACTTATTGGAATTTTGATTCATTTTGCCAGAGTGCCCTTCTTTAAAAATCTTGAAAACAAAGTTAAAAGAGATGTCAAGCTCTCTGTTATCAGAGAAAGTTTCAAAATAAACATTGGAGAATTTGAGAAACTTGGAAATGGGACTTTTGTCACCAGGCTTACAAATGACATTGATTCTCTTGGAAACACCTTCAAAAACATCAGTGAAACAATTGTCAACTTCATGTCAAAAGTCGGGTTTATTGTTTTTGTTTACATAACAAACTATTGGATTGGACTCTTTCTGACATTGTTTGTGCTTTTGAGATATTTTGTTTACCAAGTCAGAATTTATTACTATGCAAAAATGAAACCAAAAGTTTTGAAGAAAAATGAAAAAACAAACTCCATGATTGGAGAATCTGTGAGAAGCATCAAAGACATCAAAACTCTCGGGTTGTCTGACAATGTTGTAGGTCGAATTAAAGATCTACAAGAAGATTATATGAAAGCAGACAACAAAGAATGGTATGTTGGAGTGGCTCTTTATAGTGTGGCAAATTTTATTAGTGTTTTGTGCAATTTCTTCTTTATCTTCTTGTGTGCAACTTTGATTCAAAACAATGCTCTTGACCTTGCAATTTTCTATTCGGTTTATGTATACAAAAACAGCGTTATGGAATTTGCAGTGCATCTTGGAAATTTGCAAGACTATTTCAGAGATATGGAAGTCTCCGCTTCACGTGTGTTTGCCCTCACAGGCAGCGAAGAATATGGAAAAGAAAAATATGGCAATGTGGAGCTTTTGGACTATAAAGGAAACATTGAATTTAAAAATGTAAGTTTTTCTTACACAAAGGACGAAAACGTTTTGAACAATGTGAGCTTTAAAATTGAAGCAAACACTCATGTGGCATTTGTCGGAGAAAGTGGTTGTGGAAAAAGCACAATTGTCGCCCTTATTTGCAAACTTTACGATCCAGATGACGGAATTATCCTGTTTGACGAAACCAACTCTATGTCTTTGGCACAGAGTTTTGGAAAAAACATCTCAATGATCAATCAGTACCCATACGTATTCAACTTGTCAATCAGAGAAAATATGCAACTGGTGAAAACAGATGTCACTGATGAGGAAATTTTTGAAGTGTTGAAATTTGCAAATGCAGACAAATTCGTGCAAGAACTTCCTGATGGTCTTGACAGCTTTTTGGGTGAAGGTGGCACGCGACTTTCTGGTGGACAAAAACAAAGACTTTGCATTGCAAGAGCTCTGCTCAAAGATTCGAAAGTCATTATATTTGATGAGGCAACAAGTTCTTTGGACAACATCTCTCAACAAAATATCATGGACAATGTAAATGAAATAAAAAATAAAAAGACAATCATCACGATTGCTCACAGACTTTCAACAATAGAAAATTGCGACATAATTTATTTCGTTGACAAAGGAAAAATTGTTGATTTTGGAACACATGAAGAGCTTTTGGCAAAAAACAAAAAATATGCAACACTTTACAAAAAACAACAAAAACAAACAAAGTGATTCTGATTTAAATATGCGATGAACTGAATATAAAAAAAAGACCTGAAATTCAGGTCTTTTTGTTTTATTCAAGTTCCATCAATTTATTGATTGCTGCAAGAACTGCAGGATCACTTGACATGGCTGCAAGTTCATTTAACTTCATATAGCCAGCATTTGAAAGTTTAAGCTCTTCTCTTTTTTTTGCAAGGTCCGAAAGAGGTTCTCCACACACTGGACAATAGTTATATCTTTCGTCAACACTTTTTTTACACTTTGGACATATCATTTCCATTTCTCTCCCCTCCCATATTTCTTCCATTTATTGTTTTGACTGCTCTAATTCCTTCACGCAGTTGTTCTCTTTGCTCTGGGGTTAATTTCTTCTCCATGTTAATTCCTCTCACAGCATCGGTCGGAGGCAATGAGTATTTTTTGTTCATTTGTGTAACATAACGTTCTTGCAATATTTCTCTCAATACTTCATTTATCACTTTTTCCCTGTAAACTATCTGTTCAAGTGGATCTTGTACCTCTGGGAAATTGGCTCCTTGCAAAACATCTATTTCGTTGTGACCTACAATGTCCAAACAAAATGTGTTAAATCCTTCTGGTCGTACTTTTGGCATTTTTTTCTCGTAAGTCTCCATAAACTCACTTTCACCTGGCACAAAATAGAGATTTGAAGCAGCCCTCATTGCAACGTTTGTGTTTGTTGCAAACACAACTGTTGACAAATTTTCTCCACTATTCATTCTCACTGCATTTGCAACTGTTGATCCTTTGTTTGCTTTTGACAATCCACCAAGAGTCTGCAATCCAATGGTTGCGTAGTCACTTTTTGCATTTTCGTGCTTTCTTTCTACAACAATCATGGTATTTACACCAGGAATAAATTTTACACGAGGATCATTAATTTCATTTACAATTTCTTGTAATATGTTGCCTTTAAAATACTTGTTGATTTTTGCTTCCTGTGCACCATTCATAAGATATATGTCAACATTTGGGAAATTTCTTAACACATATCTTATGTCTCTTTTCAAAACATTTTTACGATCGGCGATTCCAAAAAAGAGGGCTGTTTTTTTCTCTGGTTCAGTTTCTGTTGCGGTTTTTTTCACAATAACTTTTGCATTATTCAAATCCTTCAATTCCCACTTTTTACCAAGCAAATCCCCAGCATAAACCAAAACCACTTTATTGTGCCATTGATCTGCCTCTTCTATATCGCTTTTGAGTTGTTCTCTGTTTGTTCCATCCTGTTCACCACGCATAGTATTCCCAAGATCACGAATATTAAGACCACATCTCAAAATGAGGTTTAAATATTCTTGATTTGGCTCTATAACTATTGTTTCGTTTGATATTGGACTGGTTTTATGAGCTGCCTGTTCATCATAGAAATTTTGTTGAACTGGATCTTCCAATGCTTCAAATTCTTCACTCGTCAACCAATTGACATTGTTACGCAATCCTGCGGTTCCTTGTTCTCCACCACTTTTTTTAAGCCAAGCAGCTGCAACCTTTTGACCTTTCACTTCTCCTTGATTTGGCCTACCTTTTGCCGCTTCTTGCGCTTTTTCTTTTTCTGTTTCTAAAACTTCGTTTGAATCAACTTCGTTTCCCGTTTTATCTTTAGCCATGGTCCACCTCCTATTTTCCTCTTCCATCATCTGTTTGCAATGTTGCAGCAGGTTCGTCGTTTGTTGTCTTTGGAGAAGTTCTTAAATATGAATTTAATGATTTTGCGGTTCCATGATTTGCAACTTGATTTCTCAATCTTGTTTCAATCTTCCTTGTACTCATACGCTCATATGTTTCACGTATCTGTTCTCTATCTATCTCCAAATGCTGATTCATATATTTGATAGCAAAATTGGTGTATTCATTGGAATCTTTTCTAAACATAGGCATTATCTTGCAATCCACAATAAAATCTCGGTTGTCACCATCTTGACCTTTTTTCAAATTTTTCTTCCATCTCAAAACATATATATACACATTTGCATCTGATGGGGAAAGCCCCATCATCTTTGCATATTCAGCATCTCTCAAAGATGTGGCCGCACTTACAACAAGAGTGCTATCCTTGCGAACTGCCACAGGTCTACCATTTTCATCACAAACAACGTCTTGATGAACTTTCACACCATTGATGTTCGGTCCATGTAGGTGAGCAGAAAGTTTCATGTTTACCTTTTTAGCCTTTAATGTTGCTTGGGCTTTTTCATCAAAACTATCTATACTACTTACAGGGGATCCACTCGTGCCAGGGTTATGAGTAGTATACATAGAAAATGGCAACTTAAGATGTCTAGCATCAGGTGTTGCTATTGGAAATGTGGTAACTGCAGCATAGCTGGCGAGTTTTACCAAATCATATAGAAATTTGCCTTTCTCAACACTATATGGGGTGATTTTGTCATAAAGCTGTTCAAGTGGTCCCAAATCCGATTGAACGTTTCTATTCCCATCACACCCATCATGATTTCCTTTCATTATTTCTAACAATTTACCTTTCACAACAAGCGGCATGAGTTGTTCAGCGGTCCATCTGATCATCGCTTGATTACGTACTGAGTCAGGATGTTGCCCTGGTTTGATGCCATTATTAAACAAATCCCCAAGTTCTATAAGATAGGCATTCGATGTTCCTTTAATCCATTCGTTTCGCAGCTTGAAAAGTTTCAAATCTGCACCACGTGCACCAAGATGTTCGTCAGCACCTACAACAATGGCCACTTCTTGCCACACAAAGCGTGAATCATCATCCATCAGATCGTTGTCTACAATTCCTTCAACAGGAGCTGTCGCCCGATAAATCCCCTCTACATCATCAATTTCTGGTCTCTCTTCGTTCCACATAAAAAATCCCTCCTTTGTGTATAATATTGTGAATTTTACTTTCCGTTCTGTTATAGATCTCTGTCAACCTTTGTAAATAAAAAAGACCCGAATGAAAAATCAGGTCTTTTCTCCTTCTATATTTGGTGTTTGTGGGTGTCTGGTTTGTGAAGCGTTTACAAGGCCAAAAATACCGGCCAAGAGATAGAACAACTCTCCACCCAAAGTTCCAAGAACAATCATAACAATATGTGGTGTTGAATTTTGTTCGTTCTTTTCAAGCAATTTCAACCCTCTAATGCCGAAAATGAGCAAAACAATTGACATCACCAAAGTTACAACGGCCGCAACGATCACAGGTGTTACCCAGTGCAACACTTTTGCTATCGTATTTAGTTCTTCAATTCCGTATCGGCTTGCAACATTTGCAACTTCGCCTGGATAGCGCTTCATAATATAAGCCCCACCAAACATTCCAATAACTACTAAAAAGTTTAGGCAGTTTAGAACAATTGCAATGAGATACATCACTTTTGATGCTTTTTTCATCTCCACCCCCATCCATAATTATTGTAACTTATTTGCTATTATCAAGTCAATTATAAATCATAAAAAATGTTCCGAAATTATCTTTTTTATTCTTTTCCGGCACCATCATTCCCTTTGTTTCTTGGTGGTATCAAATCACTTCCAAAAACATTTTTCCAGTCGTCCACAAAGTCAATGCAATTTAGATAGGCATCGTCCAAATCCCAATTGATGATTTGATATGTGTATATGTCTGCAACAGCATCTCTGATATCATTTTTACATTGTGCGCAGATTTGCAAATTTTGTCTCGTTTCTTCATTACATTCAGTCGGATTGTGCAAATATCGTTGCATTTCTCCTTGCATCTGTCTCAAAAAAGATCCGAGATGACTTGTCCTTGCTTCTTCTTCACTTGAAATATTTTTGCTATACACACAATCATCTCCAATCTGACTGATTGTAGCAATCAAAATACGTTCATCTTCCCCTGAATACTGGTCTAAATTGTCCATATCAAGACAATCTCCACCCAAAAGCTCCCAATTTGAACGTGGATCTTTTACATAATCTTTGACAAAAATGAACATTTTGGATTCATCATCACTTTTCAAAATGTTATAATTTTTTTTGTTATTATCGTCATCACCAAAGAGCAATGCAATCATACCATCTCCTATGTTGTCATTATACATCCAAACTGCAACTCTGTCAATGGCGAAATTTTGCATTTTGTTTGACAATATTTGATATTTTTCTTACAATATACCTATAATACGAAAGGAGAATAGATATGAATCAGACTCTTGAAAAAATTTTGCACTGGTTAGATGGCTCCATGACAACACCAACAACATTTGGTTGGTATCACATCATGTGGCTTGTAATTATGGTTGCAGCCTGCACACTCGTTTATGTTTTCAGAAAAAAGTTTTCACAAAAAGCGGTTTCAAATATTATTTTGATAACAGGAATAATTGTTATTTTATTTGAAATTTACAAACAAGTTGTATATGCAAGTTTCCATTATGTTGGCGGTGGAGCATCTTACTTTGAATATTCTTGGTACAATTTCCCATTCCAATTCTGTTCAACTCCTATGTATGTGATGTTGCTTGCAGGAATTTTCAGAAAGGGACGTTTCAATGACACACTCAAATCATACCTTGCAACATTTGCAATGTTTGGCGGTCTTTGTGTTATGATTTACCCAGGAGACGTTTTCTGCTATTCTATCGGCATCAACATTCAAACAATGGTTTGTCATACAAGCATGGTTGTTGTGGCATTTATGCTTTGGGCAACACAAAGTGTTCAGTTCAATCTCAAAACATTGTTGAAAGCGTTGATTGTCTTTGTTGTGTTTGTAGCTATCGCTTTTGGTTTGAATGTGCTGTGGCATTACTATGGAAATGGTGGTTCGTTCAACATGTTCTTCATCAGCCCATACACACCATGCACATTGCCACTTTTGTCAATGATTTATCCAAAAGTTCCATACTTCTTGTTCTTGATAATATATGTTGTGGGTTTTGCACTTGCGGCACTCATTGTTCTGCTCGTAGCAATGCTTGGACATAAAATTCAAAGCAAAATTGATGCAAAAAAAGGTAACTAATTGTTACCTTTTTTTATTTTCTTGTCTAACTCTCCCTATGACAAAATCTCCTTTGTCTGTGTCTTTTGTAATGGTTGTTCCTGCACAGATATAAGTGTCATCGGCGATATTGACTGGCGCCACAATGTTGACATTGCACCCCACAAAAACATTATTCCCTATTTTTGATTTTCTCTTCACTTTGCCATCATAATTTGCAAACACAACTCCACAGCCAATATTGACATTTTCTCCAATTTCAGCGTCACCAACATAAGAAAGATGTGGTATTTTTGAGCCACGTCCAATTACCGCATTTTTTACCTCTACAAACGCACCAATTTTAACATCGTCCGAAATTTGGCAATTAGGTCTAATGTGCGAAAATGGCCCAATTTTGCAGTTTTTTCCTATGTTTGATTGCATTATGACAGAATTGTCAACAATCGTTCCATTTCCAATCACAACATCTGTCAAAACACTCCCAGATTTGATGATTGAACCCTCTTTGATAAGGCAATTTCCACAAATTTTGACGTTATCCTCAATCGTAACGTTTTTATCAACAATTGACTCTTTGTCTATATAAATATTTTTCTTTTTCATAGAAATATATATATGCCAAACACCAATAATTTGCCATCACATCACTTTTCTTTGTAATGTTTGCAAATTTTCAATCTCATGCTTCAAATTTGCATATCTATCAAGAGTGGAAAACACGTATCTTTCTTTTTGCTCCTCATTCATACCTTTCAACTCTCTATCATCAACCAAATATTGCACTGGATTTGTGATTAAATCATCTTGTGAAAGCAAAAATTCAACTTTGTTTTTGAAATTTTCATCTTCATTTGGAATTATTTTGATTTTTGGTGCAACAAAATTTTCTCTGCCAACCAATCTTCTCTTTGCTCTTTGTGCAAACATCTTTAAAACATCATTTTTCATAGTTTTTCTCCTTTATATGACAATAAAATTATAAAATAAATAAAATCACACACAAAGGAGAAAAATTTCCGTTTCTACCTATTTTTGTCGAATATACCAACAAAAAAAGAGCACTCTTATTGAGTGTTCTTTTTTTATCAATTAAATAGTTGAGAATCTGTTATCTTGTCTCACTTTGAGTCATGCCCCCATCCTTCTTTGAATGAGTTCTGACCCTCGACCATTTCTCTTTAAAAGGAGGTGATCCAGCGGCACCTTCCGATACCGCTACCTTGTTATGACTTCACCCCAGTCGCTGGCTTTACCTTAGACGGCTGCCTCCCTTGCGGGTTAGCTCACCGGCTTTGGGTCCCTCCAACTCCCATGGCGTGACAGGCGGTGTGTACAAGACCCGGGAACGCATTCACCCCGACATTCTGATTCGGGATTACTAGCAACTTCATCTTCGTGTGGATGAGTTTCAATCCACAGTCTGAACTGAGACTATCTTTTCCAGGTTTGCTCTTCATTGCTGATTCGCTTCTCTTTGTTATAGCCATTGTAGCACGCTTGTAGCCCAAGACGTAAGAGGCATGATGATTTGACGTCATCCCCACCTTCCTCCGTATTACCTACGGCTGTCCTTCTAGAGTCCTCTAACTGAATAGTAGTAACTAAAAGCAAGGGTTGCGCTCGTTGCGGGACTTAACCCAACATCTCACGACACGAGCTGACGACAACCATGCACCATCTGTAAAAGCGTTTTATTACTAAAATTTCACATATCTCTATGTTATGCACTTCTATGTCAAGTCTTGGTAAGGTTCTTCGCGTATCTTCGAATTAAACAACATGCTCCGCTGCTTGTGCGGGTCCCCGTCAATTCCTTTGAGTTTTAACCTTGCGGCCGTACTCCTCAGGCGGTTCACTTATCGCGTTTGCTTCAACACGGAAGGAGTCGATACCTCCCACGTTTAGTGAACATCGTTTAGGGCGTGGACTACCAGGGTATCTAATCCTGTTTGCTCCCCACGCTTTCGAGCCTCAGTGTCAGTTGCTGTCCAGTAAACCGCCTTCGCCTCCGGTGTTCTTCCTAATATCTACGCATTCCACCGCTACACTAGAAATTCCGTTTACCCCTCCAGTACTCTAGTTACCCAGTATTAAATGCAATTCCAGAGTTGGGCCCTGGGCTTTCACATTTAACTTAAATAACCACCTACGCTCCCTTTACGCCCAGTTATTCCGGACAACGCTCGCCACCTACGTATTACCGCGGCTGCTGGCACGTAGTTAGCCGTGGCTTTCTCCTGTGGTACCGTCACTTTCTTCTTCCCACAGATCAGAAGTTTACAATCCGAAAACCTTCTTCCTTCACGCGGCGTTGCTGGGTCAGAGTTTCCTCCATTGCCCAATATTCCTAACTGCTGCCTCCCGTAGGAGTCTGGACCGTCTCTCAATTCCAGTGTGGCCGTTCATCCTCTCAGATCGGCTATTCATCGTCGCCTTGGTGGGCCGTTACCTTCACCAACTAGCTAATGAAACGCAAACTCATCTTTCACCGGATTTCTCCTTTCACCCCTCCCTGATGCCAGGCTGTGGTCATATGCGGTATTAGCACTCGTTTCCAAGTGTTATCCCCCTGTGAAAGCCAGATTGTTCACGCGTTACTCACCCGTCCGCCACTAAGTTGTTGGAAGCAAGCTCCCTCCAACCTCGTTCGACTTGCATGTTTGAAGCACGCCGCCAGCGTTCGTCCTGAGCCAGGATCAAACTCTAATGTTAAACTTTTTACAACTTTCGTTGTTAGGTTAAATATTAGATTCGCGCTTACACTTGCGCTTTTTTTTCTTTCCTGAAACTCGATAACTAAACATTGACTTTTGTTCGTATAACTTTTGTAAAGTTTGTTGTTTTGATTCTCTCTATTTAATTTTCATGGATCTCGCCGACCTCTTTTTTGATGTCAGCACTTGTATTTTACTATATTTATATATTAAATGTCAACACTTTTCGTCAAATTTTATAAAAAAATAAAAAAAGATGGCAAGCCATCTTTCATAAAAAATTTGTTGTTATTTCATTTTTGATAAGCAAAATGCAACACTTTCTTCCAAACTTTGATTTGTGGTGTCAATAATAATGGACGTTGGTGTGGTTGTAAGTGCTCCATGTTCTCTGTGAACATCTGCATAATCTCTTTCTCTCAATTCTTTGAGAACCTCTGCAAATGTCACATTGTTGCCCATTGCTTTTTGCTGTTCATACCTTCTTTTTGCACGAACTTTTTCATCTGCTGTGCAGAAAAACTTGTATTTTGCATTTGGAAGAACAAAACTGCCGATATCACGACCTTCCATAACGATATTGTGGTCTTTTGCATAGTCTCTTTGCAATTTCAAAACCTTGTTTCTAATGCTCATAAAAGGAGAAACCTTTGCAGAAAGCTCGCTAATATGTTCGGTACGAAGCCCTGCCGTATAATCAATGCCGTTCACAAAGACATGCTCCAACCCATCAATAAAATCAATAGACAGATTGATTTGTTCGGCAAATTTGTCTATATACTTTTCGTTGATTTTGTTCTCATCAAGTTTCATATAATCAAATGCACATGCAACTCCACGATAAATTGCCCCTGTATCAAAAACACTATACCCCAAATGTTTTGCAAGAGCCTTGGCAATCGTGCTTTTTCCACTGCATACATAACCATCAATTGTGATGTTTGTCACCAAATTGTGTCCAATCGCATTTGTTATGATATCATAACAATAATCCGCTGTTTGCTCCAAATCCATGTTTGTGTTGTCAACGACAACACTTTCTTTTGTGATTTGCAAAGAATATTTGCCTTTGTTTTGATCAATTCTGTCTCTTTCTTGCAAATCTGCCAAAACTTTTTTCAATGTGATTTTTTTATCTTTCAATTTGAGCTCATCATAACGACGTTTTGCCCTAACCTTTTCGTCAGCAGTCAAGAAAATCTTGACATCAGCGTTTGGTATGACTATTGTTCCAATGTCTCTACCTTCCATAATGACGTTATGCCCAGCAGCAAAATTTTGTGCAATGACAAGATATTTTGATCTCACCTCTTCAAAACATGAAATTTTGGAAGATAATTCTCCAATTTCAGAGGTCCTTAAAAAATCAGTCACATCCTCGCCACCAACAATGACATGTTGTTCGTTTTTGATAAACTCAATTGATAAAGAGACTTTTTTCAAAAACTTTTTGATGTTTTCTTCGTTCATCTCTCCCAATTTTTGATTTTTATAGGCATAAGCAAAGCCACGGAAAATTGCTCCTGTGTCAAGCACCTTAAAATCATTTCCGAGTTTTTCTGCCAAAAGTTTCACAAGACTCGATTTGCCACTACCAGCAAATCCATCAACTGCAACAGCAATCATTTTGCACCTCTTATGTATATTTTACTATAAACCCGAGCAAAAACAAAACAAATGCGACAAAAATTGGCAATTTTGAAAAAATAAAAAATTTGGTGTTTTTCCTTGACTTTTGACGGCAAATATCATAAAATAAACACGCATTAACATTTCGGGGTGTGGCTCAGTTGGTAGAGCGCGCGGTTTGGGACCGTGAGGTCGGGGGTTCGAGACCCTCCACCCCGACCAGCAAACATAGGTTTGCAATGCATTGCAAGATTGGGCCTTTAGCTCAGTTGGTTAGAGCGACCGGCTCATAACCGGTTGGTCCGCGGTTCGAGTCCGTGAAGGCCCACCAAAAAAATGTTGAAAACGTTTGCATAAAAAAACAAAATATGCTAAACTTTTCAAGTCTTGCAAAAATGACGACTTGGCTCGGTAGTTCAGTTGGTTAGAACGCTAGCCTGTCACGCTAGAGGTCGAGGGTTCGAGCCCCTTCCGAGTCGCCAGTTCCTTTTGGAACAAAAACGATTTCAGACTAACCCCCTGAAATTTTGCCCAGATAGCTCAGTCGGTAGAGCAAGGGACTGAAAATCCCTGTGTCGGTGGTTCGATTCCACCTTTGGGCACCATCGGTGAACAAAGATCAAATCTCCTGAAAGGGAGGGTTCAATATCTTTGGGCACCATCGGTGAACAAAGGTCAAATCTCCTGAAAAGTGATGATTTGACTTTACTTTGGGCACCACCCTAATGGGTGACATGGGTAGGTTGCAGAGCGGCCAAATGCAACGGACTGTAAATCCGTCGACTATGTCTTCGATGGTTCGAATCCATCCCTGCCCACCACCCAAACAGGGTTTGCTGGCATGGCTCAATGGTAGAGCAGCTGATTTGTAATCAGCAGGTTGAAGGTTCGATTCCTTTTGCCAGCTCCACAAAGAAAAAAGTAGGATTGTCTCCTACTTTTTTTGTTTTTGTTCTATTGACATTTTCCGTTTCTCTGCCCTCTTCATAAGCAGTGGATCGATAAGCGTGAAAACAAAACCAACAACAATAACAAGATAATACGTGAAAATTCTCCAAATGATGAGTCCCCAGAAAGTTACATCTGGCTCGAAGAGTGTTGAAAAGATTGCAGCAAATGAAATTTCTGCCATTCCACTTCCACCAGGAATTGGAATATATGATGTTGCAAACATACACAAAAACGACATTGCAAAAACGGTTATCACACTCACACCGCCATTTGGATTGAAAGCAAGATAAATCAAAAATGGGACGACATTGAGAGCAAGCAATTCAAGTGCTGTCAACAAAACTTCACTGATAAGCACCCAAGGTTTCTTTGCAAAGTATTTAAATGCCTTTTGATATTGTCTTATAAAGCGCATTGACTTGTAAAGAGCACGATTATAGTTTTTGATTATGTGCATTTTTTTGAGGAGTTTGATTCCCCCAATCACAATAATTGCACAAAGTTTTCTGTTTGTGGAAACAATCCAAATAAACAAAGTCAAAAGCACATTGATACCAACACCAACAGCTGCCAAAATTTTGATGATTTTGCCAGATGTGATGGTGTCAATTGGAATAAACAGAGCAACAATTCCAAGCAAACAAAAGGCAATCATATTCATCATATACTTGCCAACAACAACTCCCGTTGTTTTGTCTCCACTCACGCCTTTTTTGCGACCATGTGCCACTTGCGCAAATTGCCCACCAGAACTGAAAGGTGTGATTGCATCCCAATATTTTCCGACAATTGAAAGTTGCAACCCAAGACCAAACTTAAACTTGCCTGTCGTTTGTTTAAACAAAATTGAATAGCAAATCCCTGCAATGATATAATATAAAGCCATTGCACCAAGCGAAATAAAGAAAAATCTATAAAATGGCTTTTCTGCAAACAACTCTGAAAGAGGTCTCGTTTTGTGAAATCCAAATTGATAAATAAAAATGCCAGCAACAATCACCAAGTTGATCAACAAAAAAATCCAGGTGGTTTTCTTTTTCTTTTTTTCACCTGCTTTATGAGCTCTGTCAAGTTCTCCCTCTTTGTCATACGTCATCATCAACAAAGTTGGAAAATTTGAATGACTAAACTTAAATCTCCTGTATTTGAGATCTTTTATTGTTCCTACGTTTCTATCCATTCACCATATCCGAGTTAGTTATCTTTATGAATTATACCACAAAAGAGTTCAAAAGAAAAATAAAAACAGCGAAAAATAAAAAAGGTGGTATAACCACCTTTCTAATCGCCTGTATAGCTGTCAACAAAATTCAAATATCTCTTTGCAGTGTCAGCCGCAAGTGGAGCAAAATAATGGAAAGCAACAGCAACATTAAAGCCAAATGGTTTGACAAGTGATGATCCATGCACATGCCCAAACATTGTTTTGCAATCAGTCACTCTGTCGCCTGGCTTGTGTGTCAAATATACCTTTTCTCCCATAACTTTTTCGTCAAGATAAAGTCCATCTTCAATGACATCAGCAAATCCAAGTGCCAACAATCTTTTCTTGAAATCATCAAAATTCTTGCGATATATGTCTGCTTCGTAATTTCCACAAATCAAAACGACTTTTCCGTTGAGCTTTTTCACCATGTCAAAATTTCCAAAATCGCCCAAGTGATATACAATATCATTTGGTCCAACCTTGCTATTCCATCTGCGAACGAGTTCACTATCCATTTCTTCAACATCCTTGAATGGAACTTGATGCTTTCTAATTTTTCCCTCATCACCAAAGTGTGTGTCACTTGTAAAGAAAATCTTTGGCTTTGAAAAATATTCCTTGTTTGAATTGATTGCCTTCAAAAAGTCTGTCCAAATGAAATAGTGCTTTGGAACTGCTGTGATATACGTCACCTTTCTGTCCTTGTCAATTTCAACCTTGCCCTCTTTCACAAGAACTTTTGGAGAAATCTCCTTCGTGATAAACTTGTCTTTGTTCAAAAGGTAAGAGATTGGACCAATGTCATATATAGTCTTCAATCCCATGTTTTCTTCTGTAAACTGGAATTTGTTTATGATTGATGCTAAATATTTTGTCACGCTATTGCTTGTTATGTTTCTTTCAAACTCATATTTTGATGTCACAAATCCTCTTGCCATATATGTTGGAAAAATTGTGAGATCAACATCACTTGCAATAACTTCTTGAAATGCCAATTTGTCCATTGCATAATTCGTGTCCTGGAAGCGGTCAAGCATCAAGTTGTCCGTCCCCATCCACACAACATGCAATTTTTTTGCAAGTTTTGGAGCTTCATGCAAAACCATGGCAACATTTGTCAAAGTTCCAAGAGCACAGATGTAGAGATCATCATATTTTTTTGCGAGTTTGATGATTTTTTCAACACCAGCTGACTTTTTCTTGTACCCTTCCGACAAAAACCCTTCTGCTCCAAACAAAACAATTGGATCTTTTTGTGTCCACTTCTTGCCAAAGAGCCTCAAAATTCTCTCTGCTTCATTTTTGCTGTCAATCATCCCCTCTCGAACGTTTAGATTTTTTTGCCATGTCACTCTGAAAGGTGCAATTGTGATTGCCTCAATGTCAAAAAAATCTTCCCTTGAAAGAGCATATGAAAGAGCAAATTGATCATCAATTTCATTTGAAACGTCAGAATCAATCACCAATTTCAGTTTTTCAACTTTTTCATTTTTCTTCTTCATACTCAAAGTTTAACACAAAACTGCCAAAAATGAAAACATTTTTGCTAATTGCTCAACTTTTTCCTTAAATTTTCAAGAATTTTGTTCTCCAATCGTGAAACTTGCACCTGTGAGACTCCAAGTCTATCAGCAATTTCACTCTGCGTTTTATCATCAAAATATCTCATCAAAATTATCTTTTTGTCTCTGTCATCAAGTTTTGAAATAAGCTCTGTCAGTGCGAGTTTGTCGATGAAATCATCATTTTGACCAGCATCAAATCTGTCAACAAGCGTCAGCCCATCTTCATCTCCATCATCAAGCTGTGTGTAGATTGAAACAGGCATCTTTGCTGAATCCATCGCCAACACAACTTCATGCTCACTGATTTTGAAATGTTCTGCAATGTCGAAAATTGTCGCTTGTTGTCCATTTTCGGCGAAAAAAGTCTCAACAAATTTTGATATTTTGATGTTTAAACTTTTCATAGACCTTGAAACCTTGACAGCTCCATCATCTCGCATGAATCGCTTTATTTCTCCAACAATCATTGGGACAACGTATGTGGAAAATTTAACATTGTAGGCAATGTCAAACCGATTTATTGCTTTCAAAAACCCCATAGAACCAAGTTGATACAAATCTTCATACTCAATTCCCTTGTCTTTAAACCAGCGAATCACACTTTTGATAAGTGGCGAATTTTCGTTGACCAACACTTCCTTCGCCATTTCATCACCAGATTGAGCTTTTTTGATTAGTTCAAGAGTCTCCTCTTGCCCCAACATGATTAACCTGCCATCGCACTGGCATTTGAAACAATCTTTTTTGTCATTTTCACACTTGTTCCAAATGAGTTGCTTACAACTTGCACATCATCCATAAAGCTCTCCATAACGGTAAACCCCATACCGGAACGTTCAGATGATGGTTTTGAAGTATAAAATGGTTCTCTCGCCTTGACAACGTCTTTAATTCCAACACCCTTGTCTGTTATGGTGATTGTAACAAGGTCATCTTCAAGCTCACACCTCATTATGACGTCGCCCTTAACTGACGTTGGATACGCATGAACAACACAATTTGTCACAGCTTCTGAAACGGCAGTTTTAATGTCCGTGATTTCGTCAATTGAAGGGTTCAATTGAATACAGAAGGCCGCCACACAAACACGTGCAAACCCCTCGTTTACTGACAAAGCTTTGAAAGTTACTTCCATAAAATTTGAATATTTCATAACAACTCCTTACACAATTTTGGGCATAATTTCATACAGCCCAGTGATTTTGAATATCTTTTCCGCATGAGAAGACGGATTTGCAATAAAAATTGGAATTTCCTTATCCTTCATCTTCTTATATCTCCCAATAAGCACGCCAATTCCCGTTGAATCCATAAAATCAAGCTCCGAAAGATCAATGACAATCTTTTCAAAATCTGGTTTATCAAACATTTCATCCAAAGTAATTCGTGTGTATGATGCACTATGCTCATCAAGTTCTCCACACAACAGCACATACAAAACACGATTGTGAACACGACTTTTTATCTTCATAACCACTCCTTTCGCTTTCATAATAGCATAAGAAAAAAAGACAAATATGACTTTCTTTGTCAATTTTTGTCTTTTTATAAAATACAAAATTTTGGAGTGGTATGCAAGCATAATACTACAATATATTGTGTGTTATGCAAAATTGATGCACAATATTTGATTTGTTTGATAAATGTTTGTTTTATACCAATTTGTGTGATATAATAATGTTAACTGAAAGAGGAAAACATGGAAGAAAAAATCAACTTAATTATAGACACTGACCCAGGTGTTGATGACGCAACTGCAATTTTTTATGCACTCAATTGTGACAATTTTAAAGTACATTTGATGACCGCAGCTGGTGGCAACAGCCCAACAGAAAACATCACTGCAAACACACTTCATTTGCTGGAAATTTTTGATAATGCGGATATACCTGTCTCAATGGGAGCTCGCACTCCCCTCGTTAGACCTGCACTTTATCCAACAAAAGCCCAAGGTAAGTATGGTTTTGCATCATACAAGTATGATCGCAACAAACTGAAACACTCTCCTGTTGAAGGCGAAGCATGTGATGTAATTTATGAATATTTACAAAAAATTGATAGGAAGACAACAATTGCAGTTATAGGTCCAATGACAAATATCGCAAAACTTATCAAAAATCATCCTGATTGCAAAAAGTATATAGAACAAATTGTCTTCATCGGCGGAACAAAAGAAAAAATCTATGGAAAACCATACAAAGAGTTCAATATTGGTTATGACCCAGAAGCAGCAGACATTGTTTTGAGAAGTGGGATTAAACTCGTTATGGTACCAATGGAGCTTGGACATATCGCCTATCTTGACAAACAGGAAATCAAGAGATTTAAAAAAGCAAACAAAGTTGGCAAAATTATGGCAAAAATGTTTGATAAATACAGGGATTTTCATGTTGGCAAACTTGGTGCAGCTGTGCATGACACAATCGTTTTCTACTACCTTGCACATCCTCAACTCGTCAAAACAATTCCCGGTTATATTGACATAAAGTACTACAAAAAGGACTCATATGATTTTGGTTATATTGACACAGACTTGTCAGCAAAACCAAATGCCACAATATGTGTTGACCTAAACATTGATTTGTTTAAATACGAACTTTTTGATATGCTTGAAAACAAATTTCCAGCAAATCACCCAAGCGCAATGTAAAACAAAAAAAATACACTTGAAAACCAAGTGTATTTTTTTTAAACACAAAATCAAATTAACCTTATTTTTTATTATTGCAATTCTGCAACAGCGCCAGCTTCTTTAAATTTAGCTTCAAATTCTTTTGCTTGAGCAGCAGCAACGTTTTCTTTAATCATGCTTGGAGCGCCATCAACCAAAGCTTTTGCTTCTGAAAGTCCAAGTCCTGTAACTTCTCTAACAACTTTGATAACAGCAATTTTGTTTGCTCCAACTTCTTTCAAGAATACGTTGAATTCACTCTTTTCTTCAGCGGCAGCAGCTGGTGCAGCAGCACCTGCAGCTGGTGCAGCAGCAACTGCAACTGGTGCAGCAGCGCTTACGCCAAATTCTTCTTCCAAAGCTTTAACAAGCTCTGAAACTTCAACAATTGTCAATTTTTTAATTTCTTCAACAAGATTTTTAATATCAGCCATTTTCTTATCTCCTTTTAAAAACTTATAATCTTTATGCGATTTTTATTTTGTTGCAACCGCATTCAAAGCAACAACAAGCCCACGTGATGGGGCTGACAGAACTCTGCACAAACTTGAAGCAGTGTTGTTCAAAGTTCCAAGAAGTTTTGCAATCAATTCTTCCTTTGATGGAAGTTTTGCAAGAGCTTCGATGTTTTGAGCATCAACGCTTACGCCGTTTAAAATTCCAAATTTGATAACCATTTTCTTGGTTTCTTTCACGCAGTCGCAAACAATCTTTGCTGGTGCAACTTCGTCTGTGTAACCAATAGCAACGGCAGTAGTTCCCTCAAAATAATTTGCTGGACACTCAATACCAAGATCAGAAAGTGCTTTCAACATCAAGCGATTTTTGTAAACTTTGTAGTCACAGCCAGCTGCACGAAATTTTCTTCTCAATTTTGTGTCTTCATCAACTGTGATTCCGCGGTAATCAACAAAGGCAATAGTTTTTGCTTTGGAGAATTTTTCTTTGATTTCTTCAACAACAAGTTTTTTAGCCTCTAAATTAGCACTCATTTCTTCTCCCTCCTTTTAATTTGATTTTTGTGTTTGTGTATAAAAAAATCTCTATAACCAGGAAAAGTCATAGAGATAACAATATTCTCTTTTCACTTTTCCTCGGTAAGCACACTCAAAAAGTGTTTACGCCATCGGCACTTACGGTCTTCGGAAGATTTTTAATACTCGCATATTATACACAATAGAAAACGCAATGTCAACAAAAATAACAAAAAAGATGCAAAAATTTTTGCACCTTTTTTATTTTGAAATTCTAATCAACAAAATCTGCCCAAGCATCAGCAATCTTTGATGTGTTTGCCTTGATTGTGAAAACAACCATTTTTTCATTTCCACTTGGATAAATTGCCTTGAAATAGAGATTTGTATCAATCACGCCATTTGTTTCATTGACGGTCACATACACCTCTTTAAATGTCAATTTCTCGCCTTTATTGGTGTATCCTGACACAAAAGTTTTTCCATTTCTATCTGTCAATGTTTTCTCTTCTGCATAAGTCAAAACAACATATTTTGAAGATCCAATTTTGCTTTTGATATTTGCATCAGAAAAATCGGTATATTTTTCCTCTACTTGATAGTATCCCAAAGTCCCACCAAAAATCGCCGCAATGTAAGGTTCTGCAAACGATTGTTTGAAGACTTTGACAAATTTGTCATAATTTGCATTCATCAAATCATCACGTTTGTCAATTTTGCCTTCACTTGGCGTTGTTTTGTTTGGATTAAAGAATTCAATTGTTTCAAAATTTGTGCTCAAACATGCTGGGCTCAAATTTACTGGCACAGATGCCAAAATGATAATGACAACAGCCAATGCAAAAGCAACTCCCAAAACAATGCTCGTGATCAACTTTTTCTTTTTCTTTCTTTGCAAAAGGTTTTCTGTCACAATTTTTGCATATTCATCTTCTTGTGGAAGGGTTTGTCCCAATTCGTCAGCCATTATTTATCACCTTCCTCTTTATCAGTTTTGGTTTTTCTTGTCCTTGGTTTTGTGGTCGTTGTAGCCGTTGTTTTTCTGGCTCTTGGCTTCGCCACTTTTGCCTCTGTTTTTGGCTCTTCCAAAGACTTTTTGAGTTTTTCGTATTCCTTCTTCACTTCTTCAAGTTCTTCTTTTGAGATGATCCCAAGAGAAACAAATTTTTCACCCTCTTCAATCTTCTTCTCAAAACTTGCAAGTCTTTCTCTTTCAGCTCTTTCTGCTTTTGCCTTTTCTTCTCTTGCCTTGTGTTCTCTTTCTTTCTTTTCGCTGTAAGCAACAACTTCTTCCGCCTTCTTTCCGGACATAATGAGATCAACTTCATCCTTATAAATTGTCTCTCTCAAAAGCAAGAGTTTTGCCATTTCATGCAAAATTTCAATTTTTTCTGTCAAAACTGCCTTTGCACGTTTGTAGTTATTATTCAAAATTGACATCATTTCTTCATCGGCAACAGCTGCAAGTTTTTCAGAAAAATCATTCTTTGTTTGATAGTCTCTTCCAATAAACACTTGTGCTTGACTTCCCAATGAGAGGAACCCGATTTTCTTGCTCATTCCCCAATCATAAACCATGGCATGTGCAAGTTTTGTTGCGTGTTGCATATCACTTGATGCACCACTCGTTATATCTTTGAAAATAAGTTCTTCTGCAATTCTTCCACCCATACTCATTGCAATTGTGTCATTTGCCTTGTTAAATGAAATTGTCATATCGTCATTTTCCGGTCTGCTCATTGTGTATCCACCAGCATTGCCACGTGGAATAATTGACACTTCTTGAACATCTTCCGCATACTTCATGCTTTTTGCAACAATGGTGTGTCCAGCTTCATGATATGCAGTGAGTTTTCTTTCTTTGTCTGTGATAAGTCTGCTCTTCTTTTGTGGTCCCATAATCACCTTGTTTATACCCTCGGTGATATCTTCCATAACAATCTTTGTTCTGCCTGCTCTTGCTGCCAAAATTGCGGCCTCATTGAGCATATTTTCAATATCTGCACCAGTAAATCCTGTTGTGATTCTTGCCAAAACATTGAAATCAACACTTTCATCAAGAGGTTTGTTTCTTGAATGAATTTTCAAAATGCCCTCTCTGCCTTTCACATCTGGCACATGAACATACACTTGTCTGTCAAATCTGCCCGGTCTCATAAGTGCAGGGTCAAGAACATCACTTCTGTTGGTTGCCGCCAAAACGATGATTCCCTCGTTTGCTTCAAACCCGTCCATTTCAACAAGAAGTTGGTTGAGTGTTTGTTCTCTTTCGTCATTTCCTCCACCAAGTCCAGCTCCTCTTTGACGTCCAACAGCATCAATTTCATCAATAAACACGATGCAAGGTTTGTTTTTCTTTGCTTGATCAAAAAGGTCTCTCACTCTTGATGCACCAACACCGACAAACATTTCCACAAAATCAGAACCACTAATTGAAATAAATGGCACCTTGCTTTCACCTGCAACTGCTCTTGCAAGCAAAGTTTTTCCTGTTCCCGGTTGTCCAACAAGCAAAATCCCCTTTGGAATTCTTGCTCCAAGATCAGTAAACTTCTTTGGATTTCTCAAAAATTCAACAATTTCTTGAAGTTCAGCCTTTTCTTCATCCATGCCTGCAATGTCATCAAATCCAACTTTTGCAATTGTGTATGATTTGATTTTTGTTTTTCCAAACTGCATTGCTCCTTTGTTTGCGCTTCCAATCATCCTAAACAGCATGAAGAATATGAAAAGCGCAAATCCAATATATAAGATTGGCACAATAATATCCCAAAGATTGATTCCTGGTGTTTGATATGTCCACTTAACCCCAGCTTTCACACCTGCTGTCAAAGAATCATATTCAGATGCATTATATGTGAAATAGTAGTCAGAATAATTTGGAACTTGTTTTTCATTGTATCTTGATCCATCAACAATGACATAGCATTTTCCTTCCTTGAAAACAATATATTCTGGTGTCACAGCATTGCCATCTTCTTGATATGTGCCAGCGATCAACTGCTTACCTTCACTTGTGGAAAGCTCTTTTCCGTTGTTTCCAAAATCAACAAACAGAAGTGCAACGAGAAGTGCAACAACAAGTGCAACAACCACGTAAAACATTTTGAATCCGCTTTGTTTCTTTTCGTTCATAATTTCTCCTTATAAGTAATTTATACACAATTCTTTTATATTTTATCATAATCACAAAAGAAAGACAACAAAAAGCGAGCTGTCTCCAAAAAAATATGTCAAAAAATCAAGAATTTTAACGTGTTCTAACCTTCACTCCAACCTTAAAAACAACATGATTGAGATAATCTTCTCTGTCCGGCAAATTGTCCAAAAATTTTGAAAAATCTTTTCTGTTCGTGTTGTAAAGCATTGTGTAGAAATCGGCCAAATCAGCTTTATTATCGCGCATAAATTTGATTCCATCGGCAAAAAACGTTCTGATTTGTTTGTTCAAAATTTCATAATCTCGGTCTGACAAGATGAAAAATTCCACATTTTTTGTCAACATCTTTTCCTTCTCAACTTCTGCAAGCACAACATTGACACGAGGGTTGAGATAGATGATTGGAATCCCATTTTCAAAAACTATTTTTCTTCTCATTTCGCTTCCAAAAATTTCAAAAGTCAGGTCTGCTCCCTCAAATTTTTCACTTTGAAAGTCTTCAACTTCCACAAACCCCTTGGAAAAGTTTCCAATCACCCAATTTATGTTTTTCATTTGCTCTGCATCGATTGCACACAGCCTTTTTCCTTCTTTGAAAACAACTGCTCCACCAGAATTTATAATAAATTTGTCAGATGAGTTTTCCTGTTGCCCGCTTGCTGATTTACTCTGTGCTTCAACAGAAGAAGACATCCCCTCATCCTCTTTTGTTTCAAGGCGAAAAACTGGCACAAGACTCATTTTCGTCGGTCCAAGACATCCCTTAAAAAAGGTCTCCAATGTGGCATCTGTCGCACTATCCTCCTGCTCGTTGTTTGCAACAAGTTCACTTATTTTGACCGAGCTCTCGCTGTCGAGTTTTTGTGCGACCTGCAAAAATTCTTTTGCCTTTGACATTGTCACAATGATTTTTGTGCTTCCCGAAAGTTCGTTTCCTCTTGCAAGATAATCCAAAAGTTTGGGCATATCTTCATCCAACACATCTTCACTCAAAACAATTGTTTTCATGTGAGAAAAGCGCAAAGTTCTTCCCATATTTAAACCGGCATAATTGGATGCTTCCGCAATGCTATCTCCCTCTGATGCCACAATTTTGTATGTTTCAACAAAATTTAGTTCTGGCACAGGAGCAAAGGTCAAAAAAGAGACATCATATTTTTTCTCCTCACCTTCGCATAAATCAATTCCAACACCAACAACAATCGCATTTTCATTTATTTGTGATGATTTGGCCAATGCAGGAATTCCAAAAAACACGCCAACAACAAGAAAGACAATCACCATTGGACTTTTCACCATTTTCATCAAAAAATTTTTCATCCGTTCTTCGCTCCCCTTTTTAGCAATATCAATGAAACAATAGGGAGCAAAACAAATGCAATAATGCTAAAATATGGCAAAACAAATTCCCCATACTTTATAACTCTCCCAAGAGTGAAAAACACAGCTGTTGCCATGATGCCAATGATAACATCATAAAGCACAATAAAGTGGTTTTGATTGACCTTTGGGCAAATCTTGTCCGTACAACACAAAATAGCTTTCAGATAAACGGATAACAAAAAGTACATCAATATAATAATCAAAACAACGGAAATGATGTCAATTCGACCAAGCCCCTCATACTCTTTGACAAAACTCATAAGTTCAAAAATGGCAAAGGGGTGCAAAAATGAAGTATATGTGTATGACAAAATAAAAACAAGGTTGATCAAAACAACAAAAACCATAGAAATGATTTGCAAAATAAACAAAACTTTCCATTGTCCTTTTTTGATTTTGATTTTGTCCATAATCAAAAACAAAAATGCGGTGTCTCCAAAACATCCAACATGTTTCAATGAGGTA
>Ga0310786_10000789_pt1 | contig 50623 bp, 80 predicted proteins | sample AusTroGonzalo_MG_FD_203881 | JGI IMG/M metagenome (GOLD analysis project Ga0310786, IMG submission 203881) | Bovine rumen microbial communities from tropical cattle in Woodstock, Queensland, Australia - Gonzalo_03 (v2) (version 2) | ecosystem: Host-associated > Mammals > Digestive system >...
TACAGGTGTATCTATTATTTCCCTAAGAAGTTCCTTTGCTTTGGTGAGTTGTATAGTCTGCAAGGTTCTTGCATAACCTTCATCAGTTGCCTTTTGAACTTGCTCTTGCCATTCGTTTTTCCCCCCCTTTTGAGTTCTTCTTTCAGTTCTGCAACTTCATCAAATACATCTTTGAAGTGGTCGCAGATACCGTTTCTGTCTTTTCCGTAATCAGAAAGAATACAAGGGCTGTCGGTATAGACACATCTTCTACACTCGCATTTTAAGTCTGCATTTTCTTTTTCAAGTTCTGCAATATAGCCTTCGTAATCGGGGTCATAACTTTTGCAATTTTTGTCTTTATCAAAAATCGTGGTAGAAGAATAGCAAGAACCTTCTTTGCATATACAGGTACTACAATCTCTTTTCATTTTTCTTTTATCTCCTTTAGTTCAAACAGTTTCATTCCATTTGCTTTGCAGTCCTTTTCCCAATTAGAATGATAGTTACAGCTTTTAAACTGATAGTGTTTACAGATTTCGCACCTTTTCATTTCTGCTATCTGTGCTTCAAGGTGGGCAATTTGCTTTTCTCTTGGCTCGGCACAATCAAGCCACAACTGAAATAACTTACGTTCTGTTAATGGCTCTCTTGGGTCATAGTAATCTGTACTGTCTTTTAAGTATGTACTAAACTCTGTCTTTAGTTCTTCTTTAGTCATTTCTATTCACTCTCCTTTAGTTCTGGAAGTACAATTTCTTTCCAAGCGATAACTTCATTAGTGTCAAACCAACCGCGATCAAAACACCAAAACCTACCGTGTGAAAATAATCCTGTCAGATAATCACTATCATCAAGACCAAACTATAAAAGATAGAGTGTTTCTTTTTCAGCGGTATCTTCTTTCGGTAAATCTCCGTCTTTCACATAATGCCATTCATTAGCCTTTTCTAATTCAGCAATCCTCATGTCTTTCAGACTGCACAATTCCAGAAATTTACTTTTCATTTTATCAACATCTTCTTTAGCCTTGTTATATCCGTATTCAGCACCTTTTTGAAAAGCACCTTCAATATCTCTTAACACTATATTAGCAATTTGATTATCTTGAAATTTTGGGGTAAGTCAATCTAATTGCGTATTCTTCTGCTTTCTGTTTGAGTTCTTCCGTCATACTTACTCCTACGCAAAATAGTATTGCTGATCTAAGTCGAGCAGCAAATCAAGGTCTGTATCAAATCTCGATTTCTTAGCCCGAGACTCATATTCTGCAGCCCATCTGATATCGAACGTTCCCCATTGAGGACACCACGCTGCATATCCACTTCCCTCAGTGTCGGGAAAGATTTTAGGCTTCGGCATCTTGATCTCCTATAAGAATGATAGGCTCACCTTTCTTCTCATTAGACTGAATAACTAATAAGTCAGAAACACAACCACCAACACTCAGCATTACTTCTGAATGCGATAACCCTTGATGGCATAAATCTTGTAGATGATTAGTCAGTAGTCTCAGTTCCATTTTCTTTCTCCGTATTAGTCCACTTGAAGAACTCGTGAGGAGCGCAGTCAAAGAAGTTACAAAGGTCTGCCAAGAACCGTGCTGACACGAACTGCTTTCCCTTGAGGAACTGAGTAATGCTTGCAACTGTTACGTTGCAGGCTTCGGCTAACTGTGCATAAGACACGCCTTTATCTTCCATCTTACGCAATACGTTGAACGCAATAAGATTCTGGATTGAATCTCTTGTATGTTTAATTTCCATAGGTTTTCTCCATTGCTTTAGCAATAATATCTAATACTAAACGATAGCAAGGCAAACGCTCTTGATTAATCAAGGTAGGTGCTGTGTCTTGCTCCAACTGATGAGGGACAATAGTTACTGTCTGTTCGCAAGACAGCAACCTGAATACTTTATCTCGACTATCGTCAATCGTTCGCTGTGTTCGCAATACAATATGACTAGACCGTAATGTATTCAGTTGTCGGGAATTAAGTTTGGCAGTGAACGCAGGAACCTGAGCAATATCCTTACAGAAAACTACTGTAATGAATGTGCCTAGCGTTTCCGTAGTTCTTTTGCTTAGAGTAACTTCTTCGTACCAACGTGGGGAGTTATTTACGTGGTCGTAATTCTGCATTGACTGGTCTCCTAAATAAACTAGGATACTTTGAAGGCAACGCCAATATAGCGTGTAAATCTTCTTCAGTGTATGTCAGACTAGGAGTATTGATTGTAAATAATGGCACTGTATCAGACTTGCCTCCTGCATCTCGAATAGCCAAGTCAATCAACGTGTCACGAATAATAGCATTTGTAGCACTACCCGCAGGACACTTGCTAACTTTAAGGCTTCGCAATTTATTGAAGTCATACATCACCAATTGAATTGGATAATGATAATCTTCATCCGCATTCATCAAAGTAAGCAGATCAGTTGCGTGTCTTCGATCCACGCCCACGCTGCATAAATCATTGTCAAGCATTGTCTGTTCCATTGTAGCGTACCAATCACTGTAGTCCAGATTCTCTGTAACGCCAGTCCAAGAATAGTTAGGATTCTTACGCATATTAAAGAGCATACCGTTGCTCGCCTTGCTTAGTAGCGTATACCACTCCACGAAAAGCGCTGAGTCATATCTACGCTCTTCAATAAGAATGCGGTACAACTTCTGCCAATTAGCAAGTCTGTTGCCTTCCATAACTAATATGTATGTGTTAGGACCAAGCGCTTTCTCGTAGATAGGTACGAGTGAATCACTAGGTAGTATAACGATGACAGGGAGGTCTTCATCGAATGTACTTAATTGCATAGTAATATTCGGAGCCGTAGAAAGTTTATTAATGTCATCTAGGTCGGCGAATATAAAGGTAGCACGGTGCGCCGTAGGTAGCGAATCAATATTAGGTATAAGGTAATTAAACATAGTAATATTTTACTCCCTAAAATATTAGTAATTATAGCGTATTTACTAGGGCTAAACTACTATACAAACATATAAAATATACTATATTTTGTATAGTAGTTTATACGGGCTAGGTCTTAATTAAACGTAAAATTCTCCGCTTAATGCAACGTCATTCAACTGACGATTGAAATAGTAGCGTACGCAAGTTACGATATCTCTTGTACCTTCGTCTTCTACGTTACGCTGAAAATCATTAATGCGATGAGACAGAACTTCACTGCCGTACTTCAGCGCTCGCACAATCTTTTCGTGACGATTGCCCATACGATACTCCTCGAGAGCGTGAAGCAAAAACTCCAGCATATCAATAATCTTGAGCAGACGCAAATGAGTTGGTGACATACGTTCTTCAAAGTCAGATTCAATAGGAACAAATGCCTGACTCATTGTGCGGTAAATTTTATTGTCCTTGCGCCAATGATCCTGAACTTCAACCTCGATAGAGTCCCAAGAGTTTTCGTCGAGGGACTTAGCAGGAGCAAGAAGATCACCTGTCAAAGATTCCATATTGTCGTGAGTGAGAAGCGTACACAACAATCGTGCATCCATTTTCTTTCTGCATACAAAGCACAACTGCATATAAAGCATTGCGCAGTTGTATGCGTGGGTGCTTACATTATAGGGATGCACCTGAGGTGTGCCCTGCCAACGTGTGACATCGTTTGTGCCAAGTGTAAGATTCTGCAGAGCCTGCAGCGCATCCAAGTCAAACTCTTTTGATTCAGCCATAGTTATTCTCCTTCATAGCCAAGTGCATATAATATTGTTGAACAACAGTTACGGTAGACTTCTTCCGTAACTTTGACATCACCCTTATACGAGTGAAGATTCAATACATAGAAAGCAGAGTCCGTCTTTGAACAAGACTTCAACGGACAGCCTTTACAATCGAATGGATATACCGTATCGGGATTCTGAGTGTACTGACAGAGCCAACACAACGCTCGCCACTTTGGTATTGGCTCGCCTGGATGCACTTCACTAAAGAACTGACATTTTATGTATTCGATGAATCCGTCATTCTCGCCTGATTCCCAGAAATAGTTATTCCATTCCTTATAGTGCTCCCTTATCCAGCGCCACATCTCAATCGCAAGTTTACGCTCTTTTGTCATTGTTCTGTGGCCCCTTCTTATCTTTCGGCGTGAATGCCATCATAGGCGCTGTAACTTTATTATAGAACTCTTCACTTCCGAGTGTACAAGTGTATGTGAGGTCGTTGAATGCGTACATCTTGACCTCAACTCTTACGCCGTACATCATCAGTACAGCAGCGTGTTCAGAAAACAAGTTACCCATACTTTCAGTCAGCGTTTCAATGTCAGACTGGAATTCTTCGCATATCTGTCTGCGCTCTTCTGCTGAATGCTTTCTACACTCTTCAAAAATCTGCTTAGTCGAGAATGCTGGTCCCTTTGTAACTTCCTTTTCCATAATTTACTCCTCTACTGTGAATATATAGTCGTCCACTACTGTGGTCGCACTAGTTACATTATCAACTTTCGCTCTTGCGGAAGCGTACTCTCCTACTACGGTGAGGTCAACGTAAGTTACGCCGTGCCGCTGAGCAATACGCAACGCTCGCATAGATAACTTGCGCAACTTCTTAGCCAGCCTTGCATTGTATACCGTAGGGTCGCTCAGTTTGGATACTTTCCAGACTTTGTTTGTCTTTGCCTTATCCATAATTACTCCTTAGGCGGAACGTAATCTCCGCCGTTATTAATACTATTTATAATTGTTGCGTCCTGCTTAAGGATCCGCAATTCCTTTTCCATCTCTGCACACTGACGCTGAAGCGCCGTAATTTCCTGCTGTTGTAGAGATATATTGTAATCACTGTTATTCTGCCGTGCGTATAGGCTACGCAAGCACGGAACAGTAATAAACAATAGGCTCAACAAATCTACTACGGTCAAGAACAAACATAACAATAGAGTTACTAGAATGCTCTTGCCGTGCGGAGCGTGTGCAATATTATTCTCGTCGGGATAATATATCATTCGCCACTCCTATTTTGTATACGTTGTAGTCTCAGTCTGGGAATAAAGGGTAATAATATTTCCGTGCTTATCAAGGACCTGTCTAGCCGTACGAGTACGACGTACAGTGGGCTTCTTTTTGTAGGTGGCTACGGTTAGAAGGGCTAGAGCGTTGCCTAGCGAATCCAAAAAAGTTTTCTCTGCCATATTAATCCTCCTCTGACTCTGCTTTAAGATAATATGAATATTCAAAGGGATGCTGACATTTTCTACGCAAACGATCGCAACTAATACTTGCATCCCTATTTGTGAGATGCTCGTATATAACGGTCGTCTGTTCTGTTATAAGGTTCTTTTCTAATACAGACCATAATTGCATACAAGACATCTCCTTCAGTTAGGCGGTCAGCGCCTGCTGAGCAAACTGACGATTGAGATTGATATTAGCGCCGTCTTTACGACCGTCGGAATACGCAGCAGCGTCACGACAGTTGCCGCTAATAGATACGGTCACCAATTCAGGACGCATCTGCTTCATCCACTGGTCTACTTCATCAACGGGAACAATTCCCCACGCATCTGTAGGTGCTTCAGAAGCCTTAATAGCGTTTACTTTTTCTCTAATAGCACGTACACAGCCGAGGCAATATGCATCTCTAGCCGAAACGTTGCCGCCACGAAGTATTGCATCCGCCCTAAGTTTGTCTCTTAGCCACTTATACATAAGTACGGCGGTCGTACGGTTGCCCTCACGACCTACGACATAGAATGTATTAATAATACGACGCTGTTCGTCTTGTCGGCTATAGTCAAAGGTCTTACAATCAAACAAGTTCGCTACGGCTATAATCAATAACTGTTCCCAGCGCTTAGCAGGATATCCAATAAGACTCTGCTCATCCAAAGGACCTAACTGTGCGTCCCTACTTGCACCCTCAACCTGAGCCATACTAATATTATGCTCTTGCATTAAGGCGTAGGCTTTTTGGAGGGATGCTTCGGCTTCACCGTCGAAAGATGAGCCGTTGCCCAGCGCTAAAAGTTTAGAGATGCGGTTTAGTATTTTTTCATCCATAATTTACTCCTATTATACGGTGCTAGTTATTAGTAATAGTTTACTCCCCTCTAAAAGAAAAGGAGTAGACGCTACGACGTAGCGCCTACTCCCCAGGAGTAAATATCTACGACACACCGATTGAACACCCTACGTAGGATTTGAACCTATAAAAGCGAACCGATATTTCGCCGTAGGGTAATGGAAAGGTTTGGGTTAATTAAGCCTGAGCCTCGTCTGTAGCAGAATCGTCGGCTACGGCTTTTTCGGCTGGCTTGTAGCCTGTCCAATCCTTAGGCTCTTTGCCTACAGATTCGATTTTGTAAATGCCCTTTGCTGCATCGAACGACATATAGATTGCTCCCTTGTCGTCTGGGCGCTTGATAAGGTCGATGGAAATAACGTGCATTTCACGGCGACCAACCTTGAGTGTGGTAAAGGCTTTCATTTCGTCGAATGTAGCGCCAGCCTTGATTTCTTCGAAAGTCTTTACGCCGAGCAACTGCATAAGTTTCTCAACGTGAGCAGGATGCTCTTTCTTTGCAAATCCGCCTGTTGAAGAAATACCGAAGTAAGAAGGACGGAAGATTTTTGCCGCTTCAACAACTTCTGCAGGAACTTTGTTCTTTTCGTCTGCAATGTAAGCAAGGATAGTGTCTCTTGCCTTTTCCCAAGCGATTGCCTTTGCTGATTTTGCCTTTACAGTTGCATCTGCCTTTGCACCGTTTACTGCTGGTGTGTTTTTTGTTTCTACGCCGTCAAAAAGTCCCATAGTGGTTCTCCTTATAGTAGCGTTATACGCTACCGTATAAATAAAATATTTTAGCCTACTAAGTAGGCGCTAGGTAATTACCTAGTATATAGCGCTTAAAACTTAGGCGCTATATAGTAATTAATTACGCTTTAGGGCTACGCCGTAGCGCTTTACCTTAGTTCTATAGTCAGTATAGCGTAACGACGTAACCTAAACAAGCCCTAAACGGAAAAATATTGCAATATTTTAATAAATATCACTATTATTCCGTATAGTAAAATTTATATATGTTTTACAATAGGTAAGGCGTATTCGTGACTCTTAGCGAAAGATACATAATGCGTACCGAACTGAGCGCCTTTATCCTTATGCTGAATATTTACCAGCGCTGGAAATACCCTAAACGCCGCAGGATTGTACTTAAAAGTCCATTCTACGTGCCACATCTGTTTAGTAAAATACAATGCTTGAGCCCTAGTACATACATACGAAATTCCATTACAACAGCGAATCAAATAAAGGGGAACGCCTTTATAGGTTGTACAATCAATTTCCGACTTTACGCCGTGAGCGTTGAATTGGCTGAATAAGATGTCTTCCATTACGGCGCGGTCGAGAGTTGCAATAGCAGTCTGGAAGTCCCAGTTGGCAGTACTTGTGAGGGTGTGGTTGTGTTTAATCATAATTTACTCCTTAGGGCAGAATATAATACCCTTATATAGTAGCCTATAATAAATATAGGCTACCTATAAGAATACTAGGTTATTCCTCCCAGTCGTATTCGTACCAATAATCCATAAATCCGTCAGTGCCGTTGCGCTTAGCCTTCTTTCGTAGGTGCTTAGTTAGACAGCGAGCGGTAGTGCGGTCTAGACCGCTACGTATTACGCCTGGACCTGGGTCGAATCCGAAGTCACCGTCGCATTCGTTGTAAAAATAAACAGTAAAGAAGTTTTCCATATTAGTCCCTCCATCCATCTGCGCCTTCCTCGGCTCGCATAAGATCATCAAGAACTCGGTTGATCTCTTCACCGTAATTGCAAAGTTTGCGATTGGTTGCTACAGTGTACTTGCTATGTTCGATATTGAAAATTGCCTGTTCACGTGAGCGGTGGCAGTAGCGTATAAGCATCGCAATTGCGCTCTCCCTAGAACATAGGGCGAGCGATTCACGGTTCAAGGACTGGTAGTACCAGAGGCAAATAGCGTGAGCAATATTAGCGACGGCAAAATACGCCTTCTGGGCGTCTCTACTAGCGATACAAGCGTTATGCAAACGGCTATTCTCTAAATTGGCGAATGGCGAGTAAGTAGGCTCGTCGGGATTGTAAGTAGGGCAACAGCCCTCCTTTACAGTAAAAAGTGTTGATTGTGTCATAAAAACTCCTTAGGGCAATAATACCCTTATATAGTAGCCTATAAATAGTATAGGCTACCTATAAGAATACTAAGCAATATATAGTAGCCTATAAATAGTATAGGCTACCTATAAGAATACTAAGCAATACGAACAGCACTACCACCTTTACCATAGCCCGCAGCAAACGTTACTTGAGGAAAAACCGTAGCGTCTACCAGAGAACCGACATTAAGCGGTACGGCAGAATAGCAATTATAAAACGTAACGAAACCAGGACAAAAACTACCGAGACAGCGGTAAATATAAAACTTAGTACCATTAATAACACGAGCCGACAGACAGCGGCAAACATAATATTTATCATTCATATTAAACTCCTTATAGTTTAATTCTAATATAATTAGTAATAATTAATAGTATAAACCTATATAAAAATAGTATAAAACTATATTTTAATGTAACGGTATAACGCCGTTACGCCGTATAGTTATTACTATACGAAACTACTATACATTTGTAAACGTAGCCAACTAGGCTATAGGGATTACGTACTACATTAATTTTCCATCCGTAAAAATAGCCTCCTTATTAGCCGACTACTTTTTAATATTCGTAGTTTAAATTATCCCTATAGCCTAGTTGGCTACATTATATAAATAGTAGTAATACTTAAAGGAGAGGGCTGTTCTACAGATGATTTGAATTACGGCGTAACAACGAAAAAAGCGCTAGGGCAATCCCTAGCGCTTTAATGTTACGGCGTTATGTTATTATTTACTATTTATTAGTATTTCGTTCCAAGGCGTTGCCTTAGTATATGAATCCGTATCCAATATAATAGTTATATTGTTACTAGTACGAATCACCCTTTCAATATCAAAAGGGTTAATTTCAAGGCGCTCGCCTAAACCGTTTACAAACTTAAACGGTTCAGGTCCATTCATAACGTACGAATAGCCGTTTAATGTAGTTTCGTAATACTCTACGGAAGCGCCTGCCTCAACTAAATTGTCGTAATCATAGCCGTTCTTAAAAATCTGTAATGTCATCATATATTTACTCCTTAGGGCTTTTCGCTCGCCCTTATGCGTATAATTCTACTCCATAACGCTAAAATTGTATACAAGAAAATCACTAGTCAAATGATTTATTTCCTGGTTCTTTTGTATAGTAATTTCTAATATAATGATGTATAGGCGTTTCCGCCGCTGAGAAGGACTAGCGTAATAGCGTACTAGTTATAGTAGTATATTAGCGTTCTAGCGTATTAGCGCTCTAGTATTATTAGCGTATTAGTATACTAGATCAACTAGAATACTAGCGTATCAGCGCTGTTGCGAATTACTATACGAATTAATACTATCTCAATAATGTATAGTATCGCTGAGATAACCTATTTTTCGTCCCGCTGTTACGATCAATCGGTGATCTTAATATAATATCATTATAAAGGGCTCGGATTCCGCAGCGTGAAGATATAAGCGTTTGGGAGAAACGCCGTTTCGCTATAACGGCGGATTCGGCGATTCGTGCGTATAGTAACCCCTATAACTATGTATAGGACTTTTCGCCCTTCCCCTTGCTTAATAGTCCACAATTCACACCTACGTCAAAATGTCGAAAAGTATTACTTACGCTTAAGCAATATCCACACTTACATCATAATGTCGCAACGTCGTTACTACATAAACTACATCTACTACGATTACTACATTAACTACGGATACTACATCGATGACGTTTCACCGTTGCCTACTGTACGGTGGAATAAGCAGGAAAAGTATTAGTAATACTAAAGCATCAACTTTTTACTATATAAGCGCCGTAAATAAGGCTAAAAATAATTAAAATATTATGTAAAAACTACTTTACTAGCATATAGTTTTATAGTATACTATACCGTAAAGGTACTACTATATAATTTTATAGGTAGCCACCTATGTAATAGGTATTACATACTACACACAATTCCTAAGTCAAGGTCAATCGTCATTCGTAGCCGATAGTATCTCAATATCCGTAGTTTATATAATACCTATTACATAGTTGGCTGCCCATACAGAATACTACTATACAGAGTACTATACTTTCGAAAAGGAGGAACATTATGCCAGATGAATCATTAACAATGCGACAAGACCTCGTAATTGAGTTTATGAAACTCGGAATGGACTATGATACTGCGTGTACTGCAGCTGAAGTTTCTCCTGAAATGAAAGAACAGTTTAACGCAGATGAAAGTTTTGTTCAGCGCAAGAAGTTTGCGCTCAGTCAGGTTGAACTTGAACTGCTTAAACGTCTTAAGGAAGCAAGTGAGTTTGCTTGTCTTAAAGGAGACACTAAAGCCATCGAACGCAGATTGGAATTGCTTCGTCCTGAAAGATACGCAAAGACTTCTAAAGTTGCGCACTCGCTTGTTGCTGGTAACGACACACCAAAGGGATTCTCAATCTCATTTGTATCTAATAATTCGCAGCCTTGCGAAGAAGAGGACCCTGATTTCGTAAACGAGGGCTGATATGAACGCTCAGCCTAAACTTGAGATTCCTGCCGTATTTGAACCTTTGTTCACCGCGCCGAAACGCAAGAACATCTTGTACGGAGGACGAGGAAGTGCCAAGTCACATACAGTAGCTAGATACTGCATCCTTCGTTCGATGGAACGGAAGATGCGTATCCTTTGCACTCGAGAACTTCAGAAATCTATTGCAGAATCTGTACATCAGTTGTTGTGTTCTTGCATTGAAGCAATGGGCTTGAGTTCGCAGTTCAACATTCAGCGTGACCGCATTATTGGCGCAAACGGAAGTGAATTCATTTTCGCTGGTGTACGCCAAAATACAAACGAAATTAAATCTATGGAAGCCATTACAATATGTTGGGTCGAAGAGGCACAGGCGATGTCACAACAGTCGCTTGATGTTCTTATACCAACTATTCGTGCTCCTGGATCAATCTTAATATTCACATTTAACCCATTTAAGGATAGTGACCCTGTTTATGTGATGTCACAGAATCCTGACGAAGATACACTTGTTATCAACGCCAATCACGACGATAACCCATTTTTCCCAGAAGAGTTGCGGCGTGAAATGGAGATCTGCAAGAAAACAGATTACGACAAGTATCTATGGGTATGGGAAGGAAAGTGCTTAGGTATTTCTAAAGCACAGATCTTCCGAGACAAATACGAAGTACGAGAATTCGAGACACCAGATAACGCAATGTTTAACTATGGTTGTGACTGGGGATTTAGTAACGACCCTACTGCGCTCGTACGAAGTTTTATTGTAGGAAATACTCTATACATAGACTATGAAGCAGGACGTGTAGGCGTAGATATCGAAGACCTTCCTGCTTTGTATGACGAAGTTCCTGGGACTTCTATTTATCCTATCTTTGCAGATAACGCTCGTCCCGAGACAATAAGTTATATGCAATCTAAGAGATACAATGTAATTGCCGCTGAAAAGTGGCCAGGATGTATTGAGGATGGAATTAGTTATCTTAGGTCTTTTAATAAGATAGTTGTTCATCCTCGATGTAAACAGATCATTGAAGAGTTTGGACTCTATCAATATAAAGTAGATCATCAGACGGGAGAAATCCTTCGCGAACCTTTGGATAAATTTAATCACTTTATCGATGCTTTGCGTTATAGTCATACAGTAAGTATGCGTACAAAAAGCAACGGAAAAGTTTACGAGGACTTCTCAGTCGAGAATCTAGTGTCTCCTTTGGAATGTAAAGGAGACGTGTATCTTGGAACATACGTTCAGCCTGGTGCCACATTGACAGTTGCCTTAACTATTATTAAAGGCAACGTCGTATTGTTTAACGACCTTGAGTTTAAGGGTGGTATAGATTTTTCTAAGATACGTCAGCATTTTGCAGTAGGAAGTAAGATCTATTGGTTTCCGTTATCTAAAGCGGAAGACGTAGCACCTAACTTGATTCAAGAGTGTATTGATAACAATATTGAACCAGCAGTTGGTTGTATACTTCCTAACGAAAATGAAGCAACGAAATTGGTGAATAAGTTGTTCAGGAGTAAGAGCCTTTTCTGTGTTAATACAGCAACTTTTGCTGTTACGGCTCTTAACAGTAGAACATATCTTGCAGACGGTAAACTGGAAAAGAATAGCCAGATTACTAAGAATGTACGCATTTGTGAATTGATTGAATACGCAGTTTGGCGTACAGTAGGTAGGATGGGATAATGAGTGGTTGTACTAAATTAATAGATAAGTGCAAGACCGAACCGCATCACAAAAAGATATTCCAGTTGATCGACGGTAAGATGAGCAACCTCCAGTATACTGCGGACGGAGTACCTACTTCGCCGATAAGTCATACAGCAGATGAAATTGCTACAATTCAGCAAGAGTTGTTTGGAGCAGTACAAGACAACTACACTAATATGTACGGTTCTAAGTACCGCACAATGGACGATGTAAATAAACAGGCTCAGGCGTATTCCGATGCTGCGCTTAAAAGCGTAATTAAAGATGGGTTCTACAATCCATTGAACGGTATTGGCAGCGGAGACGACCCAAGTAATGCTACTACAGCAACAATTCCTTTACTTATTGGACCAAGTGAAGTTACTGCTCTCTATGCAAATGGTGGAATCAGCCAGATCATTATTGATAAGAAGTCTAAAGGCGTTTTATTGAATGGCTACCGCTTTAAGAGTGGTGCTTTCAACGAGCAGGAACTTGTTGATTTACAGGGTCACGCAGAATCTACGGGATTCAGTATGGCGCTTAATGATACTTTCCGTGATGGTAACATCTACGGTGGTAGTGCTTTATTCCCTATTTTATTCAATGACAATCCTTTGACAACAGCAATGAACATCAGGCAGTTGATTTCTGCCGGAATGCTTAAAAAGAATTGTCTACGTAGATGGGTAAGCGTTGATCGATGGAATACAGTAGTTATTCCTAACTATGATATTTGTGCTTCAGACTATTTGTGCCCACGTTCATTCTATGTACCTATTTCCGGATTAGAAATTAACAGTGAACGTGCTGCTCTTGTAAAGCCAAAACCTCAGCCATATTGGGCTGCTATTCAGCAGTTAGGCTGGGGAGAACCAGATAGTGTTGGATACATTACTTCTGTAAAAGGCTACGAAATTATGATGGCATCTATACCAATCCTTTGGCAGCAGATGTCATTACTCGTACATCAGTTGCCACTGGACGGTATTATTGCACAGAATGGTCCAGAAGCAGCGAAGAAATGGCAGGCTGAAAACGAAGAACAACTTCGTAATTGGTCTATGCTTAATCCTAAGGCAATTAATAGTTACGGCGAAATTGCCGTAGTTAATAGAACATATTCAGGACTTGATAGCATTATCGATGCAAGTCGTAAGGACGTATCTGCTAAGGCTGGTATTCCTGAATCTGTCATCTTCTTCTCTCAACCAAATGGTATTTTCAATAAGACAGAAGAAGACGTACTTCTTAAGCAGTCAGAAACTATTCGTATGATTCAGCGTGTAGTTACTCCTGCTATTAACCATTTACTTCCGTTTATTGCTGTTTCTTGTTGGGGCTTACCAGCTGGTCAGGAAGAAGAAACTTGGCGTAAGTATCAGACATTACAGATTGACTTTGATAGCCCTGTAATTTCTAGCCCTACAGAAAAGGCAAACATCGCACAGAAGTATACACAGTCTATCGCACAGTTGGTTGGTGCAGGAATGCAGTTACAGACTGCTGTAAGTTTTGTTTCACGTCTTGCAAGTGAAGTAGAACTTCCTGGTGACTTCAGCGTAATGCAGGATCCATTACCAAAGACTAATGCCATTGAGCATTATACAAATGGTGGTCAGGGTCAGCCGCAAGTCAACCCACCTAAGACTTTGAATATGGAAGGAGTAGAAAATGCGTCATAATGCAAGAATCGCTCGTAGCGGTGTACAATATTACACTTATGCAGAACTCCCTAAGATGGGATTGACGAGCATTCCTCGTGAATTCAAAGATTTACGTGTATTTGGCGTCTACCGTTCGGCTCAGTGTCTTAAGGACGCTATACCAATGTTTAAGGACGTCCCTGTTATGCAAGGACACGAGAAATGGGCAGTTGGCGGCAAGTACGATCCTATGGCGGTAGGTTCTTGTGACGAAGTGCCTAAACTTCGAATGCACAAAGGCGAAGCCGTAATTACCGCTCCACTTGATTTGGACGATGATCACATCTTAGACAACATCAGTGAATTGAGTCCTGGCTATTCAGGTAAGTATCATTGGCAAGGTGGCGTTGCTCCTACAGGGGAAGAATTCCAGATTGTATGTGATAAGATCACTGAAGTGAATCATATAGCCCTCGTGCCAGAAGCACGAGGTGGCGCAGAAATGAAAGTACTCGATGGAGGTACGGGAATGAAGAAAATTAGATCGGGTCTTTTGTGGTTTGCTAAACGTAAAGCACAGAAGATTGCTGATGGAGAAAAGGCTGATGCATTCCTTTCAACTCTTGAAGACATCAAGAAGAATCGAATGAACTGGACTCCTGAAGAAATGGACGAACACGTAAATACTCTTAACGCTTTAGTTAAGGATTTACCTGATTCAGAAGAAAAAGATAAACTCGAAAGATTTATTATGGACATCCCTTTGTTGAAAGAAGAGGACGACGCGACTGCTGAGGAAGCCCTCAACACGTTGATGGAGTTCTATTCATCTTTGGACAAAGATGCAATATCTGATATTATGGAGAATGGTAGTATGGACAAACCAAACAAGCCTATCGACGATGACAAAACAACATCTGTCGACAATCCAGCACCTGCAACTAATCCTGCTTCAGCAGAGCCAACTCCGGAGCCAAGTACGACTCCAGAAACTCCTGCGCCAACTCAGGACGAACCTCCAGCAGACCCTATGCTCGCTCTTCTCACTAAGATGTGCGACAAATTGGATGCTGTCTTGGATGCAGTTGCTAAGCCTGCTTCAGCTGACGAAAAGCCAGCTGGAACACCTGAATCGCAGACTAAGGACGAAGAGCCTAAGCCTGATGAACCAAAAGAACCTGAGAACAAGGTCGGCGATCAGATGCCAATCTTTACTCAGACAATGAACACAGTAAATCAGGGCAACAGTCTTGATGACGTGTTTGCTAAAATGAAGGAGCGTAGATAAACTATGCAGACAACTTTCTCTGGCGGACTTAATCCGTCGTTCTATGGTAAGCAGTTGAGAAGTGGTGTTCCTGCTTACGATAACAATGGAGGAATTCGTACTGTTGGTGGTTACATCAGTAACACAAATACAGCAGATATTCCTTTTGGTAGCCCACTCTTTGTTACTGCGGCTGCACCTAACGCCTTCCTTGGCGTACCACCTGTAAGCAATCCACTCTTTGCTGGATTCTTGCTTAACAGAAACTTCGTCAATGAGTATAGTCCTGCTCACGCAGATCACTTGCTTAACGGCGAACCAGCTGATGCTCTTTACCACGGAGCACTCTGGCTTGAAGTTCCTAACGGACTTAGCGCTGCCGTTGGTTCAGCACTCTATGCTGATGCTACAACAGGCGCTCTTACTCTTACTTCAGCATCTAACATTGATCTGAAAGCAAAGGTAAAAGAAATCACATCCGAAGCCGGAAAGAGTTACATGCTCGTGATGGTTGAGGCATAAGGGAGGAAAGAAGATGAGAATTATTGCACATCGCTCATGTGAAGCAATTGCTCACAAAGCAGACGCCTTCCTTAAAGGCGCAAGCGCTGACATCGCAGGAGCACTTGCAGATATGACCCTTCATATCGGTCCTGCAAATGATCCTAACTACCAGACTCCTGCTCACGCAAAAGATTGTATCTTTGTTGGTGACGGAAGTCATATGGGTGCTCTCGTAGCAAGCACACAGTTGAAAACACTGTATGCTCAGAACCCAGGAAAAGTTACTCTCCATCCAAGATGGAACAGTCGCACAAACAAATGGGATATGGTTGCTACAGAAAACCGCATTGGTGATGCTGCTCCTGATTTGATTCAGGCTCAGGCAATCGCTCCTTGGTCTCAGGGTTATTTCCAGGGAATCTTTGAACGCCCACTTCTTTACAGCCACGCACACGATCTTGTTAAGATTGAACAGGGTGACAAGCCTTGGTGTGAAGTAATGAACCTTATGCTTGACGACTTCGGTGGTTCGGCTATGGGTCCTTCAAAGGCTGGTTCTCCTGAGAACAGTATGACAAAAGACATTACTGTTACAGCAGGAATGATGTCAGCACAGGTAGTAAATATGTATGTTACATATTCACTCACCGTCGAAGAATCTGAGGGGGCTAAATCCGTATCTGGAGACAATCCGTACGGTGGAATACTCCTCGCTAAGAAGATCAAGTATGCTAACTACGTGCTCGAACTTCTTACAGACTTCTTGATTTACTTCGGTAACTCAGACACTGGTACATACGGTCTTATGCAGGTCAACCCTGTTTCTGCTATTACTGGTGGTTCATTGAAGTCTATCGTTGCTGGCGCAGGAACAACAAAGGGTTCTGTTATTTATCAGAAAGTGGCAGGAATTGTTAACGATTTCTTCTCAGACAGTTTCAACAAGTTCGACCACATCAAGATTGGTATGTCTACTTACGCATACAATCTGTTCTGTTCAACTCCTTACAGTGACAACTACAGTCCAAAATCTGCTCGTGCAGTTTTCGACGAAAACTACAACGGTGGACGTGGAGAAACAGACAAAGAGCCAAGAATTGAATTCTTTGCTGATCCAATGCTGGATGCTAACACAGAGTTTAACTCTCAGTCTTACGACTATCTTACAATTACTGCTCCTGAAGTTGGAACAGGTCCAGAGAATACAAGACAGTCAATCATTAAGTGCGGTATGCCACTTAAGGAATTTGTATATCCTGTTATCCCAGGAATGGTTAACTCTCAGCATCGTATGCTTCGCCGCTACGCAGGTGTGTTTGCACCTGTTGGTAAGTCTGTTAAGATTTACTCTGGCTTCGGTGTAGACGGAACTGAGTAAGGATAAAGCATCGGTTGCTTGCGCAGCCGATGCTCCTTTAAGGAGATAAGAATGGCTAAAACAGAAAAAGAAGAGAAGACTTACTACATTGTAAATAAGTCTTTCATCAGTCACGAAATCCTCGGGATAGTTTTTCCTCGCGAGCATTTCGTTGCAATCAACAACATCAAGTTGGACGAATTGAAACAGAACGCTATGTTCAATTCTTTGCTTAAAACCAATGAATTGGACATCAGGGAAGAAATCGATGATTCAATGCGTACAACTGAAGAGCAGTTGGCAGTCAGCAAGACTGAACTTATCAAGGCTAAGCAGGAAGCCGAAGCGCTTAAGGAAGAAGCCCTTGGTGAGATTAAGAAACGTGATCAGACTATAGCCGATAAGGACGCCGAAATCGCCAATCTTAAGGCTCAGTTGGCAGCAAAGACTGAAACAAAATAATTCTGGAGGGCGCATATGGTTGCCTATTCTTTAGTGACTTACGTTGATTTTACATATAAAAACAAGTTTACTGACCTCACAGAAGAGGAATTCACAGAAGCAAGTAATATTGTAAGAGCAATGTGGAGTGGCGTACTCGAAATGTGGGGTGCGTGTGAAGAAAGTGTTCGCAATCAGAAGCGCTCTGCCGTTTTGAACTTATTACTTGCGTGGTATTTAGCCGATATGTATCCTACCAAACTGACTGGTGGGATGCAGACTTCAGGTGGTATGCCTATTTCAAGTAAGCGAATTCGAGAAGTAGAAATTACGTACGCTAAATTGAATTTGCCTCAGGCGTATGACGCACTTGCAAGTAATCAGTTTGGAGTTAAAGCGGCAATGCTTATCCGTTACGCTCCTGATATGATGGGAATTTACGGTTAATGGGTGCATATGGAGATATTTTAGGCGTATTTTCCGAACTAATAGAGGAATACGACATTGTAAAATGTACACCGAATATTGGTGCGGGCTATGATACTGCACCTATTGGTAAGATAAAAGGCTATATTCAAGACGGTGAATCTGGACTTAATGTTCGAGATAATTATAGCCGTCACGCAAGTAGTACAGGTTCAGCAAGTGGTATTGTAAGTGAGTTCAACGTCTGTTATTTGTACACACGAGAACCTATAAACTTGTATGGCAATTTTGTAATGTATAAAGGCTCTCCATATAGATCTCTTAACGATAGTGACTATAGAAAAGAAAGTGATTTGATTATTACGGAACTACACAAAGTAGTTGGTAATACCTTTAATGAAAAGCCTTTGGATATTGTCAAAGGCGCATTTGATTAATTATGGCAGTAAAGATCCGATTAGATTGTCGTGCTGCATATGAAAAGTTGAAAGGTACGGGCTATCGTTTTCACGTACCAATGAAGTCTGTAAAAGTCTTCATTCCTAATGGTACACACGTCGATATTTATGGTCGGTCAATGTCTCTAAAGAAGTTAGCCACCATTCTTATTGATGGAAATGAACATATTCCTGCCCGACCTTTTATTACGGACGCACAAAGAGTCTTGCACGATGAGTTGCAGAAACTTATGCGAGAATGCAGTTACATTCGTAAGCAGAATACTCAAAATCCTAACTATGTAGCCGATGTCTACATTAATTTTGAATCAGAGGAACTTTGTACAAGGACTACGGCTCTAATCAAGAGTTGGCTTTTCGGAGGGTATTATTGCGCTGTTGTTCCGAATGCTAAAAAGACTATTCAGCATAAAGGATTTAACCTACCTCTTGTAGAGACTGGTCAATTGGTCAACTCTATAAGCGCTAAGGTCGTATTTGGACCAGGAAAGAAGTAATGTTATTAGACGCAGAAAAGATGCAGGAGTTTCTCGCTCGAGCACTATTTGGTGAAGCGTGGGAAGAAAACGCTAAATTCGTAGTGCATCGACAGGGAAACTTAGCAAACGCTCAGCAGATGTATAATAGTGATGCATTTTTCACGTATTATACAAGCCTTTTTGAGAAGAAACTTATTAATCCTACACCAATAGGTGTCACTCATACCGCAGATGTCGTATTTAGTTTACATCTACAATGTATTGGTAAGAAAGCAGAACAGCATATGCTTACCACATTGTTTTGGGATGAACGTACAGATATCGGAGAGTGGCTTGCCAAGTTGGATTGTACATTATTGGAAACTCCCAGAACGATCATAAGTACTCCTTATTTTCAGGACGGAGCAAATACAATCTTATCTTATGAAACTGTGTTCAAGATTTCTTGCGCACTTACGATTACAGACGAAGTAACTCCTATGCCAAATCTAATTTTGGAAGGAGAACTAAAGTATGAATTCACAAAGGAGAACTAAATGGAAGACTTTAAGAATTCCGTTGCTCACTTAGACGTAGACGTGCAGACAGCCGTGTCTCTCTCTTCTATAGTGGGCGAAAACTTCTGGAAGTTTTTGTACATAACAAATGAGACAATTGCCAGTCTCAGCAGTGCAAAGACTCCTCTGCTCATCACAGCAGACACATACAGTGATGTAATTGACAATCTGGCTATCGCAGATGCGGATAAGGTTGCTTTGATTAAAAAGAATCTTGCCAGTTTGTTTGAGTATGCACCAAATGCACAGGGATACTTCATTACAGCAGACACTTATGAGTCGTTCAAGTATTATGCTTATTGGTGCTATCTTGAGACTGAATTCGAACTTGATTCAGGCGCTCTTAAGTTTACTTCTCAGACCTCTGCAATGATGGCAATTATTGAGGAGAAGAAAGACAAAGCATTCAGCGGATTTATCGCAGACTTGGCTGTAGATGCTGCTGCAAGTGTAACTTCTGCTCCATCAAGCACTGTAGACGACTTTATGGCTACTCTTGGTGCTATGACTACTGCCATTGGTTGGTTTGCACGTGGTGCTACTGCAGACTACACTTGGAAGGATGCAGATCTTGCTATTGGCTACAGTCCTGCTTTGTATCAGATTGGTAGAACTCTTGGTTACATAAATCCAGCAACTGGCAATCCTATTGGTAACAGTACTGATGGTGCTGCTTGTACTTTCCAGGATGTACTTCCAACTCGTAGCACAAGTACAAGCGTTCTTGTCAATGCAAGTGCTTTGTTCATCAATTGGTGTAAGGCAAATAAAGTGGCATTCTTCAAGACTGTTGGTAATGGTACTGCTCAGGTATCTTGCTACGGTGGTTGGACAATTAAGAATACTTGTCTTACTGCTGAATGGATTGTTGCATACATCAACTTTATGGTGAAAGTTCGCGTAGCAGAACTCATCACTGTAATGAACGTATACCGCAATGGTCTTTTGTACAATAAGTGTTTGTCCGCTCTGGACACTATTGTAGCCCAGTTTGTACAACTCGGACGTATTCGTAACTATGCGCTTACAGCACCAAGTTGGGCAGTTGCTCAGACTTTGGGCGACCGTGAGACTATCGTAATCCCTGACGCTTGGACAGGTACTTATGTGGATAACGACCGAAAGGTTCGTATTCAGGGTGCACTTACTATATAAGGAGATGTAAATGGCTGACGACGAGAAGATCGAACTTATTACAGACGGTTACAGAACAGACGGTTCTGGTAAAGAAGCCGTTCACGGAGTTGAATGCGTAGGACGTATTTCCTTTTTGCTTGAACATCCAATTTTGGAAGCGCTTGCTATGAACGACGAAAGCAAATACGGCGCTTTGAAAGGTGGCGTATATCTCACAGGTTTCAAACTTGAAGATGTTGCTATTCGTACTGCAGGAATGATTGCAAACGCAAAACTCATTCCTATGCTCAATGGAGACACAATGACTCTTACGAACAGTAATAAGTCAGGTGTTATGTCCATTGCTTGTACTCGTACTGCTGCGGGCATTCCTGGTGGTGACTTGGTTGCCGTTGCAGACTTCATTCGTAGTCAGGGAGACAGTTCAGGTGGTAAACTTACTGTATCTTGGACACGAAATGGCGAACCGAAAAAGATCGTCTTTAAGAAAGTCTGTATTCAGGACTGTCCTCCATTGGAATACGCAGGAAATGACTTGCCAAGTTACGATGTCAAAATGACATACGCAACATATAATGACAAAGACTATCCTACATGGTCTTAAGGAGTGACAAATGGAAATTACTTATCAGGATGCAGTTGATGGGCTTACAGCCTTTATCAACAGTAAGAACTTCGAGCGCAATTTAAGCCTCAGTATTTCAGGCGACTTAAAGGCTCCGAGTGCTATCGAAAGTGTTAAGATGCTTGAACAAATGGACAACTTTGAGGCTAAACTTAATTTTGTTCATCGTATGCTTAAAGGTCTTGGTGTGACTGTTAAGAAAGGGGATGAAGTAATCGTAACTTTTCAGGTCACAGATGGAATGCGCATAGAAGACGTCGAGTATTTTACTAAACGTCCAGGCGTACTGAAGTTTACTGTTGAATCAGTATTCAGTGTGTTCCTAAAAAACTTGTATCCGCTTTCAAGCGAATCCCAAAAAGCGGGAGCATAAATAAGGGAAGAGCGAGCGGTCTCTCTGTGGGACCGCAGGCTCTAGCTGACTTCTTGGCAGAGCGTAAGACTCAAGCACAAGAGAATAAATGGCGCGAAGCGGGACTTACTCCGTTACGTGTCATCTACTACACGTATTTTGAGCATTTACACCACGAACCTGAAGACGTATACGAAATGCTCAAAGGGTACACTTATTTCATCCTTACAAGAGGACTATAATGGAAGACGGAAATGACGATCTCTTACTTCTAACTATGAGGTTTGAGACAGATGAAAACAGTCTCGCTGAATTAGGCAATAGAATGATGACCGTCCGCAAGATGATGGAAGATGTCACAAAGTCTTTTGATTTAAGTGGATTGGTGGCTGGCTTGAACAAAGCAGTTCAAGCCTTACGCCTTGCTGTTAAGGCGTGGAATAGTCTTGAAAATAAAGCCATAAACGTGGCTACAAATAGAAATTATCTGCCCTACGGCATAAGCGCTGGAGAGGCAGAAACAATTAATACAAAGATTTCGGCTAATAAAGCCGCACAGAAAGTAGGCTTCACAGGTGGAGGAACGCTTACTTCACTCGCTCGTATTGCAGAAGAGCAAGCCAATATTATGGAGTTTGGTCAGGATCCTAGTCAGAACAATTGGATCGCCCTCTATACTTTGGGCGCTGCTATGGGCGACAATAGATTTTCTGGCGATAATCTTAGCACGTTACTTACTCAGAAGTCTTCATCAGAAGTCCTTCGTACGATTACTGATTTAATGGCTAATGCGTCTCGTGCTGCATATTCTATGCCGGAAGGCAGCGCAGAACGACAGAAACTACTTCAGTATCTCCGAGAAGTACAGGCGTCTCCTTATGTGCCTGCGAATTCTTTGGAGTATATCTCTCTTATGACCAAGCCTGAAAATAAGACTTGGGGAAAGAGTGGCAATCCTATGGTTCCTCTCCTTTCTGCAACACCAGAAGACTATGGAACATACGGAGAAAAACTTGAGAAGTCTGGCTCAAAGTCCTTGTCTATTCAAGAAGCCTTGAGTTTTCTTAAAACGGAACGAGCGGAAATATGGAATAAAGCAGGAACGAATCTATACAATGCCGTTGGCGAAGCCTTTGTTTTACCATTTAGTAAAACGATCACAAATGTCGCTAAAGTCCTTAGTGGAAAGGCGATGGCTAATCAAGCATTCGAGGGTTATAGTTGGTGGGAATTAAGTGATCCATTAGCATCTAATCCATACACAATAGCGAATTCGCCTTTCTACAGAAAGATGTATAGTTCAAGCGTTGGCTTGGATGAAACAGGTTCTATGTTTAAAGGCGACCTTGCTGCTCGTGCACAGCAAGCCTTGCACTATTATACAGACACAAACAATGTAATGTTGGGTGAACTTGGTTTGTATGAATTGTCTAAGATATCACAGACGGACTTCGCTCAACAGTCTTTGACTGCTATGAAGTTTGCACAAGATGCTTTGATTCGTAACGTCACAGGCGATATGGTATACGAAGACGGCAAGAAGAAAGGAAAGAGGTTATCTGGTGCGGACGCTACAAGGAAAGCGCAGGAACTTTTGACTTCTCCTGATAGTCCTTACGCTCAGGCTTATCTTGAGAGTGGATTTACTGGTCTGTATGCCGAGTTGTATAAGAATAAAGCGCTTACAGATAAAGAATATATTGATCTTATGGAAAAGGTCGTTAACCGCACCGAACACGATGCGATTAATAAGTTCTACCCAGAAGTACGTAAAGACGACGAAGTTACGGCTAAGAGTGTAACAGACAAGGAAGGAAATCGTCTCTTACGTCTTGAGATCGTAGTTACAGATGAAAAGACAGGTAAGTCTCATACAGAAAGCACAGAACTTACACCTGAACAGTTGTCAAATATGCGCTTTAATTTGCCTGGTCTATAGGAGTAGTTATGGACAACTATTACGCATTATTTTCTGAATCTCTTTCTGACATATCTAGTAATGTAAAGGCGCTATTCACGTTGCCTACTATTGGACTACCTACTCAAGTATCAGCGAGTTTCACTAAAGTGCTGACTGCACTAAGTGCTGTTGGTTTCTCTAGAGGAATTCCTATATATGCAAGTTCTCAGGAAGAGATAGGTCAGAATAATATTGGTGACCAGATAATGCTTCGCGACAGTGAACTTGGCGCTCAGGTAATCACAGATAATATTGCGCCTCTTCCTTGTGAATGGAAGATCCAAGGTTATATTAAGTCGCCTGAGTTCTTAGCTTCAGGAAATTACTTCTTGGACACAAATAACTCAGTTCTTGTGACCCAGGCAATAAAGAATTATCTTAGATATTTGCGTACATTGAGAGCACCATTTAGATTTATCACTAGAGAAGGCACTGTGATTGATGTACTTATGCAGAACTATACTTTGACTGATGAGCCTGAATCAGAATGGGCAACAAAGATTGTTCTACATCTTAAAGAGTATATTGCTTTAGGTGTAAATGATAATGCGTATAATATCCAGAATCTACCAACACTTGGTGGAATATTTGGTAAGAGCGCTCAGTACGCTACGGCAGGAACTAAAGTAATTAACAAAGCGCTATCCTTGTATGGGAGATAATTATGGTTGATATAGAGGCAGAAGAGGAAGTACAGTACCTCAAGTCTTTAGGTGCTACCGATGAAACTCTATTGAATATGGCGCTCGATGGCAATCACGCGAACTTTGTTGTTTGTCCTCTGCCATTCAACTCGTTAGACGAATCTGACGCAATAAGTGTGCCTGTAGAATTCGGTGGTAACTTAGTCACTTTGCACCTACGAAAATCTCTTAGTGATCAAAGTTGGTGGATTAGTGAAGAAGGCAGTGTGAATAACACAGAAGTAAATGCTGTTCAGCGTTTTATGTTGGACACATATAAACATCTTCACGCTAATTGGATGTATATTATTGTGTCTCCTTATGAGTACAAAGAAGATATGTCGGAACAGCTGAAAAGACAATGTCTTATGAACTGTAGTTTACTGATTAAGTATTGATATGAACGGACAAGCAGAACTTTTTGATCGATGTATAGACGTGTATGTCTACGATAAAGCACATAAATCCATTGCTACTATTATCACACCAGATTATGGTCCTAAACCTGAGATTAAAGTCGAGGGAACTATAATTAGCCGTACATTTCAAGTAGCAGGAAAAGTCACTGTAACTAATCTAGAACGTAGTATTCCCGTCGAAAATGCGAAGTATTTAGTTGTAGAGATGTACTACGGTGGTTCTCGTACACGAGAAGCCTTACGCAAACGAATCTTGTACGAAGTGCTCTTTGCTGATCAAAGCAAGCAGCCGCCGAACCGTCAGGTTTGTTTCAACTGTATTGTAGCAGGAACTTCTCCTTCTTTGATGAGTTGGCGTGCAAGTATAGGTTCGTTGGATGCTGATTCTAAACCTTTGGAACAGCCACTCAAACAAGTTTTGCGGGATGTAATTAAAGCCTATAATAAAGGTCTAGAATCATTAGCACAGTCTTGGTATGAAGATTTACATTTAGACGAAGAGCCTGAATTAAGAATGTCTTCAGATGCGTTGATTAAGTACAATGAGTATACAACTGCTGCTCAGTGGACGGATACACCTATCTGTGACATTTTGGATTCTTTGACTACGCTTTCTACAGACGAAGAACCTATAGAAGAGGGTGCTACTGCAGAAAAGACTTACATATCCTTTAATTACTATATTGATAAAAATAAATTAGTTGTTGCAGAAACTCCTAGTAATGCGTTTATACCTATATCTGGACAATCTGATATGGAACTTAACTATGTTCTTACAGCGTATCGTTGTGGTCCTCAGATTCATGTCCGTGCTTTGTTTGACCCAAGAGTACATCAAGATGTACGAATAAGTATTAACTCTGCATATTTGTCAGGTAAAAAAGCATCGGGGGATATGATTCCTCTTATCGTGGCATCGGAATTGGGTTATGTTATGTTTCGCCCTGTTGGGGGAATCAAGTTTGTGTTTAGTACCACAAACGAAAACTCAATGGAGATGCAAGGAACAATGTACGTATGACACAAGATACTCTTCGTCAGCAAACTCTTCCTTTTGAAGTGAAACTCAAATCTGTAATTCAGTCTTTTCGCTTTAGTTGCGTAGGTACAGTGAAAGAAGTGAGTTCTTCAGGAGAACGCATCTCAGTTGTATTGCCTTACTTGGACACCAATCTTCAGCCTAGAATACTGAAAGGAATTGAAGTGCTTCATTTAGGCGGACACAATATAGACATTAAGTATAAACCTGTTGTAGGAGATGTGGCTTTAGTCTTTGCTCTTCAAGATTACGTATCTAGTTGTGAATACAATTCTTCACCTAAAAAGAAGAAAGTTCATTTTGATCCTTACAGTAATGTGACTATGAAAGCCTTAATCTTACACGCTAGTACAGACACCAATAGTAAGACAAGCATCACTATTGATGACGAAAAGATTGCGATAAAGACAGATTTAGAAGTCACACTCGATTGTAATAAAGCCACTATAAATGATCATTTGACTGTGGAGTAGAAATGGCTAAAGAATGGTGCGTAGAAGGACTTAGTCTAAAGTTTTCTATTAATGGCACAGATGTAACAGAATCCGGAGTTATTTCGATTTCTAGTACGCCTAGCGCTCACGTTAAAGTGAATGGTCACGGCGTATACTCAGGAATATTTAACGTTACATTTTCAGGTTCTACGTATAATGGATACGTACAAACATCTCCTGCTGTGTTTGCAATTACTTGTGGTGCACACTACAGTAAAGATGATAATAAAGCGATTATGCTTATTGAAGATACACAAACTGTTGGTCCTATACCTTTTCAGTTAGGTCAATCTTCTGCTTCGTACAATATTAAATGCGAAGTAAAAGATGCAGGACAAACTTATGTAAAGGAGTTATAGATGACTGTACCTTTAGACTTCTTTGTTAAGTCTTATAAGAATGCGATTGAAGAACCCATTTTGGATTTCGAAATTACAGGCGACGGTCAGTTGTTTTCTTTGTTCAATGAGCCTGCTATAAAGCAAAGAGCGATTGTAGCAAGTTTCACACAAAAAGGAACTGTTCCACAATTGCCAACAACAGGTGTAGAATGGGCAGAACTATTGACTGGTCAGGTTTCTCCTGCAAATGTTAATAGTGAAATATTCGACGCTATTCATAACTGTGCAGACACATATGGCTACATTCCACAATATATGTCTGTAGATAATCAACTCATTGTAGTTATTAAGGAGCAAGCATGAACTTCGACCCTACTCAAGTAAATACTACAGAAGAGAACGCTAACGACTATGTTGACAAAGTCAATATTCTCTTAGCGCAAAATAGTGTAGTAGATAAAGATGGAAATCCTGCTCAGTTAGCGAAGTTAGCAGGAAGTCCTACGTGGTTGCTGTCTTTGGCTCAGGGTCAGTTGACTTCTGAGTGGCAGGAACGGCTTCGTAATAGTACGTATGCTATTGACGTTGCCAATTGCTCCGATGAGCAATTACTTAATCTCGCAACTATTGCAGGAATCATTCGCAAAGAAGAAAGTGCTCCTATTGTAAGCCTTTCATTTACCAATACCACAGGAAGTCCAATATTCTTCACACGAGGCGTTATTGCGGTAGATGGATTGTACTCTCACAATTGGTATTGTGGTAGTGATTATATCTTAGGTAACAACGAATCTGCTGATTTGCAGTTCTACTGTGATACTCACGGAATAGAACTTCCTGCAGGAACGCCGTTCACTGTTACCGTAGGTCAAAATGTTTTGACTACTGTAAATACAGCGCCTAGTATGATTCTTGGTGCTAATGAATCTATTGAAAGTCTGCGTAACCGCATTATCTATGGGGAAGACGCATTTGATAGTGTTACTCAGACAGAAAATGCGATTCGCCGTTTGCCAGGAATTTCTTTCTGTAGTATTGTGTTTAACGAAAGTAGCACTGACTACAAACAGATAGGTACTTTGCAGATTCCTCCTCGGCAATCTTTTATCGCTATTCAAGGCGTAGACGTTCAAGGTCTTATTGGTAAACAGTTCTTTACTTATATGAATACCCAGACGATGAAGATTGATTCAGGTGTACACAAGTCTCTTGTCAGTTCCGTTCTTGTTGGCTCAAGTGTAATGTCTGTATATTATAGCGTAGCGCCTACGGTTCAGTTCAAGATACGTGTTAGTGTACGACCTAAGCCTGGCGATAACACTTATGCTGCTATCATCACTCGAGAACTCCTCAAGCACGCAAACGACACAACTATAGGACAGCAACTTACTAGTCAGTTGGTGGATGAATGGCTTGGGTCTTTGGACAATCAAGTCTTGATTGTAACAAGTGAAGTTGCATTTATCGATCCTAACGGTGTAGAAAGCAATTGGGGCAACATTACCACACTTGATCCTTATTACAGAGGAACAATCACAGAAGCAAACATCTCTGTGGTTGTAGTATAGAGGTGACATATGACACAATACTCTAGTCCTATGGCACGTCAGTTCAATGGTCCTGTGATTGATGCCTTACTTAAAGCAAGATTTCAGATCTTTGCAGAAAGCGAAGAATACATTAATCACAGGGCAGAGTTAAGTATTGACAATGCTACAACTGAAGAATTGGATAAGATCGGGGAATTTATGCTTATACCTCGTCCATATAAAAATGTGGAAGGCGTGAACATTGAAGCCACCGATCAGATGTATCGACTATTCTTGAAGAATACAGCGTCTTTACGTAAGAGTAAGAGCATTCTGGCGCTTAATGATTGGCTAAGCCAATTCATTACAAACGGCTTGTTCTTCATCCAATTCCAAACAAACGGAGATCTAAAGATTATTGTACATAACGAGTACGACGATTACTTGCCTTTCTTGGAACAAGTTGTACGCTCTGTGTATACAGCGTTGCCTAGGCTTGCACCTATCGAATCTTTGGACTTCAGCGTATTTGTAATTAATCACGTGTTCTATGCACATCTGGCGACTATTTGGGATTCAGATTTTGGATTCGCGTATTCGCCTCATATTGGACATATTTCTGTCTTAGACAGTAATAAATACTCCGTGAGCAATCACGTATTTCATATGACAACTGGAGGAAACAATGGCTGACGATTTCATTGATCAGTGGGACATAAATGGTTCTTTGTACGACATCCACGATAAAGGGCGAGGACAACCAAATGGCGTCGCTCAGTTGGATGGAAGTGGTCGAGTACCTTTTAGTCAACTGCCTGAAAGTTCGGTAGAATATAAAGGTGGTTGGGACGCATCTACAAACACGCCTACTCTCGCAGCTGGCGTAGGTACAAATGGAGATATGTACGTTTGTACTGTAGCAGGACAAAGAGATCTTGGTGAAGGTACGAAATACTTCTTTCCTAATGACCGAGTAATCTATAGCGGTACTTTACAAGTATGGCAGAAGTTTTCTGCAGGAGATGTAAAGAGCGTAGGTGGCGTTGCTCCTACACCAAGTACAGGAAATGTCCCTGTTGAGGGTGCTATAAGTAACATCTTCTCTAGCAACTTCACTACAAAGAATCGTGTTCTTGTGAGTGATGCTAATGGTAAAGTTGCGGAAAGTTCTATCACAGCCGCAGAACTTGGTACGTTGTCTGGCATAACAGGGAATATCCAAGATCAAATAGATGGTAAGGAAGACAAAGTCACAGGTGCTGCAACTACAGTATTAAGTCTTGATCTCGCAGTGAACCGTGTTCTTGTAAGTGATGCTAATGGTAAAATAGCAGTAAGCAGTGTATCCGCCACTGGTATTAGTACCGTTCCTACTAATCACGCTTCTTCTGCGGATACTTATGGACCTTCATCTGAATCAGATTATGGTCACTGTAAAGCACGTCTCCATACGTTTTACGCTGGGGACATTATTGCCGATCTTTTGGATGTATATACCTTAGATGGAAGTGAACACAATGCACCAGTCAATATACTTGACGCTTCTTGGCCAGATACACAAGGTACGTTCCCACTTACTAAGACATTCAATATTCACATAAGCGACAATTTAGGTGACAGACGAAGATTAACTCCTGTCTATCTGAATATAAGTTATGATGGAATTTCTTGGGTTAAAATACCTGCTACTCAGTTAATGACTAGTGAGGAATACCTCAAAATTACTACTTGGCAATGGGAGAACGATTGGACAATCACTCTTAATCTGGCAAGCGTTCAGGTACAACCTTATATTCGCTTTATGAAACTTCGTTGTATCATTGAATCACCAAGCGCATTACCACTTATTGGTTATGTGAACTCTTAACATCCATAACACAATTATAGGAGATATAAATGAAAACAAATGTATATGTTGCTAACTATGAAGACCTTTCTCAGTTATCTGTGAATGCTGAGAACTTGGTTTCTGCTGTTAAAGAGTTTGCGCAAATCAAAGGCGATGAACCTATGTTGATTCAGCGAAAGATTACAGGAATACAGATTCCTGATCCCCCTGAACCATTGCCAGTTGCTGTTGTATACTGCCGTGCTGAACGTGAAGAGGTAGGAGAAACTCTGCCTGACACAGTAACAGTACGTCCTATCAGTGCAATTGAGCGTACACCAGGAAGTACTGTTATGCTCTACGCCATTGATACAGCCACTGACCCTGTTGTTGAATTCACTGGTTGGTACGATGCGTCAGGCACCAGACTCAGCACAGAAGCAAGTTTTGCATTCACTGTTCCTGAAGTATCTGTGTCAGGCGAAACCGTAGAACTTATTGCAAAGTTCCGAACTAAAGTAGGACCTGTGGTTCACATAGTGTCTGTCGATGCAAAAATGCAGGACGGTGTTACTCCTCTTCCTGCTAGTTGCGTTGTTCGACCTACAGGCTCAGTCAATGTTGCTGATGGAGATAGCGTATCTTTGTATGCTATTGTTACAGACCCTGCTTATACATTTGTTTCTTGGCAGGACGGTGAAGGTAATGTGCTCAGCACAGATGCTACCTTTGTATATACACCTACTGAAAGTGCTGTTGTTACTGCGGTATTTGATGAGGTGTAATTATGGATGAAAAGACTAATTCACAAAAGAGAGATAGTATGAACAACAAGCCTATGAACAAACAAGAACTCATTCTTTTTCGACTTGATGCTATCGACAAGAAACTTGTTGATTTACAAGTGTTGATGACACAGACCGCTCTGCAAGAGCAAAAGATTGCAGAGTTGGAAAAGGCGCTTAAAGATATGAACGACTATCCTCTCTTAAAAGAAAAAGTTCGTGACCTTATTGATGCAAAGAAAAACGCAAATGCTAAATGGTGGCAAGTAGGGATTATTGCGTTAAGCCCTATAATCACTGCCATTGTGATGTTTGCTTTAATGGGAGGATTTAATGCTAAGTAAGATCTTTATTTATATTATATTAGTGCTGGTGGTTATTATAGCATTCTTGTTTGTAGTAGCCAAGCACTATCGCAAAAAGTGCGCAACAATCAATTCCGAATACGATTTGTTGCGTAATCGCTACAATGCGCTTGAAAATAACTACAATACTCTTCAGGCGTCTATAAAGGCTAAACAAGAGGTGCAAAATGAAAAAGACAATGCGTTGGCAGATATTGCTAGTGGCTCTGTTGCTGACAGTATTGAACGGTTGCAGAACCGTAACCGTAAGAGAAATAACGAGAACAGTGGTTCCTGATTATACGTTTCCTAATAAGCCTGACTTCCCGATGGATGTTGAACTACTTCCCGATGGACGTTACGCTATTGATGGAAAATACTTCAAGTCGCTAGACGCATACTTCGTGATGATTGACGCCCTTGAAGAGGAATATAAAATAGATAAACGACTGTACGAACAGACAGTCACAGGAGAATGGAATGAGCGAAGATAATACAACAACGAACAACAAACTCTCAAGTCGAAAGTTTATTGTTTGGCTTGTTTGGCTTGTGCTTACGCTTATTGTAGGCGTATATGCTTTTATGAAAAGCGCAACTGATTTGTTTGAGAGATCTCTCAGCAGTTTCTTTGCAATCAGTATGATGTATCTTGGAATGAACGTAGGACAGAAAGTTGGATTTGCAGTCTCTGATGCCCTCGTCAAGAATAAGAGTTACTCAAAGGAGGATGATGATGAGTAAGAAAATGTTTGCCCTTATCGTAGGACTTGTTGGTTTGGTTTGTACAGGTGTGACAATCTTTATGAACTATTTCGAACCGCATTATGCGGATCAGATTAGAACGGTATGTGAAATGATTCCGCCGTTCTGCGCAGATGTATTGATCATCTTCGTAGCAACTGATGTGACAAAGAGGAAGAAAGCCTAATGACTTACTTAACAGACATTCCTGCCGTTCAAGACATGTCGTTCTGTCTTGGTAAGGAAGGATGTTTGTTCTTCATACTATGCGAAATTGCGGAACGTATTATACACAAGCCTATTGATGTATTGCGTGCCGCAAGATATTGCATAGACCATAAACTGGTCGATTACGTAGACACGAACCCTACGTCACATCTTAAAGAAGCCTTCTATGTGTTTGAGAGGGACAAAGTCCTTGAGTATCTGACGGGAATAGAAGGTATCACTACTCTTAAGACTCATCGACTTAGTAAGAAAGACAAACGTCCTTATTACATTCGATATTCACGCAAGGAAGGAGACATAATGTATACACATTTTGTTCTTCCTGACTATAACAGTATGTACTATAGTCACACAGTGGCTAATGGTGCAATTGACGCATACTATATCATAGTATTGCCATCTTCTTATAAAGGAGCCTAATCTATGTGGGTAACTAATAATCTTGGATACGACATCACATTCGGTGACGTCACAATCTACAAAGCAAGTCAGCAGGAGTTCTCTGCTGCTGATGCAACAAAACTTAACAACAATGCGATGTTCGTTGCAATGACTACTGCGGGAACAGGGCTCGTGAAATCAGATTCTCAGCCAACTGTTAATCCTCAGTACTTTGTACGTCCGCTTTCTGCTCCTGCTACATTGGACGGAATGCCTACAAATCCTGACGGATATCCTGCTGTAAGCCCAGCAGAAGCCTTTGATATTGGTAAATCAGAGGGTGGTGACGCAGATCTTGAAGACAACCACGAAGCTTCAATTGATGTGAGCACGTATACTGAGCCTGTAGAGATTGAGCCAACAGAAGGCAAAGATGGAATGAAGAAAACAACTGTTATACTCACCAACATTCCTCAGCCAGGTGGCGGTGGTACATATACACTTTTCAGTTCTGACCCTTCAAGTGATCTGTACAATAAGACAACTCAGCAATCTCTAAATTGTAATAATATAAGTCTTTTAGCATCAGGAGACTTGACCCATCTCGCTATAGGCGACACAGGAACACTCGATTCTGTAGACATTGTGGCTACACTGCAAGGTTCCTACCCTCTTTCAGCAGAAACAATTCACGCAGAAAATGTTTCCTATACTTGTGATGGAGGTGCTTGCGGTGACTATATTATCTTATCGTTTGACGCAGCCGACTATGAATGCTACCTTAAAATTGCAGGTATCGATACTGGAGCAGAACCTCCTACAGTTCAGATGTGGGGCACTGTAGTGACTCTGTAATGGTTACGTTCAACTTCTTTGACTATCACAACAATCCCATTGTTCGATGGATAATGGGAATGTATAATGATGTTCAAGTGTTGACAATAGAAGACTGTCTTCCTGACATAATGAAACTTCGTCATTCGCGTTTAAGTTACGAGCAAAATAAACGAAGTTTCATTGGAGACGAACTTCGTTTGTTCTACGCTTCGCAGGCTAAAGACTTTGTCTATGTAGACAGTGATTGTCTGGTTTATCAGATTGAGAAACTTAAGATGCATCACGTATGTCAAGATGCACGAGGCAGGACAAACGACGGTTCATTCTTCAGAGCCAACGCTGAAACTGAATGGGTACAGCACTATCTAAGAGTGTACGAAACAAAAGATGTTGGTTGGCATTGTAACTACGATGTACATAGAATGTTTCCTACGTCAATACCTGTGCAACAATTGGAACACGATCATTTCTTCTTGAATAGATTTGACCGCTTTCCTAAGGTTGATACGGTATACTATACGTACGACCCTGAAGTGCCAAAGACTTTTGGGAAGCCTATATGGCTGATGAGTCCTAATCATCGTTCTACAGGCGAGATAACAAAGTCTTGGCCAATCTCTAGCGTATTGCCTGAGGAAGTGTTTATCGAACAAATTCGATACTCACGTAGAGACCCAAATCTACGAGTCGTCAAAGTGTAGCCCTATTAGTAATACTTAATAGCCGATATAAAATAGCGCCGTACATTGTACGGCGCTATTTTAATTTAATGGGCATTGTGGAGCGTTGTAGGACGTTCTATATGCTTTTTATAGTCTTTATTCATTAGTATAAAGTATATAATAAACTCTATTAAAACGCCTACGGTATAATATACCCAATAAAACTTAAAGGTCATTTCCTTAAAAGCGAATACTAAATACACAATAGAAGTAATCATAAAATACGTGCCTCCTAGTTCGGTTCAATAGGTGCTGAGCAACTACGTTCCATAACATAGTGAATATACCCTACATTATTAAAAGTGAACGGCGCAGCAATCTTGATAAGAAAGCCTTCCTGAAGAGACGCTTCAAGATACTGCTTGTCTCGGACAGCAATCTGATCTATTGGTTCTCCGTTCTGTGTATTGTTTCTGCCTCCTTCCCATAGAATAGGAAGAGTCAGTATTCTTGTGACTACCATTAATACCTCCTTTTATAGATAGTGCTCAGCCACTATTGCTTTGCACATATTTTCATAATCACGAAAATTCTCCGTGACCTCTTCTGTAGATGCTTGATAGTCAGGGTCAGAATCTCGCTTTGTTAGATGTCTACACTTAAAGCAGAATGTACAGTAGAAGTTATTGCAGTGCTTACATTCTTCAGGCAACTCTTTTGGATCAGATAAGCCGTAAGCACCTAGTATAACTGCACGACGAACACGATTATCAAGTGCTCTGTTTCTTTGCAGTCCGATCTTTTCTACTTCTTTCCAACGCTTGTACCGATCTTCTTGTTTATTCATTTACAATCGTTCCATTCTTTACGTGTTCCATTGTCCAACCAAAACTCGGGCACTTACTTACAAGTTCAACAAGTTCATCAAAACAATAATCGAATGGTCCTGTCACTTGCACCCTGCCATTCTTATCGACTATTCTATAAAAGTCATTTTGGGATAAGTGAATGGAAGGTTTATTTGCGTCAAATATTGGAGACATTTAACCCTCCTTATTTGACAATGCTCGTGCTACGTGCACTTTGCCTGCTAAGCAGAATCCAAAACCTTCAAGCCAAGCCGCAATCACGTCTTCTTCTAGTTCTTCTCGTGTATCTGCGTAGGAATGTTGAAGAGTTGTTTCGCAGTATTCTTTTGCTTTAGCCTTTATTTCTTCAGGTAAAGCGGCAACGTCTACGCTGTCTCTGAGAATGCCTTCAATGTATTCTACGCAAACTTTTTGCAACTCTCTGGATAACACACTTCCGACTTCCATATTGTGTTCATAAAACAAGTCCTCTAATGTTTTCATACGTGAAACTCCTTAGTAAGGAACAGTTTAAGCCCTTCCCATATATTAGGATAGTCGTACATTGTACAATCAGCAGGAACTCGAAGTTCAGAACTTCCTTCCATAGGCAGTTTGTCTGGATGAATGTACATAGCATCTTGACTTTCTGTAAGTGCGCAAATAAATGCTTTTTCACTATGTGCGTTAAGCCTATGCAACATACGCAACTGTCCAGGCTGGAACTTAATCCTGCCGCACACATTCTTTGACATATTCTGCACACTCAATCCATTGTTACCAATCTTCATTCTTTTGAATTCAACCCAGAACGTAAGATTGCCGATGAACATAAGTGCGTCAGGAACGCCGATTGCCGTTGCGCCAGTCTCTATTTGAACTACGTCGCAAGCAATGCCGTCACTACGAGCACAACGTTTTATTTTGTCTATGTAGTAGTTTACAAGTTCTTGCTCAAGTTTGTTGTTCTGTTGCATTTTGCTTACCTCGTCTAAACAATATACGCCGTGCAAGTTCTAACTTGCAGTCGTCGCATAGATTTATTTTTGCATTATGTGCCATTGCCACTTGATCTTCTCCAATTGCTATTAGGTCAGATAAAGATAACTGCCCACAACTTGCACACGCATAAGATAAAGGAGTACTACGAAGTTCTATCATTTAAATTCCTCCCAAGGAAGTTCTTCTTGAATAACGAGCTCGCAATGTGTATGCTTATGTAGCCATAGAACTAAACGTAAGCATTGCTTACCAAAGAATACTAAATGCAATCTAGGTATTGGCAGTCTTATGTATAAGTGATATTTTGTCATGCTCCAATCTCCTCACGCATCTTAGCGTAGATGTCGCACTCCTTGCCTTCAATCTGTTCACCCCAGTTTGGACCGAAATCTGCTTCAGCAAGAATTGGTACTTTGAGATGTATTGTGTTGCTTAATACATCTTGCTGTGCATGGTACGCTTCAATTCCCTCAATAGTCTTTGGAATAGATGTACCTGTTTCATCGTGTACAAGTAAGTGAAGTTTAAGTACGTCATATATACCGTCTTCGTAGCACTTTACAAGACTGTACTTCATAATATCTGCAGCCGTACCTTGAATCAAATAATTGAAAACAGGGTAGCACTTTTCTCCATCAGGATTCGCACCAATAAAGTGTGTACCATCAGGGAACTTTATGACTTGATTCTTTGCAAAATGTGGTGGACCAAGACGTTGTCTACGTCCACAGAACGTTCTAACGTAGCCTTTAAGTCTGGCGCTAGTTACTACACGACTTCGTGTACTTTCAATAAATGGGAGTGCAGTAAACAACGCCGTAAACACTTCTTCGGCTTCGTTGTAAGGAATGTTGAACTTGTTGCTCAAACTTGCTACACCCATAAAGTACAATGTTCCGAAGTTTACACGCTTCGCCGTAGGGCGACTCAATTGAACTCCAGTCACTAATTTAACGAGGTCAATAACATATTGATGATAGTCTTTATGTGGGTCAGCATTGAAGTCGTCTCGCATCTTTTGTGCAAGCACGTCCAACCTATCGCCGTCTTTCCAACCTCTTGCATAGTGACTGAATACTCTATACTCTACCTGAGAATAGTCCGTATGTCCATACCAACATCCTTCATCAGGAATAAACAAACCGCGAACTAGTGCACCTAACTCTTCATCGTTACGAGGGATCTGTTGTAAGTTAGGATTCGCCGCAGACCAACGACCTGTGATTGTTCCTGCATCGTCTTTCTTTAATGGAAAGAATTCTCCGTGAAGTCTACCGTCAGGGCAAAGATGCTCTTCCAAAGACTTCTCCAAAAACGTTGTATGCAATTTATTAAGGGCACGGCAACGCTTTAATTCTCTACAGAACTCACTCTTTCCGGAGTTCTTTTCTAGCACATCTTTTGTTACGCTATACTTGCCTGTGGCAGTTTTTGGGAGTTTGATACCTTCCTGAATCAAAATAGGCGCAAGTTGTGCACTACTATTTATATTGAATGGTCCATAGACAGAAAACATTTTACCCAATAAATCATTCTCTGACATTTGAACTTGAGCAATAGCGCTTTCTCTACGCTTCATATCGATGCGAATACCATTACGGCGCATCATCAATCTAATACGAATAAGATTGCATTCACATTCGTAGAGATCCAATAAGTCTTGCTGTTTAAGCCTTTCTATCTGTTTAAGGAATACAGCATAAGTAGCATCAAGGTCACCGCCTGCACAATAATCGGCTACAACATCTTTAGGCATAAGCCAAAGCAATTCCTGAGCGTGTTTGTAGGACTTATGACTTGGATCCAACTGTGCTGCTACACGTTCAATATCAACTGTTTGTTTACCTGGGACACCGTAATCTTTTGCCAATGCGTCCAACGCATAACTGAACTTGTAACTATCCAACAGAGGTTCAGCAACTTGTACATCGTGAATAAAGCCGTTGACAGGAATGTGTTCCCCATTCTCAAGCCAATCCAAATCGTAGCCACCATTGGCAGTAAGTTTGCTTGTTGGCTGAGCAAGAATATCTGCGAGTTCTTCACGACTCTGTTTTAATTCTTGCTCTGTACAATCTCTGTAGTGATGTAAAGGGTAGTATTTACGATGTTTTGTTTTACTATCGTAAATACCACAACCTAGTATAAATGCGTTGGGATCGTGATAGACACCTGGACCTAATTCATCCAGTTCTGGGTCATAGGTTTCAATGTCCATTACGATTACATCGGTATAATTCGGTGTCCACAGTTTAGACATTTAGCACTCCTTAGGAAAGAATTCTGGGTCGTAAAGTATAGCCATTCCAGTTGCGCCCTTATGACTAAAGCCTTTTACTTTGACTTCGCTGATTGAAGTCTTTTCGATTGCTTGCATACAAGGGAAACAAGGATATAAGGTAACGTACAAAGTATGTGCCAAAGCACGCTGCGATTCAGGAATACTTTCAATTGCGCTTACTTCGCCGTGACGTACATTACAGATACGCTTTAATTTATCGTGGCAATTCTGATTGCAATTGATTACAGTATTGTGTCCCTGACCAAGTACGTCTCCGTCTTTAGTTGTAATCACACAACCAACGTGACGGTCGATACATTTGCTGAGTTCTGCTTCTTCAGCGGCACGCTTAAACATCTCAATTTCAAATGGTGTAGGCACACGATTCTCAATCTTGTTTACAATGTACGAACCTAGAGTCTCACTCCAAGGATCCAGTTTGAGTTCACGCAAATTGTATGCGTGAGTTTCAATTGGTGTAGCAGGCTGTGTACGAACCTGTTCTTCCCAGATAAGAAGTGCGAGCATATCGCTTTCACTTTTTTCTGTGTATTCTGGGAACTGATAACCCTGTTCAGGATTGAGTGCGATAGGCTTGTAGTCTACGATCTTTTCCCAATCACGTTCGTAAAGGTGCAGATTCAATACCTGATGTGTGTATGTACCAAGGGTTACTTCCTTGCCTTTTTCACAATTAGAATTGTAATTGTGAAGCATAATCTGCATCAATCTTGTGAAACAGAAAATATCATATGGCAGTCCAAGCCACAAATCCTGACTGCGCATAATTGTACGGCAATTTAATTTACCGTCACGAATGTTGAAACAAAGACAAAGAGTACAACATCGATCTTTCTGATGTGCAGGGTCAATATCTGTATCGTCACGCAGCATAATTATTGCATTCTTTGTTTCTGGGTTTTCAAGCAACTGTGTAAGTGCATAGTGGAAACGATTTTCCACAGACTGCGGTGTATCAGAACAGTCAATCTGGTGAAACATTCTATATCCATACGCACTGTTAATTGTGTCGTCTGGATTTGCAAGTTTGTTCCAAGCCTTGCTGTAGAATGCAAAATCCTCTTTCTTGTTTGTACCACGTATGTAGCAAAGGAATTCACCAGCAGCGTAACGTCTGCTCATATTGCGTATAGGCAGACTCAGCACGCTTTTACGTGGGTCCTTGAGTACAAGTTCCACGTCCAGCAGTTCGTGGATTGTGCCATTCTGACGTCCTACGCTGTCCTTTCCTGCTAAACGTATAGCATTGATTAATTCCTGATAGCCCTCATTAAGACTATCACACGTGATTGTTGTTGTCGACATTTATAATGTCCTCCTCTAATCTTATTGTTTTATTTATGTATTCCTCTGCTAAAGGTACTACATCAGGCTGTTTTCCATCAAATACGCCTACGTTATTAAACACACACGTAGGAGCGACAGTACGATATTCATTTCTGTGCCATACGCAAATACCAATCTTTGCACGAGTTACAGCAACGTACATAACACGTAAGAGATAATCTCTGTACGCCGTTTCCCTTTCTGCTTGAGCAGCGTACATTCTTGCTACATTATCACAGAATAGTACATAATCGGCTTCGCCACCTTTCACTTGATGTACATTGGTAATCAGTACGTAGTCAGGTGCAAAGATGTAACCTGTCGCTATGGCGCGGATTAGGATTGCTTGTTCTTCTTTCTTACGAACCTTTGTACAAACAAGATCACAGATATTCTTAAAGACTTGATTCTCATCTGAGAAGTCCCAAGTTGGAACTCCGTCTTTTTCGAATTGTTCTTTGATTCGTCTTGTATGTCTATCGTCCTTACGAGGACGTTTTGCATTGTTGGCAATCAAGTAGTCGAACTTTTCAGGCTCGTGGATTGCTTCACAGAGTTCACGGAAGTATGCTCTAACATCTGGACGAATACAATGTGTTGTACGTCCTGCTGTTTTTACAGCGTATAGTACGCCGTAGGTAAAACAGGTCTCAATGTATTTATCCAAATATGTATTCTGCATAGCAAGGCAATACGTACTGCCTTTCATCGCCATACTTACTAAATACATCACAGGCAATTCTGTTGTATTACTTACCATAGCAAAGCCAATTGTGTCTGTACCTTTATCAGGAATAGGCGCTTTTTCTTTGATACAAGCATACACACTTTTCGCCATATTCCATACGGCTTGACTACAACGATAACTCTTCTCAAGAACTCTTTGTTCGTCTGTGTGCATCTTAAGGAAGTAATTTACGTCAGCGCCTGCCCATTCAAAGATTGCCTGATTTGGATCCCCAGCAACAATGAGTTCTTCGGCGTCCATAAAGAACTGCCATACTACTTGCCACTGAAGTGTAGTCAAATCCTGCGCCTCATCGATAAACGCAATCTTGACAGGAATTTTAATGTGGCGCTCTTTTACTAGTAATAGTAAGTCGGTATAGTCTAGTTTATTTATAAGTTTTTTATAGGCTTCGTAGACTTCGGTAGTTAGGCGCTGTTGCCCTGCAGTTGTACCGTTATTTATTACGGTAGGCGTTGCCGAATCTTTGTTTTTAGCAATGCCTAGTTCCCTTTCTATAGCGGCAAACTGTCCCTTATTAAGCCCTAGTTTACTTATTATAGGTCTAAGGTCGCTGAGTGTTACTAAGGCGCTACTACTTACATCTTCCAAAGAATGATATGCAAGGCTGTGCAACGTCTTAAAATAACAACAGTCATTTTCTGTTAGGTCAAACTGGTCTTTGGCTAAGTCTACTCCTTGATATGTACCTTGACGTGTAAATGAAACGTAAGCAATATCTTTAGCGCTTACTTTCTCAAGACGAATTGCTAATTCCTCGAGAAGAGCGTGAGTCTTACCTGTTCCTGGACCGCCATATATCATAGTAACTTTAGGCATTAAAGATCGTCCTCCATTGCGTTACTTAGGGCTTCTTTAGCAATTTCTTCTGGTGACTTTAGTTTACCGTCTTCTTTGATTGTACTGTCTGACATCTGCCTATGAATCCATTCGTGGGCATCTTCAGCCTTATCAAACAATGCCATTACATCTACGACCCATACACGCATAGCCATTAATTGAACTTTACGTGTACTAGTTCGGGCATTTATACTATACAGCCAATTGGCTATATCACGATTGCTGAACTTCAACTTAGTTGTATTAGATGCATAGATATACAAATCTTTCATTGTAACGACAATCGTTTGTGCATCGTAAGAAAGATACGGTCGACCAAGACCAATGCTATCATCAATGTGATCGCCGAGTTTAGCGGACAACAAGAACTGTCTAAGGCTTTCCTGCATTACAGCAAGTGGAGAACTTGTGTCATATTCTACTTCTTTGACTTGCTTGTTCTTGAGCGCTTCATTTACAATTGCCGTCCACGCTTCTCGTTTGATCTTATTAGGCAGAATGCTTAAATGTCGCATACAAAGTTCTATGAACTTTTCTTGCTGAATGATTTCGGCTTCACTATTAAAGCGTAGGACTTTGCCATTGATTGTCCAATCATAGTATGGTGGGTCACAATTATATTGAACCAACTGTTCATAGTTTAATGGACTTACTTCATCTCCTACTTTATAGGTACGAGTAGCACATTCTTTTTTGTTACATACGGTGCAAAGAGGGCTTTCATAACAACGATAACTATAGGTATGTTTGTTGAGACTGCTGAAGACAGTCTGATTAAGTTCTTTTTCGCTGAGAGGTTTAGTCAAACGCTCGTTGGCTTCAAGCACGTAATTCTCGTAGTCTTCTGCATACTTTGCTTTGAAGTAACAAGCAAGACTGAAAAGATAATTGTTTCTGTCGTGTACATCGTGACGAAGATACAAACTCTGAAGACAAGGAGGAGCATCATTCAAAGGAAGACTGTCCTTCCAAGCGTTGAATGTATCTAGGTCAATAACTTTGTTAGATATATTAGACATAGCAACGTCTACGTTGTCGACTGGCTTACCCTCAGCATCAATGTATGCACGAGGGCTACCGTTGCCACCAAAGTAAGGAAGATTAATCCAGTTGCCTGTTCCCCCTTTAGGTACTATGTCTTGCTTAGGAAAAATTTCTGTGTTCTGAGGAAGTCCCAGTAAAGTACGCAAAAAGTTTGCGTTACGTCTTGCTTCTTTAGCGGGAATGAATTTATTGTAGAAAGTGTATAAATGCCAACCACCGCTCTTGCTCTTGAACGGGATTAAAGGAAAGTCGTGTTCGTATATTGTAGTAATGAGTTCATCTTGTGAACCATTGTAAACGTCTACATCGATGACAGTAAAACGGCATTTGCCCTCTTCGTTCACAGGACAAATACCTAATCCCTTACTACCTTGCAAGTGTTCTCTGTATATCGTTTCAGTAACTAAGGCTCGTACAGTGCTACTTGTGCCTTCCTGCTTTTCTCCTTTCTCAGCAGGATTGCCAGGAATGAATTGTCCGTACGCATTACGATTGCCTGAAAATAATTCGGTAAAAACGTTTACAGTATTCAGCGTCATTGTTTACTCCCAGATAAAGACGACGGCATAGGCTATGAACTATGCCGTCGTAGTCAAATGTATTTTTAATTAGAGGTCAGATTCGCCTTTTTCTTCAGTAGTTGTTTCTGGCAAAGCGGCGATTGCTGTAGAAGAGTTTTCAATAGCAATCTTACTTGCTTCAGCGATGTCATCTACAAGAGCATCTTCAATGAAGCCCTTGAACTTGATGCTGCTGCCTTTACCTGTAGAAATAGCGTACCAAGAACCTTTCTTTCCTTCGCGGAAATTAGCGGACAAAGTCCAAACACCACCAAAGATTGGACAAGGCTGTCCGTCTTCAAGGCGGAGTTCCTTAATCATTGTATTCCAATCTTTTGCAGCAGGAACGTCACTGTTCTTGAGAGTGAGTACCATCTTGTGTTCAAGGTCGTCTGGAGTAACTACCAAGAAACTGTAAGTTACGATTGCTTTGTAGCCCTCTTCAGTGCGAAGAGAACCAGCAACGTCACGTTTCCAAGATGGATCGATGCGGTCTTCTGCACCTTTGAATTCACCATCATCGTCCAACAAGAAATAAGCCTTGCGAGTTGCAAGAACGATTACGTCAACTGTTGGTCCAAAGATTCGCTTTGTTACATTACAGAAAAACATTCCTGCTTCAAGACCAGGAATATAGTTTGGCTTCGCTTTCTTTGTTTCATCTGTGATGTCCTGAGCGAGTTTCAAATACATTGTTTTTACATCTGTAATCTGGTTTGTTCCCTGTCCTGCGTGTTCTGATAATTTTGACATAGTTTGTCTCCTCTGTTTAGTTAGATTATTTTACCGTTACGGTATTCTTGATGTAGACGTGAAGTTCTGGAGGAATCTCGTCTTCAGTAACTTTTGCCACGCTACCCTTTTTATATCCAAGCAAATCTGAAATGAATGATTTAAGAGTTGCTGTGTGTACGTCCTGCATTCTTTCCATTGGGAACTTACCTTTGACTGAGTCAATGAGGTCTTGTGTAGGGGACTCCACAATCAGTTTATCTTTAATCAATCCACCTCCGCCCTGCTCGTTTATCCATTTAAGAGCACGTTCTCGTGCGATGAGATTGTCTTTAGGCAGACTTGCGAATACGCTAGTCTTGCTTGTTACCTTTACACCATTTTCAAGTGTGTAGTTGGCAACTTTATTGTCAGCCATAATTGTTGGCATAATGACGCAAGTAAGATAGTCGAGTTCTTTGTTCACCTGAGTGGTGAGGGCTTCCAAGACTTCAGCAAGGTTAGCCAGTTTTGTGGCTTCTTCCGCCAGAGGGCTGATGTCGCCTAGTGGGCGCTTTTCTGTATTGTCTAAGGCGAAAGGGCTGAGAAAGTGATTCGTTTTCTTTGGATTGCCGTTTTCGTCTAAGGGAGGGTTGAGCAATTCATTTTCATCGATTGCCACATCGTAATCCCGATTCGCTATGTGCATTATTTACGTCCCCCTTTTGGTCTGCGATAAGGAACGTAGTGTACACGTCCCTCCAATCCTCTGTACTTATGCTTGTCGATATCGTAAAGCATAACTACATTCACTCCTCTGTTACGAGCCAAGCGCTCAACGTTATTGAGTGGTCGTTTAAGTGCTGTCGCCATAGTAGCGTCCTCCTTAATTAAAATGTAGTTTTGGTAGTATTAGTAGTATATAATATTTTTACTACCTAAACTACTATACAAATAAATTAAATTACTATACATAAAACTAGTAGTATTGTATTGTATAGTAAGTACGGCTGGTCAGAGGAGTTGAACCTCTGTTTGTTGTGGTTAGGTACTCACAACGTTGACCGCCCAGCCACCGCAATCTAAAAGAGGAAAGTGTATGGCAAATCTTCTAGACTACTCGCTTTCGCTTACAGTATTCCGGTGATACTGCTCACCTGTCTTGTGCCCATCACACTAAGACCCATCCCATCAGGAGTTTACCGATTGGTATTGATTACTCTAATGTTCGCAAGAAGTCATTAGGGTCGGTACTTCGCATATAATTTTGAAACTCTGTATCTCCATTTATTACATCAAAAATACGATGATCGATAGAGTTTTCTGTCAGCAAATCTACATAAGTACATTCAAACTGTTGTCCATAGCGGTGTGTTCGATCTTCCAACTGCATACGATCTTCAGTGTTGTAACTACTACTGTATATATACATCGTATGCGAAATCTGGAAATTGAAACCTTTCGCTATGGTACTTGCTACAGCAACAAGAACTTCAATCTTGCCTTGCTTGAACTCGTCTTCAATTCGTTCACGTTCTTTCTTGTCAATGCCACCCATAATAAGTGCACACTTATACGTCTTACTCAGTTCCGCATAGATGTACTTCGCTTCTGCACGGAACGCACAAGGTACAATAGCAGGCATACTTTCTGGGTGGTCTTCAAGAAGACGAAGGATTGCTGAATACTTAGGCGGTGTTCCAATTGGTACACATTCGATATTCGCCAATTCTTGTTCAGCCCCACCGCTAAGGTCATACTTTGCAGGAAAGAAGCCACCAGCAATCTGACGCAAACGAGTACGAATCGCAGCCTGATTAAGAGCGTCCAAAGCATTTTGATTATAAAGTGCATACGCATCTTTCTTAATCTCTTTGTAGAGTCGCTCTTGTTCAGCACTCATAGGAACTGTATAAACTTCATAGACTTTCTTAGGTAAATCTAAGCAGTCTTGCTTACGTACTGTGAATGCAATAGTGGCTAATTTTGCACGTAGTTCATTTAGATTTTTATACGGCGTATTTATTGTAGGATTGTCCAAGATGTATTGAACGTCGCCTACTGCCATATTCATATCTATTGCAATTTCAGTTGCTGACATCTTTTCGTCAGCAGCCTTATTACGAATAGTACGAAAGTCTTCAGGTGCAAGTTGCTTTTTCACAGGACGAGTCATTCCAGGGAATGTTACCTGACGCTCAATACCATAACGTGCTTTGAATGCGTAGTAGTTCATTCCCCAGAAATCTTTTCGTACGAACTCACACATCGACCAAAGCCCATAAGGTCCTTTGGCTTCAGGCGTACCTGTCAAAATACAACGACCTACGCTATAAGGGAAATAGTCCCTTAATCTGCGTCCTACGTATTGGCATAAAGACAATCCGTGAATAATGTTATCAGTTCTTGCGGCTTCAGGATTCTTGATTGATGTTGCTTCATCTACTACGATAAACGTAGGAGCGTGAGCAACGAATCTAGCAAAGTCAGCGATGTAACTATTAGTGCTAAACGCTTCTACATTTACGCAGAAATATGTTAATACATCACTATTGTCTGTCATAAATGCTTCGAGGAGTTTAGCGTTGCGTTTATTGCTCTGCCAAATCATTCGCTTGTTTGGAACAAATCCGTGTTTCTCGATTTCCCCTAAATCTCTCGGATCTGTTCCCGTCTTTCCCCACTGTCTGTGTACGCCGTTCGGTGCAATAATCATTACTTGTTTGATTTTATGTGCAAGGTACAGGTTCTCTAAGATGTCAATAGTTGTCTTAGTCTTACCTGTACCCTGTTCCATAAATAGTGCAAACTCGTATGGATGAGTACTTACAAACTTGACGGCGTTTACCTGATGTTCAAATGGCTCAGTCTTATATTGATATAAGTCTGTCTGCATTATTTACCTCGGCAGAAAATATTGATGTAGTCAGTCCACATATTGTTGTCCTTGAGATACTTCACCAGATTTGAGATCCGTCCTTTAATGCGACGTTCTGCTTCTTCAATGTCGTTGACGCTTGTATCAACGATGACGCAGTTCTGTGGATAGTTTGTACTGCTGTAATCAGCGACAACATACTTGAAGTCTTTGATGCCTGTACATAACTGATATATGCTGTGCTGCACACTATCTCGATACTTTGATTCTTTGTACTTTGTACAAGTCTTGATATCAAGAATTGTTGTAGGCTGAAGCACGTCAATGTAGCCGAAAAGGCAGAAAGATTCTCCACCTACTTCGATGTCTTTACTTACTTTGACCTGCTGTTTACCGCCTTTACACTGACTATAGAGTGTACTACACACATTGAGAATGCGTGTAAGCAAGGCTTCTTTACTTTCGATAGACGCAAACTCATAGTCGGCATCTGCTTTGATCTTTTCAACGTAAAGATTTCTCATTGCCTCCATAAAGTCTGCTTCTTCCAGATCATTGCATCTGTCGCAAATGATTCGTTCGAACTCAATACCTCGCTGAACTTCAGGTGTTGGTTCGAACTTGTCCTGTCTGAGCAACTTAGCGTAGAAGTCATCACGTGCTCGCTGTGCCCAACTAGCAGGAGCATCTTCCATCCACTTAAAACTACTCAGCAACGTCGCTGTCATCAAGTGACTCATTTAATTCCTCCTTTAAGGCTTCTTCATTATTCGCTACGAAACTTACAATTTCGTCCATTACAAAGGGAGCATTACTTTCTGCTTGCAGAAATTTAAGACACTCGATGTCTACCCAAAGTTGCTTTGAAACATAATCCATCGTGTCTTCAAAGACTTCTGTTTCGTCGATGTAGATATGATTACGATACTCTGTTTCAAGTAAAGCGGCAGTCACATCGTCACAAGTCTTGTCCAACATACTGAAATTAAACAAGTCCATAAGATTATTGAATGCCACATACAGATTACCTGTTTCTGTATCGATGCCAATCTTTACGTGATGGCTATCTACAGTAGCAACATCATAGTGTATCATTTGACCTCACATATTTACGTCGAGAATAGCCTCGGCAATATTTTGCAAACTCACAGAGCCAATGTTCTACATCCAACATTAAAGGCTCAGTGATTAATTTAGACATAGGAAGATAACCTTTATCTTCACAAAGTTTATCGAGTTCTTCTTTAGTGAGATTTGTCTGCTTAAGAATGTAACCCAGCATTTCATTTGCATTTTCTTTCCAAGCAGTGTGTGATTGCTTAAGATTAGCGAGATAAGTTTTGCGTGTTGTTTCTGTGAGGATATTGATTCCCCTGAATGCTCCAGGTCCATACGCAGTCCATTCGTATTTATCTGTGAATTTTTCTGGACGTAAATATAACCAATCGCTGACTATACAATACGCAGTGAACTCGGCGCAATACAAAGCATTCGTCTTGAAAAACTTTACGGCATCTTTGCTGGTCATAGGTTCGGGTGCTTGAATACCCTTTTCGTAAAACTTAGTACCCACTTCATAGTAGTTGAGCATTTGTTCGTAGTCTCTACCGAAACGTTTTACAATAAAACTGCCAGTACAAAGTTTTACTGTATCGTGATGATACGCATCAAGTGTATAGGCAAATAAGTGCTCTGGGTGATTACAGTTTGCTTCTTGAATGTACAAAGCAAGTTCCGTATTATACCGAAGATTGCTTATGTACCATTCAATCAAATCGTTGCTCGCAAGCCAACGCAACACCGTCCTAAGACCAGGATGTAAATTACCATAGCCACAAGCCGCAAGTATGTTGTCCAGAACGCTAAGCAACTTAAACGTTTTATCGTAACAACGATGAACGTTACAGAATCTGTAGTCTTGGTAGACCTTAGTCTTAGTCCATTGATCCCGAGGGAGATTCTGTAATTCCTTACGAATGAAGATGATCTCTCGATCTACGATACTGTAAAAGAATAGTGCTTCATTGTCCATTGTATTCTCCTATTCAATCCTAAGATCGAAGCCTTTACGCTCTGAATAGCGAGCGTAGAACTTTTTCCAGTCAATGTCGCCGTACATATAAGAACCATCAGGATACGACTTGCTGATTCGTAGGTAATGTTTGATGTCCAATGTCATCAAATCATTGTATTCTTTCTCGTGAATCTTACGATTACGTTCTGTGTTTTCGTCGATATCGCGAAGTGTAGTTGCCTTTGTTTCAGGCACGTAGTCGTAACCAACTTGCTGGATAGAGAATACATCTTCACCATTCTGCAATGTGCAAGCAACGCTGATAATGTCATCTCCGTGCCATCTTGTAATTTCAGGAAAGTACAATCCTTCTTTATAGTTGACAAGATTCCAAATAGAAGTCTGTCTAGGCGTAGCGCCTTTATTGATATGTGCAAGAGTACGGTGAACATATTCGTGACCGCAGAAATGCTGACGTCGTACGTTTCCTACTCGTAAGTTCGGATACTTACCGAACAGATAAGATGCAATATACGCCGTATAACAAAGGATACGCTCAACGAAGATTGGATCACTTTCTTCGTCAGCAGAAGAGTTGTGCTTAGTTGAAGGATCACCATATCTATCTGTACTTGCGTACATAAATCGAAGATGTTCAATGTCATCGTCCCAATCAAAGAGGAATCGTTTACCGTTCTGAATTCCCCAGCGGTTGATGAACTCTCGAGTGTAGCCTACGCCGTAAAACTCTTCAGGAACAACAATATAATTGTAGTCTGGATTGATTGCTTTGTATGCAGCCAATTCCTCCTCGTGAACGAAAATAAATACGTGGCTCTTAAGAAACTCCTGAGAGCAACGGCGTAACTGTTTACCAAATACAAAGTTTGGACGTGTGTAACTAGGTACACACAAACACCAATCGTTACGGTCTTTCATTGCAGCGTGCGCTTCGGCGATCGCTTCCCAACATTTTTCTTTTGTCATTTGAAAACTCCTTCGAATGTAAATGGTCTTATTTCTTGTTGTCTGATTCTCTTAAACATTTCAATCGGCTTTTCTATAAGAACAATCTTAAAGTCAGACTGGTCCAATTTCTTTATATCTGCAATCTTATTTCTAAACTTGATCGCTGTTTCAATATGCTTCATACGTCGTGGACCAATATGATAAATCTTACCGTTAATATAGAGCCTAGTAGTATAATCACTATTTACTTCACCTTCGTAGTCTGCGCCCTGGAAATGAACTTCATGATAATACTTAATATGCTCCTTATCTGTGTCGTTGATAAGAATATAAAATGGTGGTGACATAGGACTTCTTTTGCTCATTTACTACTCCTTGCATATGCCTTGACGATCCATAGCCTGCAGCATACGCATCGCATTGTCACAAATAACGTCGCAGTCGTCAGGACTTACGAACCCTGTATCTTGCTCTTTTGCAAAGAATCCATTCAATAGCATACGCATATGCATTTCGTGAAGTTCTTCCTTAGTAAACTTTAATTCTTCTGGCATTTACTACTCCTTAATGTCAATTCTGATAATGTTTACAACCCGATAAACCTTGACATTATCTTTTTCAAGTTTATCAGCCACACCGCTTTTAATTGTTTCGATTGCCTTTACAATCCACTGCGCTAATTCTTCGTTCATCAGAAATCCTCCCCATCATAATTCAATCGAGTCAATATTATAATCCTTACTAGTATTCAGATTAATACCCTCACCAAGTATAGGGTCAATATATTTCTTGTATACTGATTTAACAACCTCTATATCTTTCTCATCGAGACCCCACTCACTTAAGTAAGACATTGGGTTATTTCTATATCTATTTGTAGGTCCTATAGTTTGTAAACTACTTTTACAAGATGGACAAGTAGGAGATATCAGTACTGTAGGATGCAGAAATAGATATCTAGAATTACAAGTTGTGCAATATTCAACTACAGGTAATCCTTCGGCTGCAGGTGTAGTATAAATGCGGTAATTAAGCGTAAACTTAAATGGTAAACCTTTAGGTAATTTCTTTAGTTTTTGATTACTTCTAAGAATGTCATCTTCTGTTATTAATTCATTTATAGTAGACGTCATAATTATGACTCCTTATTTTTCTTTTTTCCACCATTAGTATAGATTTTATACATTGGTTTTCTCCAATGTTCACAATATTCAAGGTGAATAACTTTAGTGTTTTTATGCCACCATTTTTCAAATATAGTCATTTCTCCACCTCGCTTAAGAATTGCTCTACTTCTTCAACTAATTCTGTATACCCTTCATTCTCATACAACTCCCCACCCATTTGATTGAATACAGGTGTATCTATTATTTCCCTAAGAAGTTCCTTTGCTTTGGTGAGTTGTATAGTCTGCAAGGTTCTTGCATAACCTTCATCAGTTGCCTTTTGAACTTGCTCTTGCCATTCGTTTTTCCCCCCCCTTTTGAGTTCTTCTTTCAGTTCTGCAACTTCATCAAATACATCTTTGAAGTGGT